>JAEEGI010026742.1_pt1 | contig 11092 bp, 10 predicted proteins | sample 8958751 | NCBI WGS metagenome assembly JAEEGI01 (sample SAMN16246545, study PRJNA631951) | gut metagenome | biome: gut microbiome; feature: rumen; material: KS-attached | host: Bos | place: Iran: Karaj | collected 2018-10 | reverse complement strand
CTTTTGCCGATGAAGCTTTTGATCTGATCTTTCATCCGGTTTCAAACTGCTATGTAAAAGATGTGAAAGCAATCTGGAAGGAATGCTGGCGCGTCCTGAAACCGGGCGGAACTCTCCTGTCCGGCGTCGATCATTATATCAATTATATTGTGGATGACAGTGAAAGGAACATTGTCAACAGCCTCCCGTTTGATCCGCTTGTGAACGGGGAACACAAAAAGCAGCTTGAGAAGGCTGATGCGGGATTTCAGTTTTCGCATACGCTTGAGGAGCAGATCAACGGACAGCTGGAGGCGGGCTTCACCCTTCTGGAGTTGTATGAAGATACAAACAGCAGCGGATACCTGCATGATCTGAATATCCCGACATTCCTTGCCATGAGATCAAAGAAACAGGTTTAATACCAACTGCCTCCGGGGATATGAATAACCCGAAATTTTTCAACCGGAGAAAGCAGGTTCGGACCTGATAAAAAGTGCAGAAAAAGTCGGGCAGGCTTCTGGCGGGTTTGCTATACTGATACTGCAGCGGGAGGAGGATGGATATGCAGGGCTGGATTATCGGATTCCAGGAGTCCATTGATTACATTGAACAGAATCTGACGGAAACTCTGGATGTGGAGGAAATTGCCGGGAAGGCTGCTCTGTCACCTTTCTACTACCAGCGCATCTTCGGCGCCTTGTGCAACATGACTGTCGGCGAGTATATCCGTGCGCGCAGGATGACGCTGGCAGCCCAGGAGCTGGCAGGCTCCGGTTCAAAGGTGATCGATGTTGCACTGCGGTACGGATATGATTCGCCGGACAGCTTTGCAAAAGCATTTCAGCGGTTCCACGGCGTTACGCCGTCACAGGCCCGTGAGAAGGGCATACCGCTCCGTTCCCTTGCTCCACTGCATATCAAAATTACACTGGAGGGTGGAAGTATGTTGGATTATCGAATTGTGGAAAAGGCTCCGTTTACTGTTGTCGGTGTGAAGCGGCGTTTTGACACTGAAACATGCTATCAGGAAATCCCGAAGTTCTGGGATGAATGGATGTCGGATATGAAGGGCCTGAAGGGGATGTTCGGCGTTTGTATGGACATGGACGGAAAAACCCTTGATTACTGGATTGCCGATCTTTACGTTCCCTGGGAGGAAATTCCGGAAGGCTGCGAAGTATATCAGATTCCCGGCAGTCTGTGGGCAGAGTTCACCTGCAAGGGGCCGCTGCCCGAAAGCCTGCAGAGCGTGAACACGAAAATCTGGTCGGAGTGGCTGCCGTCACTGCAGGGATACTCCCTGGCGGGCAGCTATTCGATGGAAGTCTATGCACCTCCCGCTGAAAAACCGGAGGACACACTCAGCTATATCTGGATTCCTCTTAAGAAAGAAGCCTGACCGGCACCGGAAAAGCTCCTGCCACTTCCATTGCGGTATGGAGCGGAAAAGAATCGTCTTCCGTAAAGCAGAGATTCATGCTATAATTCTTCATCAAATGATAACGGACTGGCTGAGAGGAAGCACAGATGAACATCATACAGACTTTTTATGATGATATGGCAACGCAATATGACAAGCTCTTTTTTGACTGGAATGCCACAACGCAGGAGCAGGCTGTCATCCTGGACAGAATTTTCACAGGCTGCGGGTTTGACCGTTCTGCCCGCATCCTGGACTGTGCATGCGGGATCGGGACGCAGGCAATCGGCCTTGCTGCGCTCGGATACCGGGTAACGGCCTCGGATATCAGTGACGGGGAACTGGCGGAGGCAAGGCAGAGAGCCGAAAGAAACGGCGTAATGATACGCTTTGAACACGCGGACTTCTGCGCCTTGTCGGAGATATTTCCGGAGCAGTTTGATATTGTGATAGCCATGGACAACGCTCTGCCGCATATGCTGACCGCTGAGGCGCTTGGTACAGCGGTCAGCAGTATCACCGGGCAGCTGAGACCGGGCGGTATTTTTGTTGCCAGTATCCGGGATTATGACAGCCTGCTGACGAGCAAACCGCCTTTTTCTCCGCCCTACATTCATAAGACGGACAGGGGACAGCGGGTCTCATTCCAGACCTGGGACTGGGAAAATGAAAACTATCACCTGACGCAGTACATCATTGAGGATGAGGAATCACTCCGTATCAGCAAATTTGACTGTGAGTACCGGGCGACGCGCCGGGAAGAGCTGACAAAACTGCTCCTTGCCGGCGGCTGTCTGGACGTGACCTGGATGTTCCCGGAAGAGACCGGATTCTATCAGCCGATCGTGGTTGCACGCAGATAAGAGACCCGATTTATGTAAAAATTTCATCCCCCCGGGGGGCTTGTGCGCTTTGAAAATACGCTCTATACTGAAGCCGCTACCAATGAAGGGGGAAGAGAATTATGCATATGGCAGATGCTTTGCTTGCTCCGGCCGTAGCTGCAACGATGTATGTTGCATCCGGTACGGCAGCAGGAATTTCTATTCACAAGCTGAAAAAGGATGATGAACCGCAGAAGCTGCCTGTTATGGCTGTTACTGCCGCCCTGGTTTTTGCCGGGCAGATGATCAACTACACAATCCCCGGCACCGGTTCTTCAGGCCATATGTGCGGCGGCATGCTGCTCTCCGCACTGCTCGGGCCGCAGGCCGGTTTCCTCTCCATGATTGTGATCCTCGCAATACAGTGCCTTTTCTTTGCCGACGGCGGCCTGATGGCTCTGGGAGCCAACATATGGAATATGGCTTTTTACGGCTGTTTCGTCGGCTATTATCTGATCTGGCGTCCGATCATGCAAAGCCATTGGTTCGGTGAAGGCAAATCTGCCCAGCGTGCGCGGATTATTGCCGCATCAATCATCGGCTGTGTTGTGACGCTGCAGCTCGGAGCCTTTTCCGTTGTGCTGGAGACGAGCCTTTCCGGCATCACCGAGCTTCCCTTTGGCGCTTTTGTTGCTCTGATGCAGCCCATCCATCTGGCTATCGGCCTTGTCGAAGGCCTGATTACATCAGCCGTGCTGCTGTTTGTATATGAGTCACGCCCGGAGCTGCTCCAGTGCGTTGAGCCTGTGGAAGGGGAAAGCTCCAAACGTTCTCTGAAAGCCGTTGTAGCCATTCTTGCTGTCGTGGCTCTTGTTGTCGGCGGGGGGTTGAGCCTGCTGGCCAGTTCCAATCCGGACGGTCTTGAATGGGCCCTGTTCGGCAATGCAGAGGAAGGCTATGCCGAGAATATGGGGCTTGATGAAGAAAACTTCGGCGTGTCCAGCAAGGCAGCTGACACTGCCGGTGCAATCCAGGAGAAGACTTCTTTTCTTCCGGACTATGCCTTTGCAGACAATGATACGCCTGCCGGCACTACGGTTTCCGGCATTGTCGGTTCGGTTATAGTTGCAGGGGTTGCCGTTCTGATCTGCCTTGCCGGCGGTTTCTTCCGTAAAAAGAAAACAAACTGAGCTGATTAAAAAAGAGGAGAGGGGCATCGAAAGATGCCCCTTGTCCCTATATCTGAAAACAGAGAGTCTTTCCTATGAACAAGATGCAAAAAGCAATACGGGAGCTTGCCGAGAAGGACGAGCTCGCCGCACGCTCCTCGCCGATCCATGCCCTGCACCCTGCGGCAAAGCTGATTGCCACGATCCTTTATATCCTTGTCACGCTGTCCTTTGACAAGTATGATCTGGGCGGTCTGGTGCCGATGGTGCTCTGGCCGGTTCTGCTTTTCCAGATCAGCGGGATCGAAGTGAGAAACTGTTTTTACAAACTCCGCATCGTACTGCCGCTGGTGATGGCCGTAGGCCTGTTCAATCCTTTTTTTGATAAAACAATCGTCCTGAGACTCGGCAGGATAGCTGTTTCCGGCGGAGTACTTTCCATGCTGACGCTGATGCTGAAAGGTGTTTTTTGCCTGATGGCCTCTTTTCTGCTGATGGCAACCACTCCTATAGACAATCTCTGTGCTGCGCTCCGTCAGCTGCATGTTCCGAAACTGCTTGTTACGCTTCTCCTGCTGACATACCGCTATGTAGGCGTGATGACAGAGGAACTCGCCGTTATGACGGACGCCTATCATCTTCGTGCACCGGGACAGAAGGGAATCCATATCTCCGCCTGGGGCTCTTTCCTCGGGCAGCTTCTGCTGCGCAGCATGGACCGCGCTCAGGAACTGTATGCCAGCATGCTTCTGCGGGGTTACCATCAGCATTTTCATTATGCGGATATCAAGCCCTTCAGGAGACATGACGCCCTGTATATGATTGCCTGCTGCACAGCCTTTTTGCTTCTGCGCACGGTCAGGCTTGCGGAACTGCTGGGCAGAACAATTGTGAGGTGAAAAGGATGATTGAATTTCAGCATGTGAACTTTGCCTATGAAAAGAACTGCCCGGTCCTGAAGGATCTGTCATTCCGTGTTGAAAAGGGAGAAGCTGTCGGTTTAGTTGGTTCCAATGGGGTGGGGAAAACCTCAATCATGAAGCTGCTGCTCGGGCTGATAGAAGGGGAAGGAAAAATCCTGGTGGATGGGATGGAAGTCCGCCGTGATACCCTCCCGGTAATCCGGAGAAAACTAGGGTTTGTCCTTCAGAATTCCGACAATCAGATGTTCATGCCTACCGTGTACGAAGATATGATGTTTGCCCCTCTCAACTATATGCTCACCCGGGAGGAAGCCGAAGCGCGCGTGGATGCCGTTCTGGCGCAGTTGCATCTGGAGGATCTCAAACACCGTTATAATCACAAGATCTCCGGCGGGGAAAAGCGTATGGCGGCCATCGCCACGGTTCTGGCAATGGAACCGGAAGCGATCCTGATGGATGAGCCGACCTCGGCGCTTGACCCCTATAATCGCCGCATCGTGATCAACACGATCCGGGAACTGAAACAGACCAAGCTGATCACCTCCCATGATCTGGACATGATCCTCGATACCTGTGACAGGGTAATCCTCCTCTCGGATGGGAAAATAGCAGCAGACGGAGATGCTCAGGTTATTTTGCGGGACCGCGCACTGCTTGAACAGCACCGCATGGAACTGCCGCTTTCTCTCATGGGAAGACAGGGATAAAACAGCCTTGGTCGTTAAAGTCGATAAAGTCGATGATTCTGTACTCAACAGAAAACCAACGACCGATATCAGCTACCTGCAGAAATTGCAGGCAGCTGTTTTTATGAACCTTTTCTGTGCTTGCAAAAAGGAGAAAAAGTGGATTATAATAGATAAAACAGAAAACCGGAAGGAGAGACAGTATGCAGGCATTTAACCCCTATCTGCCGTCATGGGAATATATTCCGGACGGAGAACCGTATGTATTCGGTGACCGCGTCTATGTTTACGGTTCTCATGATAAATTCAACGCACCGATCTTTTGTGTAAAGGACTATGTATGCTGGTCAGCGCCGCTCAATAATCTGGCTGACTGGAGCTGCTCCGGCGTGATATTCCGCAAGAACCAGGATCCGATGAACAGAACCGGGCTGCGGCTTTTGTTTGCTCCGGATGTGGCGCCGGGACCGGACGGGCGGTATTATCTTTACTATGCCTATGACTTTTTGGGTACAATCGGCGTTGCCGTCTGTGACAAGCCGGACGGACAGTATGAATTCTACGGGCATGTCCATTATGCGGACGGCACTTTGCTCGGCCGCAGAAAAGGCGATGAATTCCCCTTTGATCCCGGTGTACTGGTAGATGACGATGACAGAGTTTATCTGTATTCCGGCTTTGCCACAAAGGTGCCGGCAGTTCTGAGCAGGTTCCATTCCCTGAAGAACAACGGGGGTTCCGTCATCGAGCTGGAAAAGGATATGATCACCGTGAAAAAGGACCCGAAACTCCTTTTCCCGACCCGTGAAAGCAAACTGCACGGAGCCTTCCGGGATCATGAGTTCTTTGAGGCGAGCTCCATCCGGAAAATCGACGGGAAATATGTGTTCGTCTATTCCTCAGCGAACAACCATGAGCTGTGTTATGCTGTCAGCGACAGGCCGGACGGCGGATTTCAATACGGCGGAACACTGGTGGATCAGGGCGACCTGTATATGGATGGCCGTACGGATGAAGCCCATGCGCTGAACTATCTGGGGAATACACACGGAGGCATGGTCGAGCTGAACGGACAGTGGTACATTTTCTATCACCGCCAGACGAATCAGCATTCCTATTCCCGTCAGGCATGTGCAGAGCCTCTGGTGCGTACGGAAGACGGCGGCTTCAGGCAGGCGGAAGTTACCAGCTGCGGCCTGAACGGCGGGCCTTTGAAGGGAGAAGGCACTTATCCGGCTGGGATAGCCTGCAACCTCTGGAGCAAAGAGGGAACAGCCCGGTATGACAAACCCTTCAATAAAAAAGTACATCCGTATTTCACGCAGAAGGGTAAAGACGGCGACACCAGTTCCGTTCAGTATATTGCCAATATGCAGGACGGCAGCGTGGCCGGCTTCAAGTATTTCAACATGGAATCGGTCAGCAGCATCGGTATTTCAGTCTCCGGGAACGGGCACGGCGTGATGCAGGTTTCCTCGACTCCTGATTTCACAGCAATCTGTGCGGAGATACCGGTTCAGTTGGAAGAGCAGGAGAAGATTTTTACCGGCAGGATACAGCTGGAGCCGGGTGTTGCGGCACTGTATTTCCGTTACCGGGGAGAAGGCAGGCTGAACTTCTGGTCATTCACCTTATCGTAATCAACATAAAAGTGACAAAGTAACCAGACAGGAGATACGTATGAGAACACTGGATTCCTTCCCGAAAGTCAGACTCGGAATTTTCCCTACTCCTGTACACAGGCTGGATCGTATCAGCGAAATACTCGGAACAAACGTCTATATCAAAAGGGATGACCTGACAGGGCTGGGGCTTGGAGGAAACAAAGTCCGCAAGCTGGAATATCTTCTGGCGGATGCCAGAGAGCAGGGAGCAGAGATCGTATTTACAACCGGCGGAGCGCAGTCCAACCACGCCATGCTGACGGCAGCGGCTGCAGGGAAAACCGGCATGAAGCCGATCCTGATCCTGAAGAAGCGCGGTGTAACAGCCTGCGAAGGGAATCAGCTGCTGGAGGCTCTGATGGGAACGGATGTCCGTTTTATGGACACCGACGACTATGCGGATATCTACAGGGAAATGGATCGTGTAGGAAAGGAAAGCGGGAAGCCGTATTATAAGATTCCCTGCGGGGGATCCAACGCACTGGGATCACTCGGTTATGTGGAATGTGCCAGAGAAATCCGCGACCAGGGCCGGCACTTTGATTATCTTATCTGTGCCGAGGGAAGCGGAGGAACAATGGCAGGGCTGGCGCTTGGAGCCAGACTTTTCCTGCCGGAGACCAGAGTGTGCGGCATGATGGTTGATACAGATCCCTTTGACGTCATCACACCTAGGCTGATGAAGGAAGCTGCCGCGCTGCTGGAAGCGGACATCGAAGTGGATGACCGGAACTATGAACTGCGGGATATGTGCGGCCCCGGGTATGCCCTCGCTTCGGAAGAAGGGAATGCAGCCATCAGGCTCATGGCAGAAACAGAAGGCCTGTTCCTCGACCCTGTATATACAGGAAAGGCGTTTGCCGGCCTTCTGGCACTGGCAAAGGAAGGGAGATTCCGCCCGGAAGACAATATTCTGTTTATCCATACCGGAGGCGCAGGAGGGCTGTTTGCAGTAAAATAAAAAACAAAAAACAAGCTGTCTGCAAAATAAGCAGGCAGCTTGTTTTTGTGGAAAAACCGCCGAAGATGCAAATAATCTATACTTTTTTAGACATTATCAAACCAAAGCTTAGGACTTTCTTTGACTCCTACCTCAATGACCAGTATTCGGTGTTATCAGCTTCTGCCCCGGGGGGTATGTCTGTTTCACCGCCAAATGTTTCGAGCTCACCCATGAAATTCTCCGGGCCTACAAAACATGCAACGTTACATCCCTCAAAAGGATATTTCAGCAGCTTGTTATACGGAGAATACTTTTCAAAAGTACATTCTTTTGATTTAAGGATTACTTTACCCTTTGGAGCACAACAGACACGTTTCATGGTTTTGCCGGCAGGAGTTACAACAAGATCATTACCCTGAAACTTGACCTGACTGTCCTCTAACTGTGTGGTATTACCGGCAAAGACACGGGGAATAACTATACGCACAACATCCCACGTTGCATCCTCCTGCCCGAGAGGGATAATCATTTGGGTGTCATCAGGTATAATACAAGTTGGTGACCATACACCTCCTGAATAGATCAACCCTCCTTTATTTCGAACAAAGTTCCTGACTTTAATTGTATTCTCAGACACAAGTTCAATCTCCATACCTTTTACCAGATGGTTTACGGAGTTTTCCGGAGAGGTTACTATAACTGTGTTATTCTGAATTTCAAGACTGCAGGGATCATTATCCGGCAGATACGTATCCTCAGATTCATCTGCCATCGGTCTTGTAAGCCACACTCTGTGTCCGCCGTATAACTTCCAGCCGTTTCTCTCCATGCCATCCTTCTTCCAGTAAAGAAGGTTTTTCCCCTTCGGCTTACCAAAGAATGCAATTCGAGGGCCGATTTCATAAACAACGACGGCACGCATTTTATCGGATATGATTTCAACAGAATCAAATCCGTCATATTTAGTTCTGTTAATCATAAAAAATGTCAAAGAGCCAGCTCGTAGATCTTATATGCTTCATCACGGGTTATTGGAGGAACACTTGCCAGAGTTCCGTCTGCAGAGAAGGAAACATCAACAACGCCCTGTGTAAGAGTTTCAAGGTCAGCAGCAGTGCATCCGAATTCAGAAATTCTGGTCTGGACACCAACAGATCTAATATAATTTTCAAAGATATCTGCGGCAGCAATAAGATCTTCCGTGTTCCACATTAAGGAAGCGAACTTTTTGAAGCGCCCGTTTTGCTCTTTGCCAGCGAAGTAACGCATCCACGCCAACATCATACAGGCAAGTGTTGCACCGTGTGTTGCCCCAAAGTGAGACGAAAGAACATGGCCCATTTGATGCATAGGTGTCCACCCTTGAACACCGCAGGTAAGCCATCCATTGAGCCCGACTGTTGCAGAAAATTGCATAAGACCCCTTAATGCAACATCTTCAGGATGCGCCAGAACTTTGGGGAGGTTTTCATAGATTGTGCGGATGACACCTATCTGCATATTATCGTGCAGATCAAGAAGTCCGAAAGTAGCTTCGTCGCTAAAGAAAAACGGTTCAATTACATGGCTCATAGCATCCAGGGCACCACAAGCCGTCATATAAGGTGTAAGGGACACAGTGAGCTCAGGATCAAGCACAGAGACTTTAGCATAAAGGCACTTTGGTTCCCAGACATAGCTTTTTCGGAGAGTTTCATCATCTGTAATTACAGCGGTAGGATTCATTTCACTTGCTGTTGCGGGGAGAGTAGGTAAAAGAATTATCGGCAGAGCCTGCGTGGGAGGAATTTGGGTATCTTCACTGTGAGAGAATTTTATCATCCTTCTGATGTCATGAGGATAAACCATACCAGCGGCAACGACCTTGGAAAGATCCATTGAGCTGCCTCCGCCAATGCCGATAACAACGTCACAATTGTTATCTTTTCCAATTTTGATTGCAGCTTTAGCTTCACTGATTTTCGGATTTGGTGTTGCAACGAATGCGTCTACCCATTCCACATCATTCTCTTTCAGAGCTGTATGTACAGTGTCATATACAGGGCCTAAATGTTTTGATTTCGCATAAGAAACGATAAGAGCCTTTTTCCCGTATTGAGCAACCTCAAATCCGATCTTCTTTACCTCGCCGGGACCGTAAATTATTTTTACGGGATTAACAAATTCAAAATTATTCATACTTGAGTCTTCCTGCCTTTCCTATACGTTTTCTTTGAGTTATTGTGACAACCCCAACCCCTGTCAGAAGTAAAATTCCTTTACTAAGCTGAGTAACAGAATAATGTGACCCAAGCTGTGTAAGGCCGTTCGTCAGACAGGACAGGATTATTGCTGAAATCAAAGTTCCGAAAACATTGCACTTGCCGAGTTTTAAAGCCAATGCACCTAAAAAAACTATTGTGAAACCGTTGAGGAAGAAGCTTGTGCCCATGATAGGCTGACCGGATGTATAGACAGTCGTTGTATATACTAGGCTTGCAAGCGCTGCACAAAGAGCGGAAACCAGATAAAGAATCAGATCAACCTTCCAGGTAGATACTCCTGATTCTCTTACAGCCTGAGGGTTATCTCCCAAAGCATAGATATACTGACCAAATCGGGTCTTATCCTGTATGAACCACATAATGAGAGCAATAGAAACCGCAACGACAAAAATCATAGGAACAGGTCCAATTGAAATTTTGCACATCTTATAAATAAAAGTCTTTTTGGCAATTGCAGCTAACTTGATAGAAGCACCACCTGTGTAAGATATTGCAAGAGCTCCGCTGGCTGTTGATACTGCGATGGTGGATATTAAGGGATGAAATTTAAATTTTATAATCAGCAGCGCACTGATTGCTCCCATTACAACTCCGGCACCGATTGCTATGAGAGCGGAATTCAGGGAACTCATGCCTCCGGAATAAAGGTATGCAAAGGTCATACTGGTAAGAGAAGCTATTTCTGGAAAAGCGACGTCTGTTTTACCTGAACCGACAACCCATGTTACGCCAAAAAGCATAATAGCAAGCGGAGCAGCAGATTTAAGGATGTTTGAAATATTATATGCAGAGACAAAAGTTGTTCCACAGGTAATACAGAAAAAAATGAATACAGCAATCAGAATGTAAAACAGGGCAAACTCTGGTTTGAATATTGTCTTAATAATTTTCATCAGTGTACCCCTTTCTCTTCTTTCTTTGCAGGAATCATTTTTGTTCTGTCACTGTACTTTATCTTGGAAATCAACAATGAAATCACGAGCATGACAGCGATTACTAAATTACCCCAATAATATGGGTAATTCATCTGCGCAAGTCCCAGCGAAATAACGGATGTAAGTGCAGCTCCAAAAACAGTCCCCTGAATGCATGGTCTCTTAAAAATAGCCCAGCCTATATAAACTGCTGTAAAGCACTGCGTTAAGATACTTTGGGTAGTGGTAACACTGGCAAAACCTTGTTCAGCATTCATAAACATACCTGTAAAGGAGACAAAA
>JAEEGI010026737.1_pt1 | contig 11093 bp, 6 predicted proteins | sample 8958751 | NCBI WGS metagenome assembly JAEEGI01 (sample SAMN16246545, study PRJNA631951) | gut metagenome | biome: gut microbiome; feature: rumen; material: KS-attached | host: Bos | place: Iran: Karaj | collected 2018-10 | reverse complement strand
GTGGTCCTCCATCTCGTCGATGCGGCCGCCGACGGCGCCGAAGAGGGAGATGGCGCTGCCAAGCTCCGCCTCGGGGCAGCTGATGGCCACCTTCATGATGGGCTCGAGCGGAGCGGGGCCGGCCTTGGCCAGGGCTTCCTTCAGCGCCTGGACGGCCGCCATGTGGCAGCCCGGCAGCGTGGTGGCGCCCTCGCGCTTCTCGATGCCGGTCACGGTGACGGCGCAGTCGACCACGGGGTAGCCCGTGAGGTCGCCGCTCTGGAGGCAGTCCCGGCAGCCTTCGAGCACGGCGTCCACGTACTGGCGGGGCAGCAGCTTGTCGGCCAGCTTCCTGTCCGCGGGCAGGAAGTCGCCGAGCTCCACGCTGTTGCCGGAACGCCGGGGCCTGGGGGCGACGGACAGGGCGACGTGGCCGAAGTGCGGCACCTTGCCGAGCTCCCTGTCGAAGACGCAGTCGGCCGAGGCCTCCTTCGTCACCGTCTCGCGCAGGATGACCTGCGGAGCGCCGGTGCGCGGGGCGACGCCGTACTCGCGCTTCATGCGCTCGAGCACCACGTCGAGGTGCAGCTCGCCCATGCCGGACACGGTGCGCATGCCCGAATCCTCGTCCATGCGCGCGACCAGGGTGGGATCCTCCTCGCAGTAGCGGGCCAGGGCCTCGTCCACCACCTTGCCCTCGTCGGCGTTGCGCGGCTCCAGGGCCAGGGTGATGACGGGCGCATAGGACTCGATGGCCTCGAGGCGGACGTCCAGGCCTTTGGCGTAGGTTTCGCCCGTGTGGGCGCTGCGCAGACCGACGACGGCAACGATGTCGCCGGCCTCGCAGCTCTTGAGCTGCTCCTTGTGGTCGGCGTGGAGGCGGTAGATGCGGCCGACGCGGTCTTCCTTGCCCTGGCTGACGTTGCGCAGCTGGTCGCCTTCCTTGAAGGATCCGGCGTAGAGGCGCAGGAAGGCCGTCTTGCGGCCGTCCTCCACCAGCACCTTGAAGACGAGGCCCGCAAAGGGGGCCGAGGCATCGGGCTGGCAGGCAACATCCCTGCCCTTGGCGTCGAGGCCGCGGGCGGGCGGCATGTCCAGCGGGGAGGGCAGATAGTCGACGACGGCATCGAGCACCGGCTGGACGCCCGTATTGCGCAGGGCCGAGCCTGCCAGCACGGGCGTGGCCCTGCCCTGGAGCGTCGCCCGGCGCAGGGCGGCCTTGGCCTCGGCGACGGAGGCCTCGTCCAGGCCGTCGGCAGCGCCCTCGAGGTAGCGCTCCATGAAGGCATCGTCCACGTCGGCTATGCCTTCCAGCAGCGCCTGGCGGGCTGCCTGGGCCTCCTCGAGGAAGGCGCCGGGCGCCTCTTCCGTGACGGTCTGGCCTTCGTCGGCCTGGCTGAAGGAGAGCTTCTTCAGGGTGAAGAGGTCGATGACGCCCTCGAAGGCGTCGCCCTGGCCGGCGGGAAGGACGACAGGCAGCGGATTGGCGCCGAGCCGGTCGCGCATGGCCTGGACCGTGGCCCCAAAGTCTGCGCCCAGGCGGTCCATCTTGTTGACGAAGGCAATCTTGGGCACCTTGAACTGCTCCGACTGGCGCCACACGGTTTCGGACTGCGGCTCCACGCCCGCCACGGCGTCGAAGACGCCGACGGCGCCGTCGAGCACCCTGAGGCAGCGCTCCACCTCGATGGTGAAGTCCACGTGCCCTGGCGTGTCGATGACGTTGATCGCGTGCCCGCGCCACAGGCAGGTGGTGCAGGCGGAGGCGATGGTGATGCCGCGCTCCTGCTCCTCGGGCATGAAGTCCATGGTGGCCGTGCCTTCGTGGACTTCGCCCATGCGGTGGATCTTGCGGGTGTAGAAGAGGATGCGCTCCGTGAGCGTGGTTTTGCCTGCGTCGATGTGGGCTATGACGCCGAGGTTGCGGAGCCGGCTGATGTCCATGGAAAGTCCTTGTGCAGGGTGCGGGAAGAAGGGCGGGGGAAGGCGCAGGGGAGGCCGCTAGGCGTCCTCCCGCAGGCCGAAGCCGACGCGGTGGCTGAGGAAGAAGCTGCGGCCAAGGCCGTGGTGGAGCCAGAAGGCCTCGCAGCCGGGGGCCAGCGCCAGAGGCGCCATGCCGAGAGAGAACTGGGCGCGGGCGCCGGCCAGGCAGTGGCTCTTGACGGACTCGGGGCTCGAGTAGAGCACGTCCGGCACGTCGGGGGCCGGGCTTTCCAGCGCCGTCTGCACGGGCTGGCGCCCCTGGGCGAAGCGCAGGACCTCGAGGTCGAAGAGCTCGGGCCGCGTGATGGTGATGGAGGGGGGGCGGCGCTCTTCGAAGACCGGCACGTGCAGGGCGCCTGCCTGCTGGCGCAGGGTGTCGAGGCGCCCGGAGTGCAGAAGCACGAGGCGTCCCGGTCCAGGCTGGGTTTCCTCGAGCAGGGCCGAGGCCTCGGCTTCGGTGAGGGTGAAGATGTCCTCGATGCCGGCAAGCTCCAGCGCCGCCAGCACGGGGCCTGCGGGCGCCCCGCCTATGCAGGCGCAGCCTATGAGCGACACGCCGGCGCAGACGGCCGGCATGACGGCGCCGAGCATGCGGGCGGCGGCCGCATAGTTCGGCGTGAAGGCAACGAGCGCCCAGGGCGCAGGAAAGACCGTGCGCGAGCGCCAGAAGCCCGCAAGGCGGTCGGTGCGCTCCTCGTGCACCACTTCGGCGGAGCTTCCGCTGTACTTGAGGAACATGGCGATGGCCGTCTTGACGGCCGCTCTGGCCACGGGCCCCGCCGCCTCGTAGGCATCGGCGCAGAGCCCGTCCTCGATGCGCCTGCCCTCAAGCCATGCCGGCCACTCCGGCCGCTGCACGACGGCCTGGCCCCTGCGTACCTGTCCCATCTCCTTGCCCATGCTGGTCCCCTTTGCGCGCTGGCGCGCTAGTTCTTGATGTCGTGTTCGTCGGGCGCCGCGTCGTCGTCCGGCTTGTCGTCGTCGTCGTGGGCGCCGAATTCGGTGGTGCCGTCGGGGCTGGGCAGCACTCTGGCCGGCTCCCTGCCGTCGTCGTGATCCTCGTCACCGGCCTGTCCGTCCTGAGCGGCCTGCCCGTCCTGGCCGGCAGACGCAGGCATGGTCCTGCTCGGAGGAATGACGGATTCTGGCTGGCCGTCGTCCCGGCTGTCTGTCTGGCTGTCTGTCTGGCCGCCTTCGCCTGCCGTCTGGCCCAGGGGGGCTGCGGACAGGGGAGCGCCTTCCTGGCGCTCGGGGCCAAGGCTCCTTCCGCAGGATTCCCACTTGACGTTGAGCTCGTCGGCAAGGGTCCGGGCCGTCTCGGGATCGTCCTGCGCCATGTTCCGCACGGCGAAGACGCCCCAGGGCAGGGTGGCGCAGTCCACGGCCGCCTTGCGCTCGATGTCGCGGAGCAGCGCAAGGCGCATCTCGGGGCCGTGCAGGAAGAGCACGGCGGCGCAGGCCGCGTCGATGCGTCCCTGGTCCAGGGCCCTGCGGCCGAGCTCGCCTACCTTGGCGTCCCTGGCCGCGTGCGAGTCGAGGCCCGTGGCGGCCGAGGCCATCTCTTCCTTGAGATGCCCGCCCTGCTCGTCGGTCAGGTCGAGGGTCCAGGAAGAGGCGATTTCGGCAAGCTCGGCATCGATGGCCGGCGGTTCCTGCTTCACGGACTGGCGGAAGATCCATGTCAGGGCGATGCAGGCCGCAAGGACCAGGCAGAAGATCAGGGGCAGCTTGAAGCCCGGCTCCTGCCTGCGGGATCCATGCTGGCCCTGGCGCTTTGGAAGGGCTTTGAGGGGGCGTGCCATGCTAGCCGGCCATCCCTTCCGCCTCGGTGCCGGCCGCCCCGCGGCCGGCGAGGAAGTCCCTGAGGGTCTGGAGCTGCCTTGCTACGGAGCCCGGCCCCGTTCCGCCCGGCGTCTCGCGGCGCCTGACGGCCGCGCGGTAGTCGAGCACGGCGTAGACGTCTTCGCCTATGCGCCCGTCGACGCCCTGGAGCTCGTCCAGGGAGAGGGCTTCAAGCGGAAGGCCCCTGGACTCGGCAAGCGCCACGGCCCGGCCGGTGATGTGGTGCGCCTCGCGGAAGGGAATGCCCTTGCCCACGAGGTAGTCGGCCATCTCGGTGGCGTTGAGGAAGCCCTTGGCAAGGCTCTGCTCCATGCGCTGCGTGTTGAAGCCGATTTCGGCGAGCATGCCTTCCATGACGGCAAGGGAGGCTGAAAGCGTCCTCGATGCGTCGAGGAAGCCCTCCTTGTCCTCCTGCAGGTCGCGGTTGTAGGCCAGCGGCATGCCCTTCATGACCGTGAGCAGGCCCATGAGGGCGCCGTAGACGCGGCCGGTTTTCCCGCGCATGAGCTCTGCCACGTCGGGATTCTTCTTCTGCGGCATGATGGAGGAGCCGGTGGAGTAGCCGTCGGAGAGGGAAACGAAGCCGAAGCTGGGATTGGCCCAGATGATGATCTCCTCGCACAGGCGCGAGAGGTGCTCCATGCAGACCGAGGCATCGAAGAGCGCCTCGAGGACGAAGTCCCTGTCCGAGACCGCGTCCATGGAATTTTCGTAGATGCCGCCGAAGCCCACTTCCGCGGCCACGCTTTCGGGATCGAGCGGGTAGGTGGTGCCGGCAAGGGCCGCGGCCCCCAGCGGGGAGACGCGCACGCGCTTGAGGCTGTCCTCGATGCGCAGAACGTCCCGGCGCAGCATCCAGGCGTAGGCCAGCAGATGATGGGCCAGGGACACGGGCTGGGCCGGCTGCATGTGGGTGCAGCCGGGAAGGATGGCGTCCCTGTGCTCTTCCGCGCGCTGGCCGATGCGGGCCATGAGCCTGAGCAGGAGCCGGCGCCATTCGTCCATGCAGTCGGCCACGTGCAGGCGGAAGGAGAGTCCCACCTGGTCGTTGCGGCTGCGGCCGGTGTGCAGGCGCTTGCCCACGTCGCCCACCAGCTCCGTGAGGCGGGCCTCGATGTTCATGTGGACGTCCTCGAGTTCGGGCTTCCACTGGAAGGCGCCCGACTGGATTTCCTGCCAGACGGCTTCCAGGCCCTGGACGAGGGTTTCGGCATCGGCAGCCGAGATGACGCCCTGGCGGCCCAGCATGCGGGCGTGGGCCTTGGAGGCGCGGATGTCCTGGGGTGCGAGGCTGCGGTCAAAGGATTCGGATTCGGTGTAGGCTTTGACAGCCTCGGCGGGGCCTTCCTTGAAGCGGCCGCCCCAGCTGGCGTTGGTTTTCATGGCAAGAAGCCTCCGGGTGGTGCCTTCGTTGAGTATGGATGCGTCCGCCTCCGGTTCGGTGCCGGACGCAGGCCGGAATATACTGGATTGCGGCCTCTGCCTCAAGGTGGACTTTGCCTGTCCGGGCCATGCCGGCGTGCTGGCGCCGCACCCGGCGAAGGCATGCGGGGCGACGGTTGCGAGGCTGGCTTCTCGAGGCCGGCTTGCCGGAACATGAGCGCGGCAGGATAGCGTTCCTTCCTTGCCAGACGGCTTTCCTTGCCGGCGATCCGCCTGCAGGGCATGCCGGCTTCAGCTGAAGGCTGCCCGGCGAAGGCTGCCCGGGATCGGGCCCAGCCTGGCCGGGCGGAGCGCGCGGGAGCTTCTTGGCAGGGGAAGGCGATGCCGGGGGCAGGCCTATGGCGTCCAATCATGCCGAAAAAAGATCGGCGTTTCGGAACCGGCAGGGAAAGGCAAGAATATGAGCGTAAATGCATGGCGTTTCCGGCAGCTTGCATGCACAGACGCCGTATCCGGAGCAGCTGGCAGAGTCTTGGTCATGCCGGAATGCGGAGTTGCGGGGTAGGGTGCGCTGGGCTATTGTCGAGCCCAGGCGCGGCGCGAAGCCGGCTGAAGGCTCCCCCCCGTGGCGCTTGCCCGGAAGCGAGCCGCCCTTCCGCCCGTCCATTCCTGTGCAGGGGAGGATGCTCCATGAGTCTTGAACTACGCCAGCAGCTGAAGCTCAGCCAGCAGCTCGTCATGACCCCGCAGCTGCAGCAGGCCATCAAGCTGCTGCAGATGTCGCGCCTCGATCTCGTGGAGGCGGTGCACCAGGAGCTCTTGGAAAATCCTTTTCTGGAGGAGGCTGCAGAGCAGCCCACCCAGGACGAGAAGCGCCAGGCCGACGGGGCCGACGATCGTTCCAAGGGCAAGGACGAAGACCAGGTCTACGACGGCGAGTCGTCGCGCAACGCCGACTGGGAGGACTACCTCGGCGACTTCGCCAGCTCTCCCAGGGACTACCAGCAGCGCGAGCTCCAGGAAGAGGAGGACCTGCCCGCCGAGACGCGCTACGCCGAGAAGCCGACTCTCGCCGGGCACCTGCTCTGGCAGCTCCACCTCTCCTCCCTCGAGCCCGACGAGGTGACGGCCGGCGAGTGCATCATCGGCAACCTCTCCTCCTCGGGCTATCTTCAGGCCACCTGCGGGGAGGTGGCGGAGATGGCCCATGTCAGCGCGGAGACGGTCGAACGCGTGCTCGCCCGCATCCAGCTCTTCGACCCCGTGGGCGTCGCGGCCCGCACCCCCGAGGAGTGCCTGCTCGTCCAGATCAAGGAGAAGGGCCTGGAGGGGGATCCGGTGCTCGTCGAGATGGTCGCCCGTCACCTTGCCGACTTCGAGTCCGGCCGCTTCAGGCAATTGATGAAGAAGTTCAAGCTCGACGAGGACGACCTCAAGGAGTACATGGCGGTCATCAAGTCCCTGGACCCCATGCCCGGCGCCAGCTTCGGCGGCTCGGATCCCGTCTACGTCAGCCCCGACGTCTACGTGCGCAAGATGGGCGGCGACTTCGTCATTCTGCTCAACGACGACGACCTGCCGAAGCTCACCATTTCCGAAACCTGCGAGGCGGGCATGCACGGCACGAAGCAGGAACGGGAGTACTGCTTCGAGAAGAAGAAGGCCGCTTCGTGGCTCATCCGCAGCCTCGAGCAGCGCAGCCGCACCCTCTACAAGGTCACCGAGAGCATCGTGAAGCACCAGCGCCGCTTCTTCGAAGAGGGCGTGCGCGGGCTCAAGCCGCTCATTCTCAAGGAGGTCGCCGAGGACATCGGCATGCACGAGTCGACGGTGAGCCGCATCACCACGAGCAAGTACGTGGCTACGCCCCACGGCCTCTTCGAGCTCAAGTTCTTTTTCAACTCGGCCGTGGAGATGACGGACGGCGACCAGGTGGGCTCCGAGAGCGTCAAGGCCTTCATCAAGAAGATCATCGCCGGCGAGGACCCCAGAGAGCCCCTGAGCGACGAGGAGATAGGCGCCCGCCTTAAGGACAAGCTCGGCGTGGCCATTGCCCGCCGCACCGTGGCCAAGTACCGCGGCGCCCTTGACATCCCCTCGTCGTCCAAGCGCAGGAAGGTCCTCTAGCCGGGCTTGCGCCTCCTGCCCGGCCCCTTCGCCTCCGCCTTCCAGGGGGCGGCGTCGCTCTGCCAGGGCAGGCTTTTCAGCCTGTCGAGCGCTTCCTTCGAACCCTGCCTTGCGGCCTGGGCATAGCACTGCCTGGCCCGCTCGCGGTTCTGGTCTATGCCTATCCCCTTGGCGTGCTTGTCGCCGAGCCTGATCAGGGCCTCGACGTCACCCTTGCCGGCGGCCCTGGCGAGCAGGGCGTGGGCCTCGCCGGCCTTGCTGGACGCGATCCAGCCCCGCTCAATGGCCTCCGAGAGCAGGCGCATGCCTTCGGGGTCTTCCTGGTCTGCCAGCCCGTGCAGATGCCTGTCGAGCCAGCCCCCCGCCAGGCTGGGATCGCCGCAGGCCAGGGATCGCCTGGCCATGCCGGTTCTGGCATCGGCATGCCCGAGCTCTGCGGCCTTGGCAAGCGCGCTCCAGCCTTCGGCCTCGCAGTCTGCGCCCATCTTCAGCAGGAGCCGCCCCAGGTGGTAGTGCCCCTCGCTGGCGCCGGCCAGGGCTGCCTTGCGGAAGCAGGAAAGCGCAAGGCGCCAGTCCCGGTGCACGAAGATCCCCTCTTCCAGCAGGATGCCGTAAAGCACGGCGGAAGTTGCGCTGCCAAGCTCCGCAGCCCGGCGCAGAATCCCGGCGGCCTTGGCCGCGCGCATCAGGCCATGGCCCTTCGTCGCGGGTCCCTGCCTGCCCTTTGCGGCTTTCCTTGCCTGGTCAAGCAGGTCCTTGGCCTGCATTTCCATTGAATCGACATGCCCGAGACTGGCAGCCTTGGCGTGGAGCTTCATGGCATCTGAGCGATCAGGGGCGCCGGGAGCGCCTTGGGCTGCGAGCAGCGCGAGCTCGTGCAGGGCCTGGGGGTGGTCCTTTCGGCAGGCATCCTTAAGAATGCTGCAGGCCTCTCCGGTCAGGGCGGCGCTTGCGGAGCCCTTGGCCTGCTCCGCCAGGGAAAGCTTGCGCCGAGCCATGGCCAGCATGGCCTCGGCATCGTCAAGGCTGGCGGCCTGCGCCATGAACTGCCAGGCGCTGTCCTCGTCAGGAAGCTTTCCGTCGCCCTTGCCGGTCTTGGCTGCCTCAAGCGCCATCTCGGCGAGCCGGCGCAGGCTCGGGGCATGTCTGCCTGCCTGCAGGAAGCGGAATGCCGCCTCCGCTTCGTTGCGTTCTGCAAGCGCCATGTTGCCCAGCTCGAAGCAGGCTTCCGACAGGCCGAGGGAGGCCGCGCGGACGAGTATGGCCGTCCCTTCGGCCCTGCGGCCGGCGTCTGCGTCGCCGGCAAGCAGAATGCCGAGCCGGACCAGGGCCTTGGGAAGGACAGCCGAGGCCAGGCGCAGGAAATGTTCGGCGCGCCTGGGATCGGCCTTGCAGCCCCGTCCCGCGGCAAGCCAGACGCCGGCTTCGTACTGGGCTTCGGGATCCTCTTCGGCTGCGAGCTCCATCCAGTGCCAGGGCGCCGCCATGGCGTTCCTGCTGGTCTTCGATCCAGCCAGAAGCAGGGCCAGCTTGCGCTGGCAGGTCCGATCGCCCCGTTCGGCGGCGGCCGAAAGCCAGCCTATGCAGGCCCTGCCCGGGCGATGCCTGCGCACAAGGCAGTTCTCGCCCATGACCCGCAGGGCGTGGAGCGAGCCTTCTCTGGCAAGATGCGCCAGCCTGTCCATGCAGGCCCTGCGGTCGCGGAGCGAAAGCTTGCCGAGCCGGCCCTTGACGCGCAGGTCAAGGAGCTTGGCGAGGCAGTTTGGGCTTGAGACCGAGCCTGCCTTGTAGAGCCTGGCAGCCTCCTGGACGGCCCCGGGGCCGAGGTTCAGCGCGAGCACGGCGTCGCCGGCGCGCTCCAGGGCTAGGGGGCTGCCCGTGGAAAGCGCCTTGGTGAACCAGAAGTGCGAGAGCACGAGATTGTAGGCCGGCGTTCTTGCCAGAAACCACTGGCTGAGGCCGAGCATGGCGTCGAGGTCTCCGGCATGGGCGGCCTTGGCAAGCCAGCACAGGCCGCAGGGCTGGTTTGCTGGACGGCTCCTGCCGTAGAGCAGCTGGGTGCCAAGCTCAGCCTGGGCCCAGGGCCTGCCGGCATGGGCCAGGGCAGACAGTTCGTCCTTGGCGCCGGCTTCGGCGGAAGGGATGGCTGGCGGAGAGCTGGGAGGAAGGTCGGAGGCGGGACAGTCGGGCTTGCTTGTCATGCTTGGCTTCTCCTGGAGCGGCTGGGGTCGCCGTGGCTTGAAGGTTGTGGTGGGTGCCGGGACGGGCGGGCTCCGGGGCCGCCTCTGTCGGGGCGCCGCCTGACGGGCCAACAGGGCCTGACCGGCGGGTGGAGAAGACATGAAGAGAACGAAAATTTTGCAAAGCATGGAGCGGGCGAAGTGGCCCGGGAGACAGCATGTAAGGAAGAAAGAGCAGAAAATGCAAGGACTTGTTGGGTTTTGCAGAACATTCCCTGTGAAGGCAAAGCTAGGAACAGCTTGCCTTTCAAATGGAAGCTTTGTGTTTACAGCCTTGCGTGAGAAGTTTTTGCGTTTTTTGTTGACAACCGTAGCCAGCCGTCAAGCCAAGCTGCCCCGCTTCCGCGCGCCCTGCACGGGAAGTTGACAATACTGGCGGTGGATGCGACTTTCGTATCGAGGACTTCTGCTCGCTCCCGCTGGGACGGGAGCCTGCGCAAAAGGCCCTTGTAGCTGAACAGCACCGGCGGACGCAGGGGCTTTCCTGCATCCGGACTTGAAGCTCCCCGCGCGGCTCCGGCCGGCCCCTCCCGAGGTCTGGACTGTCTGGAGGGGCGGGGGAAAACAAGGAGTACGTATGAACATTGCCTTCACTTTCAAGAATTTCGAAGCTTCCGAGCACCTCAAGAAGTACGCCCGCCGCCGCATGGAGAAGATGGGCCGCTTCTTCGGCAAGTCCTCAGGCCTTGAAGTCGGCGTCGTCCTTACCGTGGACAAGTTCCGCAACCGCTGCGAAGTGACCGTGGTCGGCGAGGGGCTGCACCTCAACGCCAGCGAGCAGGCGAGCGACATGTACGCGGCCATCGACCTCGTGCACGACAAGCTCGAAAGCCAGATCAAGAAGCACGTCGCCCGCCTGAAGGAACAGCGCCGCGAGGCCCGCAACGCCAGCGTCGACGTCTTCACCTACAATCTTGAAGGCGAAGCCGAGGGCGAGGGCGTTGTCGGCACCAACCGCTTCAATCCCAAGCCCATGCACCTCGAAGAAGCCGTCATGCAGCTTGACAGCATCGGCTCCGAATTCCTGGTCTTCCTCAACGCCGAGTCTGGGCGCGTGAACGTCGTCTACCGCCGCCGCAACGGCGGATATGGCCTCATCGACCCCATCGTCTAGGTTCCTTCCGATTTCAGCAAGGCGCGCGGGCGGACGTCCGCGCGCCCTTCAAGCCTTAGCCGTCCGTCCTGGGCGCATCCGGAGCAGCGCATGGACACGCACTCCACGCCAGATCTTCCGTCCGAACTTCCGCCGGACGCGGCCGAAGTCGCCCCTGCCCTGGAGCTGGCCAGAGCGTCTGGCGCCGTGCAGGCCCCCAGAGCCGGCATGGCCCCCGGCACGCCCGGCGGCGCTGGCGTCCCGGACGCGGCAGACAGCGGGAACAGGATCGAGCCCGAGGCCGGCGCCCTGCCCCGACGCGTGTGCATCGTGACCGGCCTTTCCGGCTCGGGCAAGAGCACGGCCATGCAGGTCTTCGAGGACCTCGGCTACTTCACAGTCGACGGCCTGCCCGCCAGCATGGCGGCCGAGCTGGTCAAGCGCAT
>JAEEGI010026727.1_pt1 | contig 11096 bp, 5 predicted proteins | sample 8958751 | NCBI WGS metagenome assembly JAEEGI01 (sample SAMN16246545, study PRJNA631951) | gut metagenome | biome: gut microbiome; feature: rumen; material: KS-attached | host: Bos | place: Iran: Karaj | collected 2018-10 | reverse complement strand
TCGAAGGTGGCGTTCTCCAGGTCGATGCCGCTATTGGCCATGACGGAGACGGTGACGGTCTTGTCCTCCTGGTTGATGGCTCCCTTCACGCCCTCGAGTATGAAGAGCTTCAGCAGGGCCTCGTCGTTGCGCACGCTGATCTGATAGTCCATCACCAGGTCGCCGTTGGTGATGTGCAGGGTGCGGTCGCCGCCGAAGTTCACACGGTCGCCCACCTTCAGGTTGGTCTGTGCGCCAGGCGACACGCTGAGGCTGGTGATTTCCATCGCGCTTTTCTGGTTGAAGTCTACGGGCACTTTCACCTTCACCAGCCGCTTTTCAGTGTTGATGGTTCCCTCGTACTGTCCGTTCAGCACGAACTTCTCCACCAGGCACGAGCCGCTCACGTCGATGCTGCCCGTGTGGTCGTCGCTACAGGAAGCAAGAAGCCCCCCTCCAACTCCCCAGAGGGGGAGAGCAGTCAGCACATAAGCTGCATATTTGATGATTATCTTTTTCATATCGTTGTCCATTTTTGCTTTTATTGTTTATTGTTATCAATTACCACTGTCCGCAGTTCTGCGTGTAGTGTCCGTTGGAGGCAGCAATCTGCTCGAAGGGCACGGGCAGGTACTCGTTCTTGTTGGCGGTGAACTGCGAGCCGTCGAGGAAGTTCATCTTCTCGCTCTCGGTGCTGTAGAAGCGGTTGAGCACGGTGGCGGCATCGCCCCAGCGCACGAGGTCGAAGAAGCGCTCACACTCCATGGCCAGCTCCAGGCGGCGCTCCATCTTCACAATCTTCATGGCCTCGTCCTTGGAATAAGAGCCGCTGTACTTGCCCACGGCATAGTGCACACCATACTTATTAGGATAGTTCGACACGATGCTGTTGCCGGCCATGCCGATGGCCCGCTGGCGAACCTGGTTCACCAAAGAGATGGCGTCGGCGGTCTGCCCCAGCTGTGCCTGTGCCTCAGCACGCATCAGCAGCACGTCGGCATAGCGCAGCACCACGCGGTTCATGGAGCTGGCCCACTGGTTGTCGCACACATAGAGGTAGCTGTCGGTCAGAGCAGGGTCGACGTTCTGCTTCAGCGACACGAAGTAGCCGTACTTGCCACCCGAACGGCTCCACGTGTTGGTCTGGCTGATCATGAAGCTGGTGTTGAACATATAGGGAGTGCCTGGCACGCCCACGGTGACAAAGAGACGCGGGTCGACGGTCTGTGCCGAGCCTACGGTGTAGTCGTCGGCCTGAGTGTCGAAGACGGGCAGGCCGTCGCTGGTGGTGCGATAGGCGTTGACCAGGTTGATGGATGGCTTGTAGAAGTCGCAGCCTGAGTCATGCACCTTGGGAATGCAGGGCACAATGAGGCGGTAGGAGAAGTTCAGGTTGCCCCAGGTGGTGCCGTCGTTGTGCGAATACTGGATGGCCCAGAGGCTCTCCTTTCCGTTCTCGTACTGCTCTTCGGGGCGGAAGTTGTTGTGCAGGTCGCTCTCCAGGGCGTAGCCGCCTTGAGCATAGATGGCCTGGTCGGTGTACTGCACCACCTTCCTCAGGTCATCCTCGTTGACGGAGGTCACCTGATTGCTGTTGGGGTCGTCCTGACGATAGGCTTTATAGAGGTACACCTTGGCCAGCAGGGCGGCACAGGCGGCCTTCGTGGGGCGTCCCTTCTCAGCCTGCACGGCGGGCAGCACGGCGTAGGCATCCTCCAGGTCGTTGACAATCTGCTGCCAGCCCTCGTCGTTGGAGTACTCCGTGTTCGACAGGTTGTTGTAGTCGTCCTCCTGCATGTTGGGCTTGTTCACGAAAGGAATCTTCTTGAACAGGCGCTTCAGCTGGAAGTGACCATAGGCACGCAGGAACTTCATCTCGGCAGTGCGCTGCCGGATGGTGCTGTTCTCCTGGTCGGCCTCGGCCAGAATGTCGAGCGACAGGCTGATGCGCGACAGGTATTTATAGAAACGGTTCCAGATGTCGTTGTAGGGCCAGTCCTTGGTCATCACGCCGATGCTCTTCTCCAAGATATGGAAAGGCTCGCCGTCGGAGAAGTCCGAGCCGCCCACGTAGGCATCGTCGGAGCGTGTGTCATAGTTCCAAAGGGAGAACGAGGAGTTCATGTCCTCTATGCTGACCAGTCCGGCGTAGGCCGAGATCAGCACATTGTCTATATACTCAGGATTCTTCACCTCGTCCTGAGTCAGCGTGGCTTGCGGCACCTGCTCTTCGAGGAAGTCGCTGCAGGAGGTGAAGGCTGCTGTCATACAGCAGCAAACCGAACAGGCGACGAGTTTATATGTCATTTTCATATTATTGCTGTATTTAGAATGAAACGTTGAGACCGAATGTAAGATTGAGGGGGATGGGATAGTTGAAGCCGGGGTTCTCAGGGTCGGCTCCCGTGAACTTGCTGCTCTTGATGGTCAGCAGGTTCTGGGCCGAGGCATAGAGACGAACGCGGTCCAGGTGCAGCTTGTCGGTCACCGTCTTAGGCATGTTGTAGCCGAACTGTATGGTGCGCAGCTTCACATACGAGCCGTTCTCGATGAAATAGGACGACACACGGCCCTCGCGGTTGGTGTCCGACGTGGTCAGTGCGGGGATGTCGCTGCCGGGGTTGGCGGGACTCCATGCGTCGAGCACGCGCACGCCCTTGTTCAGATAAGGCACGTTGATGGCCGAGTTGGCCCAGAAGTCGGTCTGCGACTTATAGCCACGGCAGTCTACGTCGACGCCCTGCACGCCCTGCCAGAACATGGTGAGGTCGAAGTCCTTGTACTGCAAGTAGATGTTCAGGCCCCACGTGAAGTCGGGCGTCGGGTCGTAAATCCAGTCCTGGTCGTCCTCGGTGACCATTCCGTCGCCGTTCAGATCCTTATAGCGGATGCGGCCCAGTCCGGCGCCTTCCTGCTTGGCGTGGTTGTCAATCTCTGCCTGGCTCTTGAAGATGCCGTCGTAGATGTAGCCCACTTGCGAGAACATGGGGTGTCCCACCACGCTCTTCACGCCGTTGCCGCCATACTTGCCGTTGGCAGCCACCGTCTCGGGCAGTTTGGTAATCTCGTTCACGTATTTGCTGATGTTTCCGCTGATGTCCCAGGAGAAGTCGTTGGGCAGGCGGTGGCGGTAGCCCACGGTGAGTTCCCAGCCGTTGTTCTTCACCTCGCCGGCGTTGATCCATTGGCCAGCGCCCTCACCCATGGCGGCGATGCCCTCCATGAAGAGCAGGATGTCGGTGGTTTTCTTGTTGAACCAGTCGAACGAGCCGTAGACCTCATTTCCGATGAGCGCGAAGTCCAGACCGATGTTGTGCTGTGTGGTGGTCTCCCACTTGATGTCGTTGTTTCCACGCTGATTGCGCACATAGCCGTTGTCCAGGTCGTAGCCGCCGTTCTTTCCTGCGATGTCGTAGGAGGAGCCAGCCTGACCGCTGCCCCAGAGTCCTGTGGAGACAACCGACTTATAGAGCGTATAGCGTGCCGTGTTCGAAATCTCCTGGTTACCCGTCTGTCCCCATGAGTAGCGCAGCTTCAGGTTGTCGAGCCAGCCCTTGGTGCCCTCCATGAATTCCTCCTGGCTGATGCGCCAACCGGCACTGACCGAGGGGAAAGTACCATACTGCTTGTTCTCGCCGAAGCGGCTGGAGCCGTCGCGCCGGATGGTGAGCGAAGCCAGGTATTTGTCGTCGTAGGTGTAGTTCACCTTGCCGAAGAACGACACCAGCGAGAAGCCCTCGCCGAAGCCTTCGGCCAGCTGGCGGCCAGCACCTGCGCTGGGCCACATGTAGTCGGTGTTGAGGATGGCCAGCTCGTAGCGCTTGGCACTGTTCATCTTATAGTCCTGACGGTTCAACTCGGTGCCAATCATGGCGTCGCCACGGTGCTTGCCCATCTCCAGGTTGTAGGTGGCGATGGCGTTCCACATCCATCGCATCCAGTGCTCCTGCTTGCCCTCTACGGCACTGTCGGTGCGCATCACCTTACCATTGGCAATGGGATAGGTGAAGAAGCGCTGCTCCTTCTGGGTATAGTCCATGCCGAGGGTGGTGCGAATCATGAAGTTCTTGAAGGGAGTGATGCTCAGGTGGACGTCGCCGAAGGAGCGCCACTGCGTGTATTCATTGTCCTTGGCATTGTCTATCATGCTCAGCGGGTTCTCGCGCTCGGAATAGGCACCGAGGGCCTGGGCATACTTGCCATTCTCGGCATAGATGGGGAAATTGGGGTTGAACTCCAGTGCATGCTCCAGCACGCCGCCGGGAGCGTCAACGCCCATGGTGCGGTTCATGGTGAAGTTCTCGCCCAGCACCACCTTTCCGTCGAACAGCTTGTAGTCGGCATTGGCACGGGCCGACAGTCGGCTGAAATAGCTCTCCTTGATGGTGCCCTGGTTGCCGTAGTAGCCCACGCTGAAGAACGAGTTGCCCTTCTCCGAGCCGTTGCTCACCGAGAGGTTGTACTGCTGCACCACGCCCGTGCGAGTGATTTCCTTAAACCAGTCGGTGTCGCCGGCACGCACCGAGGCGTTGTCGTCGAGGTACATGTTCATCGTCATCTTGTTCAGCACCGGGTTGCCATTGGCATCATATCCCCAGTCGTAGTTGTAGCCCAGGTTGTTGTTCGAGGGGTTCAGGCCGTCGTTCACGCAAGCCTGCCAGTAGGCACGTCCCCACTCGCTGGCGTTCATCGTCTCAATCTTGTTCGTATAGAACGATGTGGCCACGCTTCCGTCGAAGTTCACCTTCACCTTGCCGTCCTTGCCTTTCTTGGTGGTGATGATGATGACGCCGTTGGCGGCCCGGCTTCCGTAGATGCTGGCCGAGGCGGCATCCTTCAGCACCTGTATGCTCTCGATGTCGTTGCCGTTCAGCTCGTGCATGCCAGCCTTCGTAGGTACGCCGTCGATGATGTAGAGCGGGTCGTTGTCGTTGAGCGTTCCCACACCACGAATGCGCACGGTGGCAGCACCCGACGGATTACCGTCGGCCTGGATGTTCATGCCCGGCACGCGGCCCTGCAGGGCCTTCATCGGGTTGTTCTCGTTTTGCTTGGCCATCTCGTCGACGCTCACCGTCGAGATGGCTCCCGTCAGGTCGGCCTTGCGCTGGGTGGTATAACCCGTCACCACCACTTCCTGCAGCACCTTGTCGTCGGGCACCAGCTCCACTTTCATGCCCATCGCGGCAGGCACCTCCTGTGTCTGGTAGCCAATGTACGAAATCACCAGCACAGTACCTGCCTTGACCTTGATTTTGAAGTTTCCTTCGAAATCGGTCACCGCGCCGTTGCTGGTTCCTTTCTCCATCACTGTGGCCCCGATGACCCCTTCTCCGAAGTCATCGAGCACCGTGCCGCTTATCTCCGTCTGCGCGTACAATGCTGTACTTGCAAAGATGAGCGACATACTCAGCAGAAATCTCCTTAGTCTTTCCATTTGCTCTTGCATTTTTAGTTAATACTATTGTTTCAGAAATCTGCCGCAAAAGTAGCAACCAAAAGCGCAGGAGCGTATCAAATATCGTTCTGTATGTATTAAAAATGATACATGAAACAAATGTTGATTATAATGTTTGTTTCGTTTGGTTCTTTGTCTCCCTCAGTTCCATGGGCAGCTTGCCGTATTGCTCCTTAAAACACTTGGAGAAATAGCCTGGCGTGTTGAATCCCACCTCGAAGGCAATCTCTGCCACGGTCTTCGTGGTGCCGCCCAAAAGGGCGTAGGCCCGCTGCAGCCGCATCTGTCGCAGCAGCTCCACGGGGGTCTGGCCGGTGATGGCCTTCACCCTCCTATACAGCTGCACGCGCCCCAGCCCCAGCTCCTCGCCCAGATCCTCCATCTTCAGGTTGGGGTTGGCGATGTGCTTGCGAATGGCCTCGTTGAGCTGCTCGGCAAAGATGACGTCCTGCGAGCGTGGCGGCGGCAGGTCGTCCTCTGGCTTGTCGAAGATGTCGTGCAGCTTGCGTGCGCTGGGGTCGGTATAGAAGAGCGTCTGCTCCTCGTTCATCGTCTGTCGCTGGCGAATGGTCTTCCGTGTCTGCAGCCAGGCACGTATGGCCAGCACTACGGCGATGATGAGCAGGCCGATGGCCACTAGGCTGCCCACGAACAGCTTGTGCTGCGAGTCGTAGTGCACCAGCGACTGCTCCAGCTTGTCGTGGATGGTGATGAGGTCGTGGTTCTGCTTCATCAGCTCGCGGCTGTTCAAGTTCACCAGCTCCACAATCTCGGGCGTCACCATGAAGCCACGCATGGAGTTGTCGCGCTCGTAGGGCTGACGGGTGAGGATGTCCAGGGCCAGCCGCACGATGTCCTCGCCATGAGTGGGATAGACGTAGGTGCCGTCGAGTGTTCCCTGCAGCACATAGCTGATGCCCTCGTCGGGCATGCCGTCGATGCCCAGCAGCTTCACGCGGTGCTCCAGCCCCGCCTCTTCCAGTGCTCGCCATGCGCCCGTGGTCATGCCGTCGTTGTGGCAGAACAGTATGTCGGGCAGGCTGTCGGCGGCTATCTGCTGCCGCACGATGTCGTAAACGCTTTCCGATGTCCAGTCGCTGTAGATGCAGCGATAGTCCACCTCCGTGTTTTCTTCCATCACCGAGGCGAAGCCCTCGTGGCGCTCGCGGGCTGGCGACGTGCCCATCGCGGCGGTGATTTCCATCACCACAGGCCGGTGTCCCTCCACCTGGCTGGCCAGCACCAGGGCATAGTCGGCCACGGTCTGGCCCGCCCACACGTTGTTGCCGCCGATAAAGGCGGTATAGTCGTCGGAGGCGGCCTTGCGGTCGAAATAGACCACGGGTATGCCCTTCTGGCGCGTGCGGGCAATGGCATCGGCCACAGGAGCCGACTCGTTGGGTGCCACCACAAGCAGGTCGATGCCGCTGTCGGCCAGCGAGTCAATCTGGCGAATCTGGTGGTCGGTGTCGTCGTCGGCACAAGCGATGACCACCTCGGCATCCTCGGCATAGAGGTGCTGGGCGGCCAGCAACTCCTGGTTCACCTTTGCGCGCCACTGCCCTCCGCCGCACTGCGACACTCCAATCTTATAGCTTTTCTCTGCCGAACAAGAGGCCAACAGCAAGGCTGCTGCAATCAGAATAGTCGGTTTCATTTCTATCCGTTAGTTTCAATGTGTGGCTGTTGCCAACTATTAGCGCAGCAAAGATAATCAATCTTCTCTAATTATTAGCCTATTGCGATGGTTTTATAGCAATAATTAACATTACGGCCTAGCTCCCCTGCGCTCTTTACATAGCAAAGAACTCAGGGGGCAAGGGGGGCCGAACGTCATTTCACTATCACGTCGAGCGTGATGGTGATTTCCTTTTTCTTCCCCTTCTCCTTTGTTGTCACCTTTCTCTCTATATGCTGCAGCCCCTTTGGGGTCTTCTCGTCGGGTGCGAAGGCGACGGTGATGCGCTCCTGACGGTTGTCTTCCTGGCGATGCAGCACCACCACTGTGCGCTCCTTGCGCTCGCCCACGTGCATGATACCCAGGTCGAAACGGTTGGCCGAGAGGCGCAGACCGTCACTGACGCTGATAGGGAACTGGCGCAGCAGGGTCTCCTCGCTGGTGATGCAAGTCCCCGTGAGCGTCAGAGCGACGCGCTTGCCGTTCGGGCCATAGACGATGGTGCCCGTCTCCTCGAACTCCCCTCCCCTGCCCTGCGGGTTGAAGCGCAGGGTGACGGCGGTGCTGTCGCCGGGAGCCACCGCCTTCCCCTTGACATAGCGGATGGTGGTGCATCCGCACGAGGTGTAGCCCTGGGTGATGGTCACCGCCTCGCGCCCGGCATTGCGCAGCCAGAAGGTGCGTTCCTGCGCGCCCCCGGCCTCTTGGACGGTACCCACAGAGAGGGTGGCCATGCCGATGGCCACCAGCGAATCAGCGACCAACATACTTCTTTCCGTTTACGATGTACAAGCCTTTACGCGGCGTGCCGCTCAGGTGGCGACCCAGCAAGTCGCAGGGGCGGCCGTCGGCCCTTCTGTCGTTGAGCACAGCGCCAATGCCGTCAGCGGCCTGCAGGGGATTGAGCACCCAGCCGCTGACCGTGACCACGGTGGAAGCATCGGCAAACGCCTCGGCCTGGGTGGCATCGTCGGTGGGGAAGATGCGCACGGAGAAGGCCCAGGCATCGTTCACAAAGATGTCGACGATGCTTCCGTCGAGATAAAGATGCAGCTTGAGCGTCTCGCCGGTATTCACTTTCTTGGGCAGGGCAGCCGACCATCGGCCGCCATCGGTAGAGACACGGGCCAGGGTGGTATAGTCGAGGGCGAGAATGCCCGTAGCGGGGTCGTAGCTGAGTGTGGCCCGGCGGTCGCCAGCCTTCAGGAAGTGGAAGCCGCAGGGGCCATTGCCCACGGTGAACTCACCCAGCAGCTCTATCCGCCGTCCAGCGACGGGAGCCAGCGAACACTCACCGTTCAACGTCGAACGCTCCACGTTGCACGTCGTGGCGGTGCGCATAGCCGTCAAGCCGCTGTAGGGCTTCTGCATGAGCGAGCCGTCGGCAGCGAGGCTGATTTCGCGAGGCAGCGAGAAGTTGTGCGCCCAGCCCATCTTGAAGTTCTCTTCCGTGGGCAGCTTGTCGGGCACGATGCCAAGGAGCAGCGTCTTGCCGTCCTTGCGGCAGATGGTGGGCGAGAGCAGTCCGTAGCCGTCGCGGCTGATGCCGCCCATCTCCAGATACTGCATGTCGCTGGTGGGAGTGAACTTGCCGTCGGTGCCGATGGTGCCCACCCAGCAGAGGGTGCGCACGCCGGCGCTGGTGTTGAGCGGGGTGCAGGTGAAGAGATACTGTCCCTGACCCATCGGCGTGACGTTGGGCATCTCCCAGAACGTGCCGTGCATGGCGGTGTTGCTGCCTTGGAAGAAGATGGCGCCGTCGTTGGTCCACGCGCCGTTCTCATAGCGGTGGAGGGTGCAGGCGCCGATGCCGTTCTTGCTGGTGCCCACGATGATGAACTGCTGGCCGTTGGCCTCGAAGTAATAGGGGTCGCGGAAGTCGTCGCTCAGTCCCGACGGGCGTGCGTCGATGATGACCTTCTTCTCGCCCCAGCCCACGAGATCCTCGTCCAGAGCCCTCGCCTGCACTATGCGGGCGCGCTCGTTGTCAACGGCCGTATATAATATATATGTGTCGGCACCCTGCTCATAGACGCAGCCGCTCCAGCAGCCCTTGATGTCGAACGGCTCGCCGGGATAGATGGCGATGGGCTCTTCGCGCCATTGGCAGAGGTCGGCGCTGCTGATGTGCCCCCAGTGCAGTCGCGACATGTAGGGGCCATTGGCATTCTTCTGGAAGAACACATGGTAGCGGCTGCCGCTGTACACCATGCCGTGGCTCTCGTTGGTCCACGATCCGCTGGGCATGCCGTGGAACAGAGGGCGCCATGGCGTGGCTTCATACCGAGTGGCGGGATAGTTGAAATCGGGCAGTGGCAGAGCGTCAAAGTCGATGAGGTCAACGAGCGCAAAGTCCACGACCTCATTGCTGATGCTGATGTCGTCGATGGCTCCGCAGAAGGTGTTGATGAGAAACGGCCCTGCCTTCAGCTCGCTGGCATCCTTGCCTATGAAGAAGTTGGGACTGTCAACCAGCAGATCGCACTTGTTGCTCTTCTTCGAGCCGATGGCCCTGCCGTTCAGCCAGAGCGTCACGGCATTTCCAGCCTTGTCGAAGGTCATGGTCAGGAGGCACCACCGTCCACGGGGCAGCTTCTCCGTGCCGTCGACGGTGACGAGGTAGCCGCCGCCATAGTTCACATACACCTGCAGGCGCAGGTCGCCCTGCGACGACAGCTGCAGGGCGAAGCCCCGCTTCGCCCCTTCGTCGAGGTTGCCGCAGATGGTGGCATAGGTGGGCGTGGTCTCGGCCACGTCGACCTGCATCATGGGGTAGGTCTCGGCAGCCAGCATCATGCTTAGCGTCAGCGTCTCGGTGCTCAGCGTAGCCGTGGGCAGTCCCGCCTTCACATAGGTGCTGTAGCCGTCGAAGCGCAGCGCCTCGCCGCTGATTCCTGCCACGGTGCAGGCGGGCAACTGCGAGCTGACGGTGTAGCTCTTGTTAGATACACGCTCATGGATGGTGCCAGCATTGAGCGACATGTCGAAATGTGCCACTGTGGCTTGGCCGAAGGCGTTGATGCCCGCAGCCGTCAGTGCAATCAGCAGATAGTTTCTTAGTGTCATAATGGTCGATTTGTTTCGTTTCTGCTGCAAAAGTACGGCTTTTCGTGCTTTCACGATAAAACAATTGTTTCAAATGATAGAAAAATACGTTCAAAGAAACATTTTTCGCAGGGAAATCAGTGGCTTGTGGCCTGTGGTTTCAGCTCATTGTGGGCATTGCGTGGTGCAGCCTATGGCGTAAGCTCTGGATATTGGAGCTTCGCTCAGGGAAAGAGGAAACGGCTTCACGCGCGCGCGATATATACGCGCGCGTGATTGTTTGGTGCTTGCACCACTTGCACCCACATAGTGACCCTAGCTGCCCAACCACCCACTCATTGCCCCCGCCACAAAGTGCATAAATATGCATTTCTGTGGAGCCGCCCCGTAAGAAAAAGTGGCCGCCGCGTGAGAAAAAGTGGCCTCCATTTTTTCATCGGGCGGCTCTGTGTGGGAGAACCGGGCCGTCATGGGTCAGCAGCACGCCGTTATGCATAAATATACACACAAAGTGAATAAATATGCAGGATGAAACAAATAGAAAAGCATGAGACAAATAGAAACAGTCAGCTCACGGCCGTTACCTCGCCACGCAGTGCTGTGTCGATGGAAGGCGAATGTGGTGCAAGTGGTGCAAGCACCTTTCGCTCACGCGCGCGTATATATAGGGATATCAGCGCGGGCGAACCGCGCTGCGCGGCCAGGCCTTTCACTCACGCGCGAATATATAGGGTTTTTCTTCCTGAAAAAACGCCTGCCGTGCAGAAAGAACTGCCCATCGGCTGGCGCCGACAGGCAGTTCAAGCAATAACTAACTAACTTACGAATGTAGTCTACTTCAGGTAGCTGATGCAGTTGGCGGTGAAGCGCTCCAGCTCCGACTGCTTCTGGTTGGCAGCTCCTCCAAGGTTCCACTCGTAGGCAGCGAGGCCCACG
>JAEEGI010026726.1_pt1 | contig 11096 bp, 6 predicted proteins | sample 8958751 | NCBI WGS metagenome assembly JAEEGI01 (sample SAMN16246545, study PRJNA631951) | gut metagenome | biome: gut microbiome; feature: rumen; material: KS-attached | host: Bos | place: Iran: Karaj | collected 2018-10 | reverse complement strand
CGATATCACCAAACGATCCTCCCGTGACTCCCCGGAGAAGTTTGTCGCCGTCCATTACAACGCCCCCGCGACATTCAAGTATCTTCTTGTTGATGGATATATCGGCAACTCGGCATTTGATGAGGAAGTTTTTGGTCTTGACGAGATTACCATTTCGGCCGAACGTGTGCCGGTCATAGAGGTTGGAACTGCTGAATCCGGTCAGCGCATGTCCTCCGAGGATGTGGTGACCATGAAGGGCAATGCGGTCCGGAAACGGGCTGGAATACAAACACAAACCATGCCGGGCAATTCGGTCGATGCCGTTGTGGCCGCGGTGGGGGGCATTGGGTACTCCGACGAAGGTCCGCAGGAACCCGCCCAACCCGTGCAGATTCGCACCGACCTCAGCAATTTGGCTTTTTTCGTCGCCGACCTGCATACCGACTCCACTGGCACCGCTATCTACCGCTTCCGTGTTCCCGAGTTGCTTACCCGTTGGAATGTCAAAGGATTGGCGTTTACCGACGATTTGAAAATCGGCACCCTCGACCGTACTCTTGTCACCCAGAAGCCCCTTATGGTGCAGCCCAACATACCCCGTTTCCTTCGCCACGGCGACAGCTTGGAGATGATGGCCAAAGTGGTCAACCTCACCGACACTGCACGATTGGTGTGTGTGTCGTTCTCCCGCTATAATGCCGCCGACGGCTTTCAACTCGACAGCACCGTGCAGTGGGTCACCGTCGATGCCAAAGGCAGCGCCCAGGTGACTTTCATGATTTCCAACCTGCCTGACAATCTCCAGGTGTGCACCTATCAAATCACCGCCCGCACCGCCCGCGAACATCCCGGATTGCCCGTTCTCTCCGATGGCGAACGCGGACAGATTCCCGTTGTCTCCAATCGGCAGGCTGTCACCGTCTCGCAACCTATTTATATCAACGGTAAGGGCAAGAAAACATACTCCTTCCCCCTTTCGTCAGCCTCCTCCACCGCAGAGCCCCACCTCCTTGGTGCCGAGACGGTTGAAAATCCTATTTGGTTGGCTGTCAAGTCGATGCCATATATTCAAGAGTGCGAGAACCCCTCCACTATCTACCTCGCCAACCGGTTCTATGTCAATTCCATTGCCAAAAGCATTCTGGATAATTTCGGACCTCAATTAACAATTTTCAATTTGCCCGATACCGACAATACTCGCTTGAAGATCAACGAAGATGTCAAGCGGACGCTTCTTGAGGCAACACCATGGCTTCGCGATGCTGAAGCCGAGGTGGAGCAGCGGCGTGCCATTGCCAACTATTTCGATGGCAACCGCCTGGCAGAGGATTTTGAACGCATCCAAATACAACTTGCCACCCGCCAGCACGTTGACGGCGGATGGGGGTGGATGCCCGAGAGCGAGAGCTCCCTGTGGGTCACCCAGCAGGTTCTGAAAAAAATTGCGTCAACTTCCCAGAATCTGCTATCCACCGAAAAAGCTCTCTCGTATATCGACCGCGAACATCAGCGCCACTATGAGAAATACATCAAGCCCTACTTGAAGAAAGGTTACGAGTGGGCTCCGGACAACATTGATTATCTCTACACTCGTTCGTTCTATGGCAAGGGCAAGACCGAGGCCTACCGATTCTACTACAACAACGCCCTGAAAAACTACAAGTCGTACAAAGGACTCTATACTCAGGCCCAGTTGGCTCTCGTCTTCCAGCGTCACGGCGACAGGAAGGCCGCCCGCGACCTCATCCGTCGCATCAAGGAGAAGTCTTTGTTCAACGACGAGATGGGTATGTACTGGCGCGACAACAAGAGTGGCTGGTGGTGGTACGAGCGTCCCATCGAGACGCAGGCTCTCCTCATACAGGCCTTCAGCGAGGTCACGCCCAACGATACCCTTTCCATCGCCCTCATGCAGCAGTGGCTCCTCAAGCAGAAACAGACCAACCACTGGGGAAACGACCAAGCCACCGTCGATGCTATCAGAGCCTTGATGGGGGAGGGGGCCAAAGACAGCCGTTCAGTCCCCCAGTCATCTGCTCAGCCCGTTAGCCTGAAAGTCTGTGGTGTCGAGCTCTGCGCCCCTTCTGAGGGTCTCGAGGAATACCGTTCACAGCGTTGGGCCGGACCTGCCCTCGACAGCATCATTGCCCTCGGCGACAGCACCATAACCATTCGCAAAGACACTCCCGGCATCGCTTGGGGTGCGGTTTATTACCAATACACCGACGATATGGACAAAATACCCTCCTCTGAGAGTGGCATCACGCTGAAACGTAGCTATTTCAATCAGAACAATCAACCTATTCAGGACAATCAGAACACACCAAAAGTGGGCGACAGGGTGAGGGTCCGCATCGAAATCTCCTGTGACCGCACCATGGAGTATCTCGAGCTCGTCGACGGACGTCCGTCGTGTTTCGAACCCGTCAGTACCCGTTCGGGGTGGAATTGGAGCACGGGTGTCGGTTTGGCCAACAACCGGTCCCACACTCCGTGGAGGACACTGGGTTACTATGTCGAAGTGAAGAATACCGCCACCCACTGCTACATCAATCGTCTTGAGAAAGGCAAGTATGTTGTTGAATATGATGTATTTGTCACCAATCCGGGCACCTTCCTTTCTGGCCCTGTCACTATGCAGTGCATGTATGCTCCGGAATTTCGCGCAACGGCTCCGGCAGTGCGTTTGAGCGTGGAATGAAAATCAAGCAGTTACAAGCATAAAACGGCACTTAACCTATTGGTTATGTGCCGCTTACTTGTTTCGTGAACATATAACTAACTGATACTTAGTACCAAGACCGTATCAACTCCTACCCAAGACCGTATCAACTCCTACCCAAGTCCGACCATGGTGGGAGATGATATGGTGGAGGTACGGAGAAGGTACGGAGGTGTGGGGGTGTTGAAAAATATTTGGGGGGTAATTTGGGCAGAATGAATCTTTTTTGTATATTTGCATTTTCGCAATAGATGTCCCGAAGGGGCGAAGTTGTTGGAAATTAAGTGTTAAGAATTGGAATCAAAAATTAAGAGAGAAGTATTATATGAATAATAATAAAAATATTGCTCCATGCAGGGTGGAAGTGTCGTCGGAGACGGGGACGCTGCGAGCTGTGCTGCTTCACCGCCCAGGGGTGGAGATAGAGCGAATGACGCCGCTGAATGCCGCCCATGCGCTCTATAGCGACATCCTCAACAAGCCTATCGTTGACACCGAGTATGCTAATTTCTGTGGCGTGCTCGAGAAGTGGACCAACGTCTATTACGTCGAGGATATTCTTGAGGAACTGCTGAAGGACAACGAGATACGTCATCATCTCGTTTACGAGAGCTGCGACATGGACAATTGTGACAACGATCTCGCTGAACAATTGATGGGTCTGGAGGCCAAGCAGTTGGCCGACATCTTGATTGAGGGCTATGAGGACCCTGAGTGGGATGGGGGAGAGGACCGTTATCTCTTAAAACCCCTCTACAACCTTTTTTTCACCCGCGACGCTTCGTCGACTGTTTACAACCGCGTGCTTATCAACTCGATGAGTTTCGAGGTGCGCGAGCGCGAGACGCTCATCTATGAGGCCATTTTCAAGCATTTCTTCAAGGTGGAGACGTTGAACGCCATGCAGTGGGATCGTGATGCGCGGACGGAGGGTGGCGATGTGCAGATTGCTTCGCCCGACCTGCTTTGCATCGGTCAGGGAATCCGTACCAACACCAAGGGTATCAAGTATCTGGCGCAGACTTTCGCCAAGGAAAGGGAGAGATTCAACATCCTCGTGCAGGAGTTGCCGAAGAGTCCGGAGAGTTTCATTCACTTGGATATGGTGTTCACTTTCCTCGGGAAGCACCAGTGTATGGCTTTTGAGCCGATGCTCAGGAAGACGGGTCTTTTTGCAGGCAAGGATACGACACTGATTACGATAGAGAACGGAAATGTGAGCTATCGCAAGGTGGAGAATATGGTGAAGGGTTTGAACGGCCTGGGCTGGGACATTGAGCCCGTCATTGGTGGAGGCAACGACCCGTGGAACCAGCTGCGGGAGCAGTGGCACAGCGGGGCGAATTTCTTCTCGCTGGGCGACGGCAAGATTATGGGTTACCGCCGCAACACGCACACGATAGACGCTTTGGACAAGGCGGGCTTCGCGGTGCTGAAGGCGGAGGATATCTGCAGCGGCAAGGTAGACATGAAGTCTTATGACAAGTTTGTGGCCGCCTTCCCCGGCAGCGAACTGCCCCGAGCCGGTGGTGGTGCCCGCTGCATGACAATGCCGATTTTGAGAGAAAACTAATTAACTAACACAATGAAACAATATCATCTGGCAAACAACATCATCGGGTGGGTAATCTGCGTGATTGCCTGCACGGTGTACATCATGACGGCGGAAGCGACGGCGTCGTGGTGGGACTGCGGTGAGTATATCGCCACCGCTTTCAAACTGCAAGTGGGACACCCCCCGGGAGCACCAACGTTCCAGCTGTTGGGACGTTTGTTCTCGATGTTCAGTGACACGACGACGGCTGCGCACGCGGTGAATGTGATGAGTGCAGTGTGCAGCGGTTTCACCATTTTGTTCCTTTTCTGGGCTATCACCTTGTTGGGCAAGCACTTGCTGCCCGACCCGAAGAACCCCAGCCTGAAGGACTGGAAGACCTGGGCGGTCTTTGCCGCCGGTATTGTGGGCTCGCTGGCCTACTGTTTCAGCGACACCTTCTGGTTCTCGGCTGTGGAGGGCGAGGTCTATGCGATGAGTAGCTTCTTCACCGCTTTGGTGTTCTGGGCAATCCTGAAATGGGAGGAACAGAGCGACGACCCGCATGCCTTGCGCTGGCTCATCCTCATCAGCCTTCTCGTCGGAGTGGCCATCGGAGTCCACCTGCTGAACTTGTTGACTGTGCCGGCCATTTTTTACGTGGTCTACTTCAAAAAATGGGAGAAGACGACGTGGAAAGGCTTCATCGTCACGGGATTGCTCTCGTTGGTGACGCTGGGCATCATCCTCTGGGGCATCATCCCCGGGATCGTGAATGTGGACTCGGCATTCGATGTTTTCTTTGTCAACACATTGCATCTGCCGTTCAACAGCGGTACCATCTTCTTCTTCGTCCTGCTGGCCGCCCTGGTCGTCTGGGGTCTGTGGTTCACCCAGTACAAGAAGAAACATCCCGTCATCAATGCCGCCATCCTGAGCTTCGCGATGCTGGTGATAGGCTATTCCACCTTCTTCGTGCTGGTCATCCGCGCGAACACCAACACGCCGCTGAACGAGAATGCGCCGAAGGATGCCGTTGCGATGCGAGCCTATCTGGGACGAGAGCAGTATGGCGACACGCCGCTTTTCAGCGGCCAGTACTACACCGCGGGCCGTCCCATCGATTCGAAGAAAGGCTACACGAAGTATGTGAGAGGCAAGGATGAAGAGGGACGCGACCGCTACATTGCCGCCGCCTATGCCCAGGAACTTGTGTACCGGGAAGAGCACACGGGATTCTTCCCCCGTATGTGGAGCAGTGACGGCAGCCGACAGCACCCGAAGTTCTACGAATACTGGGCTGGTCCGGCTCCCAGTGGCATGAAGCCCTCGTTCGGGCAGAACCTTACGTTCTTCAACCGCTACCAGCTGGGCTGGATGTACTGGCGCTACTTCATGTGGAACTTTGCCGGACGGCAGAACGACGAGCAGGGCCACTACTTCAACGACGACGGTACGCGTGACTACCTGCACGGCAACTGGGTGAGCGGTATCAAGTTCTTGGACGAGAGCCGTCTGGGACCGCAGGACAACCTGCCCGAGAGCATGCAGAACGACAAGAGCCACAATGTATATTACCTGCTGCCGTTGATTCTGGGCCTTCTGGGTCTCATCTATCATCTGCGCAGACACCCGAAAGACGCTTTCATCGTCTTCATCATGTTCTTCATGACCGGCTTGGCCCTTGCCATCTACTTGAACATGCCGCCGCGCCAGCCGCGTGAGCGCGACTATGCTTTCGTGGGTTCGTTCAGCTTCTTCGCCATCTGGATTGGCTTGGGAGTGATGGGCTTGGCCGAATGGATTAGCGCCCTCTTCAAGAAGAATAAGGAGAAGGTGTACAAGGTGGTGATGCCTGTGGTCTTTGTGCTTTGCATGGCCGGGGTGCCCTGTTTGATGGCCTGCCAGAATTGGGACGACCACGACCGTAGCGAGAAGACGGCAGCGCGTGACTTTGCACAGAACTACCTCCAGAGTGTGAAGAAGAACGGTGTCCTCATCACCTTCGGCGACAACGACACATTCCCTCTGTGGTATGCACAGGAGGTGGAGGGGACACGTACCGATGTGCGAATTCTCAACTTCACCCTATCCGGCATGTATTGGTATGTGGAACAGCTGTACAACAAGCTCTATGATAGCGAGGCTTTGCCGTTCACGCTGCCGAAGGAATACTATGGACTTGGCAGAGACCAGTATTATGTCTTCGACAATTCGGCCGATTACCTCGAAGTTACCGAGGTGCTGGGATTACTGCGCGACCATCCGGAGCGTTTCACGATACAGGATCCTCGCACGGGAGACTCCTTCATGGGTTTGCCCACGAAGCGTTTCAAAATCACGCTCGATATTCCCGCATTGGTGGAGGCTGGCGTGATTCCCGCCGAACTGGCCGACCAGGTGAATCCCGAGATTCGTTGGGAACTCAAGAACCAATGGCTCTACCGCCACGAATTGATGCTTCTTGACATTTTGGGAACCAACAAGTTCAAACGTGACATCAACGTGATGAACCCCGGATCGAGCGGTATTCCCGATGTGTTCCCGTTGGTCTATAGCTACACTATCCAGGATGGCTTGAACTACAAGTTCATCCCCTATCCCAAGAACAAACGCTACACGGACCAGAGTGCCGACTACTTCATCAACGGTGTCAACGGAGAGCCGCTGAAGTGGGGTAACCTCGACCGCGACATCTATGTCGACCCGGTCTCCCGTCAGCAGTTTGCCCCCACTCTGCACCAGAATGTGTTGATTCTGGCCTACGATGAGATGAGAAAAGGCAATGAAGACAAGTCTCGTCGGCTGCTCGAGATGTACGACAAGAACTTCCCTGACAAGAACTTCACTCCCGACGTCTACTCCATCTATGTTCCTATTGCAAACAACCCCATCGACGTGGTGGCCATGTATAGGGACCTCTATGGGATGGAAAGAGCCAGAGAACAGTGGAATAAGGCGTTCTCGCACTACAGTCAGATGGTGTCTTACCTGGGCCGCTTCCAGGGCGAGAAGGCCATGGGAGTGCGCAGCGAGCTGCAATATAACCTCCGCATCATGGGACTGCTGGGCGACATCGCGTCAGGCACTCTCAAGGATGAGAAGGCTGTGGCTCAGGTCGACGCCGTGATGGCACCCTTCAAAGGATTGTTCTATGAATAGTTTATGACCAAAAAGAAGACACCCAAACCGAAGAAGTACACTCTCACGCTCAGCGAGCGTGAGAGTGCACGGCTCGGAGCCTATGCCGACAGCCTTGGCATCAGTCGTCCGATGGCTCTGCAACGCCTCACCAAGCAGGCGTTGCGACAGGTGGCCGATGTTCCTGCCAACAGTCGCGACGCCAACCAACTGGGGCTCTTCGATACCCTACAGATTGACATTTTCAACAATACCGCAGTAGTAAATAATAAGGAAAAAGTATGAAGAAGATATTGGTTCTCGCTTTGGCGGCATTATTCATGGCGACGCCCTCCGTCTCGCAAGCCGAGGAGGGAGAGCAATTCGATGCCGGTTCGATGATTATCGGGCATGTGACCGATGCGCACTCGTGGCACTTGTTCGACTACAAGTCGTCTGACGGCGAGGAGCATGCGGTGGCCATCCCGCTGCCAGTCATCCTGTGGAACGATGGACACCTCGACGTTTTCATGTCGAGCAAGTTCCATCATGGGCATGCCGACTACAAAGGTTATCGTCTTATTGGAGGCGGTGCCGAGAAAGAAGAGGTGGCCTGTGTGGGTGTCGACGGAGAGTTGCTGCTCGATGCCGAGGGCAATGTGGTAAAACCACTCGACCTGAGCATCACCAAGACTGCGGCGGCCATCATGATTGCCGTGGTACTGCTCATTGTCATCATTATGGTGGCTAAAAAAGGCTACAAGAAGCGTCCCAACCAGGCACCGAAAGGGTTGCAAAGCCTTGTGGAACTACTGGTTGTCTTCGTGCGCGACGACATTGTCAAACCCATGATAGGGGAGAAGCACTACCGCCGTTTCCTGCCCTATTTGTTGACGCTTTTCTTCTTCATCTTCTTCTGCAACATCTTGGGACTCATACCTATCTTCCCTGCGGGAGCCAACATTAACGGCAGCCTGGCCGTTACCGCCACCCTCGCCGTCATCACATTCCTCATCACCAATATCAGTGGCAACAAACACTATTGGATGGACATCTTCAACACCCCTGGCGTGCCGGCGTGGCTGAAGGTATTCCCGCTGATGCCCGTGGTCGAGTTGGTGGGTGTCTTCACCAAGCCCATCGTCTTGATGATTCGACTTTTTGCCAACATGACAGCCGGCCATATCGTCATCCTTGGCTTCATCGTCATCATCTACATCATCAGCCAGCTGTTCGGCGTTGTCGCCGGTGGTGCGGTGTCGGTGGTGAGCGTCCTCTTCTGCGTGTTCATCAGCCTGCTGGAGTGTCTGGTGGCCTACCTGCAAGCATTCGTTTTCACCATGCTTTCGGCCCTCTATATCGGTATGGCCGTCGAAGAACCTCATCACGCAGAAGCCCATTAATTTGCCCAATTAACCCATTAAACCCATAAACCTATGAAAAGTATAAAAGATATCAATTTTGCAGGCCGCAAGGTGCTGCTCCGCGTGGACTTCAACGTCCCCATGAACGACCAAAAGCAGATTACCGACGACACGCGTATGCGTGAATCGATGCCCACCATTGAGAAACTACTCAAAGACGGTGCAGCTATCATCATCATGGCCCACTTCGGCCGTCCCAAGAAAGGTGGCTTTGAACCCGAGCTGACCCTTGAGCCGGTGGCCAAATACCTCGAAACCCTTGTGAACCGCCCGGTGAAATTCACCCAGCAGCTCCTTGGTAGCGGTGTTCCCGAGGCTATGGCCAAAGAACTGAAGGGTGGCGAGGTGATGCTCCTCGAGAACATCCGCTTCTATCCCGAAGAGACCAAAGGTGGCGAGGACCTCGCCCGCCAGTTGGCCGCCCTCGGTGACTGCTACATCAACGACGCTTTCGGTGCTGCCCATCGCGAGCACTCGTCGACTGCCGTCATCGCCAAGTTCTTCCCCAACGACAAGTATTTCGGCTTCCTCATGGAGAACGAGGTGCGCAACCTCGAGAAACTGATGCAGAACCCGCCGCGTCCTTTCACAGCCATCATCGGTGGCTCCAAGGTGAGCAGTAAGATTGGCATCCTCGAGAACCTCCTCGACAAGGTCGACAACATGATTATCATCGGCGGCATGCGCTATACTTTCACCAAGGCTCTCGGCGGCAAGATTGGCAACTCCATCTGTGAGGACGATAAGCTCGACTTGGCTCGTGAGCTCATGCGCCGCATGGATGAGAAAGGCGTGAAGTATTATCTGCCCGTCGACAGTGTCATTGGCGACAAGTTCGGCAACGACGCCAACACCCAGATTGTCCCTTCGGGCGAGGTGCCCGACGGTTGGGAGAGCATGGACTGCGGTCCCGAGAGTTGCAAGGCTATCCACGATATCGTGATGAACAGCAAGACCATCCTCTGGAACGGTCCTGCCGGCGTCTTCGAACTCGAGACCTTCGCCAAAGGCACCAAGGCCATCGCCCAGAGCGTGGCCGAGAGTTGCAAGAAGGGTTGCTTCGCCGCCGTGGGCGGTGGCGACTCGGTGGCTGCTGTCAAGCAAATGGGCATCGCCGACCAGATGAGCTACGTCTCCACCGGTGGCGGTGCTATGCTCGAGTACCTCGAAGGTAAGGTCCTCCCCGGCATCAAAGCCATCCAAGACTGATGAAGAAATACCGTACAGCGATACTGCTGTTTACGATATTCGAAATTGTAGCAGTAGGACTATGGTTGCTCTCGGGCAACCTGTTCCTACTGCTAAATTTTAGCTATATAGGTATCTGCCTCGGTGTGGGGGCTGCGCTCACAGCCGCTGGCAAGTCGTGGGCCCGCCTCTTCGTGCAGTTCACGGTGGGTGCTTACATCCTGGTGTTTCTCGGGCTGATATGCCACGAGAACATGCAGATAGAAGGCTTTTGGTACTATCTGCTTTCCGGTGTTGTAGGTGCCGGTACCCTGCATTATGCCATCGCCAAGATATTCGGTCCGCTGCTTTTCGGACGCGGATGGTGTGGCTATGCCTGCTGGACGGCTATGGTGCTCGACCTGCTGCCGTACAAGCAGCCCAGCGGTCCGAGGAAGCGTATAGGTTATATCCGCTATATCGTATTCGGCCTTTCGCTGGCGCTTGTTGTGTCGCTCTACTTGCTTGGCGAGGCGACGCCGTCGGTGATGTTCCGCCTGTTCCTCCTTGGCAACATAGTCTATTATGTCGTTGGCATCGCATTGGCGGTGGCGTTCCGCGACAACCGCGCCTTCTGCAAATATATTTGCCCCGTTACGGTCTTTCTCAAACCCATGAGCCGATACTCGCTGCTTCGCATTCATTACGACGAGGATAAGTGTATTCATTGTGGCAAGTGTATGGAAGTCTGTCCCATGGACGTCGAGGTGACCAACGATTCCCGTAAGAAGAAAAATGCCACCGAGTGCATCCTCTGCCACAATTGCACCCGAGCCTGCCCTGTAAAAGCGCTGAAATAATATGGGACATTTCTTGCCGATAACGTTGGAGGAGGTGAAGCGCCTGGGGTGGGAGCAGGTGGACGTGGTTCTTGTCACGGGCGACGCCTATATCGACCACCCGTCGTTCGGGACCGCCGTCATCGGACGTACGCTCGAGGCGGCAGGCTACCGCGTGGCAATCATCCCGCAGCCCAACTGGCGCGACGACCTGCGCGACTTCCGCAAGTTCGGCGCCCCGCGGCTCTTCTTCGGTGTCACCAGCGGCGCTATGGACAGTATGGTGAACCACTACACTGCGGCCCGGC
>JAEEGI010026725.1_pt1 | contig 11096 bp, 8 predicted proteins | sample 8958751 | NCBI WGS metagenome assembly JAEEGI01 (sample SAMN16246545, study PRJNA631951) | gut metagenome | biome: gut microbiome; feature: rumen; material: KS-attached | host: Bos | place: Iran: Karaj | collected 2018-10 | reverse complement strand
ATCTCCTCCTGGCCCCGCGGCACCTACCTCCTCCGCATCCACACCCCCCTCGGCACCGCCACCAAGAAACTCCTCGTCCAGTGACGGTTAAAGTCTTGGACTTGCTTCACATAGAAATCAATAAGAATATGACTTCTGTTAAATAATGTTAAATCTTCACCCCTCAAAATATACTTTTGGGGTAGTTTTTGCTATTTATTAGGGTAAAGGGTTTTTTATGCTCGACGAAGATCATATCAAAAATGCGTTCGACCAGCTCATCAACCGGCACCGGAAAAACAGATCAATTTCTCGTGCAACATCTCTGGTATCACTACACAGAAAACTGTATGACATTCAATAAAAACAGGCAATAAACGTTATAGAGTAAAAATTATGAAAAAGAATATTGCAATATTGGCCTTTTTAATGACATTAATCAATCCTGTCATTGCGCAGGACACCATCCATGTGCGCCATATAGACACGATGGCAAGATATTATATTCCGGTATGGTGTAATAATTTCGAATACAATTCAACATTGGACGCTTACCGTGGTTGGGTGAACTTTCAGGGAGAGAGTTTTTCTTTTGCGAAAGAAGAAGCCTTTAGGATGTATACCGACGACACACTGCAGGTGTACGGAATTGCGGCCTGCCTGACGACGATATGGCAATTAGACTCCAGCAGGTTAGAGTATGCTTTGCGGTATGGAATAGATACATCACGAAAATGCCTGTATGGTTATCTGCGGTTGTATGAGGCCGAAACCGACTCGTTGCGTCACGTTGGGGAAGAATTGCTGGTGTATCTCCTGACTACGCCTGTCTCCTATTATCTTGACTTGGGACTCTATCAGCAGCCGATACTCCCTATGTATGAACGTTTTTTCTCTGCACCGGTAACGGTGGCGGACTCATTCTACGTGGGACGCCGTTATCGTACAGATTGTATGGATGGGAATGAGATGCATTTGGCGACATTGTCCAGTGGCACAATTGTACCAGACTACGTTATAGCTTTTTATCGTGATTACGTGAACAGTTCTGGAGATACAGTTCGGGGATGGCAATGGACTCATTGGCCCGACTGGGGTCTATTCTATTTTATTTTCCCGATAATTGCGCCGCCCGACACCACTGTGAATCCTGGCGGCTCCATTGACACCCTGGCCACCGACACCCTCGTCGTCCATCCGGGCAACAGCCTTGTCCTGGCCCCCGGCGACACTCTCGTCCTCGGCGGTGACACCCTTGTCGTCACCGGCGACACCCTCGTCGTCCACCTGGGCGATACCATTCTCCTCGGCGGCCACTCCTTCGTCGTCAACCCCGGCGACACCCTCGTCGTAGGCTCTGGCGACACCATCTTTGTCAACCCCGACGGCAGCATCACCGTCAGCCCCGGCAGCACCATCGTCATCCTCGGCGGCACCGGCGGCGACAATCCCGGCGGCGACGACCCCGTCGTGGGCCTCCGCCAGGCCGACATGGTCTACCGCTACACCGCCGTCAGCCCCAACCCCGCCACCGGCCGTGCCACGGTGACCTCCAGCTTCGGCCTGACACAGATAGAAGCCTTCGACGAGCAGGGCCGCCTCGTCCAGACCCTCCCCGCCACAGGCCTCAAGGCCACCCTCGACGTCTCCTCCTGGCCCCGCGGCACCTACCTCCTCCGCATCCACACCCCCCTCGGCACCGCCACCAAGAAACTCGTCATCTCCCGCTGACGAAATATTGGAAGACAAAAAAGGCCCCCACCCCAACGGCGAAGTACCCCTCCCATCGGTCGTCAGGTCAATCCGACAATGGCGACCGGTGGGGCTCTACGGCTAATGGCGAGCACAAAAAAAAGGTTTTTTTGGTGTATTCAGAAAAAATTTGTATTTTAGCATTTTGAATTGACGCATTGAATTGGACGCAAACTCCTTTTGATGAGTTGGTTATGTTATTAATACACGTTTGAAAAAAAGAAATATATATATGAAAACACTGAAAAAAGGTCTTCTGATGCTCCTTTTCGCCCTCTTGACGGGCATGACGGCAAATGCGCAGAACAGTCTTGCCGCCAAGGCAGACAACCTCTTCGACCAGAACCGCTTCGTAGAGGCGGTGAAGGAGTATGAGGCCGCCTATGAGAAAATCAAGGACAACAAGGCCGAGAAGAACCGCGTCTACTTCCAGATTGCCGAGTGCTACCGACTGACCTACAACTATCCCCGCGCCGAGCGCATCTACAAGAGACTGGCCGATGAGGAATACTACAAAAGCGAACGCAAGCTCTACTTCAACCTGGCAGAGATGTGCCGTTTCCAGGAGAAATTTGTCGAGGCTGAAGAATACTACACTAAATATCTGGAGATGGAACCCAAGGACTCCTATGCTGTAAAACGCAAGGAGTCGCTGGTGTACGTCAACCAACTGTCCAACAACCGCACACGCCACACCATAACCAAGCTGAGTGACTGGTGCACCGACTACAACGACTTTGCTCCTCGTTTTGTGGGCGACGACACGACGAAAATCGTTTTCACCTCGTCACGTTTCGGAGACGGCGAAGGCGAGAACAAAGACCCCTGGACCGACCAGGCGTTCTCCGATATCTACCAGGTGTTCATGGATCGCAACGGGCAATGGGTCTCCGACCCCGAGCCGTGGGATAAGAGTGGCAAAATCAACAGTGCCGTGAACGAAGGTGAGCCCTCGTTCACGCCTGATGGCAACACCATCTTCTTCTCGCGCTGCGACGTGCGCGAGAACGAGTCGCTGACCTGCCGCATCTATACCTCCACCCGTGTTGTGGAGTCCCTCGAGAAAAAGAGCACCAAGAAAAAGAGCACCAAGAAGACCCCCAAGAAGAATACCAAAAAGAAAAAAGGACAGTCTGATTCCGAGGAGCCTGTGCCCGAGAGCAGCGACGACACCGCCCCCGGCGAATGGACACAGCCTGTATATGTCCACTTGGGCGACACCGCCTACAGCTTCCTCTATCCCTCCATCAGCAGCGACGGCCTGACGCTCTACTTCTCATCGGACATGCCTGGTGGCTTCGGCGAGTATGACCTGTGGAAAGCCACCCGCAAATCCACCGCCGACGACTTTGGGCGTCCTGTGAACCTCAGTTCCATCGTCAACACCCCGGGCAAGGAAATCATGCCTGTGCTGAGAAACGACTCTCTGATGTACTTCTCCTCCGACGGCCACCCTGGCGTTGGCGGACAGGACCTCTTCAGCACCAAGCTCAACCCCAACGGCAAGTGGTCGGTGCCGGAGAACATGGGTATCCCCATCAACTCGTCCTACGACGAAATGTCCATCGTCTTCTACCCAGACAACAGCAAGAGCAACATTCTGGAACGCGGCTACTTTTCGTCGAACCGTCCCTATCTCGACCCCCACAACCGCGGTGCGCAGAACGACAACCGCAGCACACAGAATCCCCCCATCAACGACAACCTCTTCTACTTTGAGTTGCCGGGTCTGAACTATGCCATCCAAGGCACCGTGCGCGACGAGAAGTCGATGCAGCTGATGAAGGACGTCCGCATCAAGCTGGTGGGTTCCGACGGCACCAACATGGAGACCCGCACCGACAAGAAGGGCTTTTACAAATTCGACAGCACTGTCGTGCGCCGCGATGTAGTGTACAAGATGTATCTCTCCAAACAGAGTTACTATAGTGTAGAAGGCTCCGCCAGCACCCGCGGATACAACACCAACAAGACCATCGTGCAGGACTTCCGCATGGATCCCGTGCCGCGCCGTCCTATCGTGCTGCCCGAGATCCGTTTCGACCTCGCCAAGGCCGACCTGCAGGCTCAGTTCATGGATTCGCTCATGGACCTCTATCTGGTGATGGAGAACAACCCCAACCTCGTGGTTGAAATCCGTTCCCACACCGACTGCCAACCCTATATCGGCATGACCAACGACACCCTCTCGCAGCGGCGCGCCCAAAGCGTGGTGGACTACCTGGTGAACCGCGGCATCGACCGCGAGCGCCTGGTGGCCAAAGGCTATGCCGACCGTGTCCCTCGTGTGCTCGACGAAGATGTCACCGTGACCCTCAACGGAAAGAAATATGAGTTTTCCGCCGGCACAGTGATGGAGTGCGACTACATAGCCACCCTCAGTGGCGACCGTCAGCAGGCGGCACACTCGCTGAACAGACGCATCGAGTTCCTTGTGCTGCGCGAAGACTATGTGCCACGCAACATGGTGGAGAACCTCACGGCGAAACAAGAGGGCGAGGGCAAGGTGGTGGACCTCGTGGAACGGCCCAACGAGGAGAAGGTGGAGCCACAGACCACCATCATCCACGACGAGAGTACCGTCTTTGTCACCATGATCAACTCCACCCGTGGAGAAATCTCCTGCATCGCCAATGGATTCCAGATACCGATGCTCATCGACGAACGCTATGCCGAACCCATAGCCATCTCGTGGGAGGAGGCCATGAGTCTGCTCTACCAGCAGCGGCTCACCAAAGAGGACTTCCCCCTGCGCGACCAATCGTTCGACCCCGAAGGCAACATCCTCGACCGCACAACCATCGTCTTCAAGAACATGCAGATCGGCGAACAACGTCGTGAGAATGTCGAGGTGGTCGTTGTCAAGGGTATCGACTATAAGTTCATCATCAACCGCACCGGCCTGCTGCAGTTCGGCAAGTACGAGTTCGACAAGCAGCGCTCGCGACTCATCTTCCTGGATGAATAGTTTGATAACTATTCTCGGACCCACGGCTACCGGCAAGACAGCGCTGGCAGCCGAGGTAGCCTACCGTCTGGGAGGAGAAGTCATGAGTGCCGACTCAAGGCAGGTGTTCCGCGGCATGGACATCGGCACCGGCAAGGACCTGGCAGACTACGACATCCACGGCACACATATCCCATACCATATCGTCGATATCTGCGATCCGGGAGAAGAGTACAGCGCCTACCGTTTCCTCAATGATTTCAAGCAAGCCTATGAAGATATCGTAGCACGTGGCCGCCAGCCTATCCTCTGTGGCGGCACAGGATTGTATATAGACGCCGTCGTGCGCGGCTACCAGCTGGCCGACGCGCCCATCGACCCGGACTACCGCCGCAGTCTCGAGTCCTTCAGCGACGAGGAGCTCACCGCACGCCTGGCCTCCTACGGCCCTCTCCACAACCACACGGACACCGAGACACGTGAGCGCCTCGTACGGGCCCTCGAGATACAGGAGTTTGCCCAGCAGCACCCCGAGGCCTACACACGCTTACCTGAAATGGAGCACCGCATCTATGGTCTCCTACTGCCACGCGAGGTGGTCATCGACCGCATCGAGGCACGTCTGCGCCGTCGCATGGAAGAGGGGATGACCAACGAGGTGCAGCGCCTCCTCGACGACGGCGTTCCGCCCGAACGGCTGATGCGCTACGGACTCGAATACCGCCATGTGACACGATATCTGCTGGGCGAATGTACGCAGGAAGAGCTTTTCCGCGACCTCTTCACCGATATCCGCCGCTTCGCCAAGCGCCAGATGACCTGGTTCCGCCGCATGGAGCGCAACGGCGTCGCCATCCGCTGGATCGACGGCCAGCTCTCAGTGGACGAGAAAGCCGCCATCCTCGTGGAGGATGCCTCCCGATGAGTCTTGATTAATTCCCCCAAGTGTCGCGGTCTAACGAACGGTAGGTGATGGCCTCGCGCAGGTGGTCGGGGGTGATGTCGGGAGCGGCTTCGAGGTCGGCGATGGTGCGGCTCACACGCAGGATGCGGTCGTAGGCGCGGGCCGAGAGGCCGAGGCGGTTCATGGCCATCTCCATGATGTTGCGGCATTCGTCGGTGAGGCGGCAGTATTCGTGTGTCAGTTTGCTGCCCATCTGGGCGTTGCAATGAACTCCAGGATTATTCCTGAACCGTTCGGTCTGTATGGTGCGGGCAGCAATGACACGGGTACGGATAGCCTCGCTGCTTTCACCTCTTCCCTCCTTGTTCAACTGACTGATTGGAACCGGAGCTGTTTCGATGTGCAGGTCGATGCGATCCATCAGGGGGCCGCTGACCTTGTTGAGGTAACGCTTCACAGCACCGGCCGGGCAGGTGCATTCGATGGTAGGGTGATTGTAGTAGCCGCAGGGGCAGGGGTTCATGGCGGCGATGAGCATGAAGGACGCAGGGTATTCTATGGTCATCTTGGCGCGGCTGATGGTCACGCGACGCTCCTCCATGGGCTGTCTAAGAACCTCCAATACAGTTCTTTTAAACTCAGGAAGTTCATCGAGGAAGAGCACACCATTGTGTGCGAGGGAGATCTCCCCGGGTCTGGGATTGGCGCCGCCACCCACGAGGGCCACGTCGCTGATGGTATGATGCGGGGCGCGAAAGGGGCGCACGGCTATCAGCGAATCCTCCTTGCGCATCAGGCCCGCCACAGAGTGTATCTGTGTCGTCTCGAGACTCTCGCTCAACGTCAGTGGAGGCAGGATGCCGGGCATGCGCTTGGCGAGCATCGATTTGCCACTACCCGGAGGGCCTATCATAATAGCGTTGTGGCCGCCGGCGGCGGCGATCTCAAGACAGCGTTTCACACTCTCCTGCCCTTTGACATCGGCAAAATCATATTCGTAATGGCTCAGCGAACGAGCAAACTCAGCACGGGTATCGACAATGGTTTGTGAGATATCGGAAGTGCCGTTGAAGAAGTCGGCCACCTGCTTGAGGCTCTCGGCGCCATAGACCTCCAGGTTGTTCACTATGGCGGCCTCGCGGGCATTGGCAACGGGCACGATGAGACCTTTGCAGCCCCGGCTGCGAGCCTCGATGGCGATGGGCAGCACCCCCTTGATAGGCCGCAGCGTCCCGTCCAGTCCCAGCTCACCCATGATGACATACTCTCCCAGCGCGTCGGGCATCACCATGCCCACAGCACCAAGGATGCCCATGGCGATAGGAAGGTCGTAGGCAGAGCCCTCTTTTCTGAGGTCCGCCGGAGCCATATTGACCACCACCGTCTGGTTCGGCACCTTGAAACCACTCTCGAAAAAAGCCGCCGAGATGCGTTGTGCACTCTCTTTGACGGCACTGTCAGGCAACCCCACGATGAAAAAACCAGACCCTGGACTGACATTCACCTCCACGGTGACCGGCATCGCACTGACACCCACTATCGCGCTTCCGTATGTCTTGACTAGCATAGCTCTTCCCTATTAATAAAATGAGATTGCAAAGATACTCATTATTACTGATATGACAAAAAATTTTTTGTCACATACGCGAAAGTGTGTATATTTGCAAAAAAGCCACCCTGGGATATTCTGACATACATGTCTGTAAATGAAAGAGTCTTGCAATAAAAAGAGGATAAAAATGCCGCGACGTCCGAGGGCTGGCAGGAAAGACTTACACTCCCTACAACGAAGAGGCTTCTGTGAGCGACAAGATTAAAATGACAACATATTATTAAATTATTCAAATAGTTATGAAAAACATCCTTCCCATCAACGGACAATTTGAGTTGCCGATGCTACCCTATGAAAGCCTCGGCGAAGTGATCAGCAAGGAGACCCTCTCCTTTCACCATGGCAAGCACCTGAAAGCCTATGTAGACAACCTGAACAAAGCACTGCCTGGCAGCGGTTTGGAAGGACTGTCGCTACAAGAGGTAGTGTGCAAGGCACAGGGTGGCATGTTTAATAATGCCGGACAGGTGCTGAACCACACCATGTACTTCGAGCAGTTCAGCAACACACCGCACCCCCTGGGCAGCAAGATGCAAACCCTGTTGGAGCGCGACTTCGGCTCGGTGGAAGCTTTCAAAAAAGAATTCGAGCAAAAGGGCGCCACCCTCTTCGGCAGCGGGTGGGTATGGCTCAGCGCCGACAAAGACGGCAAGCTGGTCATCACACAGCAGAAGAACGCCGAAAATCCCGTCACCGACGGTCTCATGCCCCTGCTGACCTTCGACGTATGGGAGCATGCCTACTATCTCGACTACCAGAACCGTCGCGCCGATTACCTTGCCGCCCTATGGCGACTGGTCGACTGGCAGATCGTCGAAAGCCGTCTATAACAGTTGACAAACACCTAACATCGACGTACCCGCACTGTCCATAGACGGTGCGGGTACGGTGTTGATAAGAAGCTTTGTCTTCCTATCCCGGGCTACCAGCGGTTGTAATGGACACGGGCGGGATCCCACTTGTCCTTGGGCTGGGTGGTGCCATCGTGGTATCCGACAGGGACGACGGCATAGGGGACAACGGTGGGAGGCAGCTGGAGAGCCTTCTTGATGGGATCCATACGGTCGGGATAAGGATAGCAGGCTGTCCAGCAGGCACCGAGGCCGTAGGCTTCGGCAGCCAGGAGGAAGTTCTCGGTGACGGCACCCATGTCGTCGCGCCACATCTGGTTGACCTGCGTCACGGCAGGCCCATTGGGGTTGTCGCGCGTGGGGGCGGTGAAGACGGTGTCGGCACAGAGGATGACCACGGCGCCGCTCTCCATGAACTTCTGCATATTGAAGTTGCCCTCAAAGACAGTCTCGTATTGGCTCTTGTCGGTCATGACGATGACGCTCCACGGACGGCGGTCCACGGCGCTGGGGGCGGCCATGGCGGCACGCAGCAGGTTCTCCATCACGCTGTCGGGGATGGCCTCGCCATTGTAGGAGCGGACACTCTTGCGGTTGAGGATGTTCTGCATCACCACCTCGGCGGTGTTGGCGGATTGTGCATTGCTGGCGGCAGGAGCAGCCTCTTCATTGCTGTTGCAGCAGGCGGCGAACAGCATGGCGGCCGCTGCCATCATAATCATTACTTTCTTCATATTATTATTTGTATATTAAATATTTCTCTCTGATTTTCTTGAACTCGTCGAGGGCGGGCCGCCAGGTGGCGCGGATGGCCTCCTCGCTCATGCCGGCCTCTATCTGCTTGCGCAACTCCTTGTTGCCAGCCAGCTTCTCGAAGAAGTTGTTTTTCAGGAAAAACTTGCCCTTCGGCACACGGCGGTACATCTCCATCAGTGGCCAAAGGTCTATCAGGTCAGGGGCCTCCTCACCGACGGAATATGACCGCAGGTCGAGGGTGTCGGTGCCGTAGGTGACCCACTCGAAAGGCCAGTCGGTACCTCGTCCCACCCCACAGCTGGTGCCCTCGAAGAAGCAGAGGCTCGGATAGAGAGCCACGGCTTGGGGCGTGCGCAGGTTGGGCGACGGCGGCACGGGCAGCCGATAAAAGCCATTGCGGTCGTAGCCCTTCATGGGGACGACGGTGAGGTTGCATTGGATGCCATCTTTCAGCCAGCCTTCGCCGTTGATCATCTGGGCATACTCCCCTATCGTCATGCCATACACCACCGGCACGGGGTGCATGCCGACGAACGAACGGCAGGTGGCGGTGTCCAGCACAGGGCCGTCAAGCATGTAGCCGTTGGGGTTGGGACGGTCGAGCACGTAAAGCAAAGCACCGCTTTCGGCGCAAGCCTCCATCACATAGTGCAGCGTGGAGAGGTAGGTGTAGAAGCGGCAGCCCACATCCTGCAGGTCGAACAGCACCACGTCCACATCCTCCATCTGCTTCGGAGTGGGCTTCTTGTTCTTACCGTATAGGGAGATGATAGGCAGTCCCGTCTTGGGGTCGGTGCTGTTATCCACCTTGGCGCCCGCCGCTGCGGTGCCACGGAAGCCGTGCTCGGGGCAGAAAATCTTCACAACTTGAACCTTCTTGGCCAACAACGTGTCCACCAGATGGGTGCCCTCGACCACGGAGGTCTGGTTGCCCACCACGGCCACGCGCTGGCCGTCGAGCTGTCCGGTTCCCACAAAACCCATCATCACCTCGGCCCCCGTGCGCATCTGGCCCGGCACGTCGCGACACGACCGCACCTCCTCGAGCAGCGGCACAAGCCGTTTCTCCTGTGCGTGGCACGACAAGAACAACTGCGACAGCATCGCAACACACAGAACCATGCTTTTTGCCAACCACTTCAACATAGCTGAGAATCAATATTCAGGCGTCAGTTTAACGTTAGTTCGACGTTAGTTCGACGTTTTTCTATCGTTAAACTAACGTATAAGTATCGTGTAAGTATAATCGATATCAACGTGTTTAGGTTTAGTTCTTGCCGGTGTGGCCAAAGCCGCCGGCGCCGCGCTCGGTGTCGGTGAGTTCCTCCACCTGGATGATTTCGGCCTGCTCGTGGCGGGCGATGACCATCTGGGCGATGCGCTCGCCGTCGTTGATGACGAAGTCCTCCTGCGAGAGGTTTATCAATATCACGCATATCTCGCCGCGGTAGTCGGCGTCGATGGTGCCGGGCGAGTTGAGCACCGTGATGCCCTTCTTCAGGGCCAGGCCGCTGCGCGGCCGCACCTGCGCCTCGTAGCCCGCCGGCAGCTCCATGAAGAGCCCCGTCTTCACGAGCCCGCGTTCCATAGGTCTCAGCGTAACAGACCCTTCCGGCAAGTACGCCCTCAAATCCATCCCCGCCGACTGAGAAGTCTCATACTTCGGCAGCGGATGGTGACTGGCATTGACTATCTTGATCTGCATATATTAATTCGTATATTTCAAGATGCAAAACATCCACAACGAGGTGGAACGCGATTACTTCTTTGTCAGCACTTCGTCGATCATGCCGTACTGGAGGGCCTCTTCGGCGGTGAACCAGTGGTCGCGGTCGGAGTCTTTCTCCACCTGCTCGAAGGGCTGGCCGCTGTGCTTGGCGATAATCTCGTAGAGTTCTTTCTTGAGCTTCAATATCTCGCGCACGGTGATCTCCATGTCGGTGGCCTGTCCGTCGGCGCCGCCCATGGGCTGGTGGATCATCACGCGGGCATGCGGCAGGGCGCAGCGGCGGCCTTTCTCGCCGGCGCAGAGGAGCACGCTGGCCATGGAGGCGGCGAGGCCTGTGCAGATGGTGCTGACCTTGGGCTGGATGTACTGCATGGTGTCGTAGATGCCGAGGCCGGCATAGACGGAGCCTCCGGGGGAGTTGAGGTAGATCTGGATGTCCTTCTCGGGGTCGACGCTCTCGAGGAAGAGCAGCTGGGCCTGAATGACGTTGGCGGTGTAGTCGTCGATGGCGGTGCCGAGGAAGATGATGCGATCCATCATCAGGCGGCTGAAGACGTCCATCTGGG
>JAEEGI010026721.1_pt1 | contig 11097 bp, 9 predicted proteins | sample 8958751 | NCBI WGS metagenome assembly JAEEGI01 (sample SAMN16246545, study PRJNA631951) | gut metagenome | biome: gut microbiome; feature: rumen; material: KS-attached | host: Bos | place: Iran: Karaj | collected 2018-10 | reverse complement strand
GCCGTATTGCTGTCCTTCGCAGTTGTCCCAGGTGAAGGTGCGCGCCTGGCGCGGGGTGAGGAGGCCGGACGTCATCGCGCGGAATGTCGCGGACGAGAGGAGCTGCCGCTCTTTCCAGACACCTCCGGCGAGGAGCATGCGCGTCCATTTTTGGATGTCGTCAGCCGTTGAGAAAAGCCCCGCACCCCCGGATTCAAAGGACGGCGGCCGGTCCCAGTCGGTCATTCCGATGTGGTCGCCGTTTTCAACGTAGAGGGAAAAGCGCCCCGTCTTCGAATCGCGGATATACGGCTTGCAGAGTCTGTCGCGCTTGTCCGGCGGGACGAAGAAGGCCGTGTCGCGCATGCCAAGCGGCTCGAAAATCTCCTCGCGCAGGAAGTCGCCGAACTTCCTGCCGCTTGCCACTTCGATGACTGCGCCGGTGACATCCGCCGAATAGCCGTATTCCCAGTGGTCGCCCGGGTCGAAAGCGAGTCCCCTCCGGCCAAGTTCGTTGGCGAATGCGACGGTCGAAATGCCCAGCTTGCTCCTGTCCCAAGGGTAGTCGTATGTCAGGCCGGATGTCATCGACAGCAGGTCGCGCATCATCATGGGGCGGACGGGAGGACGATGTTCGGGGCCGACAGTCGCGCCGGCGAAGCCCGGCAGAAACGCTTCGACGCGGTCTTCGAGCGCGAAGAGACCGCGTTCGACGCACAGGGCCGCGGCAAAACCGGTGAAGGGCTTTGACGAGGAGAACATCCGGAAGATGGTGTCGCGACCAGGGGCGTCCGGCTTTTCGAGATCGGTACGGCCGAAGAAGCCGCTGTACCATTCGCGCTGGCCGTCGAAGACGATGGCAAGGGCGCAGGGATACTCGCCGGCGTCTATTGCGCGGCCGAGCGTTTCGTCAAGGCGTGTTTTGAGAAATGTCTGGTCCACGATGGGTTCTGAATGTAGGGGTGGGGCGGGCCTCATTGTCCCGCAGTTTTACGGGACAAATTATGAACCATTCCGGTCTCTTTTGTCAAATGGCTTTTCGCGATTTGCGCGATGGCGCGAAATCATGGTATAATGCCTGCAAAGGACCCTATCATGGACACTGCCAACCTGAAAATCTACGACGGACACCTCCACACGCACGGGAAGCCATGCGACCCGCCAGAGGTCTTTTTGGAGAAAACACAATCCTGCGGCGTCGTCGGCGGGACGGTCTTCTCCGTCCATCCCGCGAAATACCGCCCCTTCCCCGACTGGGACCAGCGGGCAAAGTCGCGCATTGACTGGATTCTGGAATACACCTCGCACACGCCTGGCTTCCTGCCGTACTTCTTCGCCGACCTATCCGAGCCGGACATACTCGACCAAATCGAATACGCCAGCAAGGGGGGCATACGCGGCTTCAAGGTCATCTGCGACGGCAACTACTGCGTCGGCGACCATCTTGAAGCCGTCGCCGCGATGGCGGAGACAGGTCTCCCAGTCATGTTCCACTCCGGCGTCGACTGCATCCCGCACCTTTCCGGACGCAACAATCGTCCGATGGCCTTCGAGAGCCTGCTGAACGTGCGGGGGCTGAAGTTCTCGCTCGCCCACCTCGGCTGGCCGTGGTGCGACGAGTTCATCGGGACATTCGCCAAGTTCGCCTTTGCAAACGGCATGGATGGCGATGGCGTCCATGCCGAAATGTACGTCGACATCACCCCCGGCACCCCGGGCATCTACCGTCGCGAGGCCTTGCGCAAGCTCTACCTCACAGGCTTCGACGTCCGCCCGCGCACATTCTGGGGCACCGACCAGATCATCAACAACTACAGGCCCGACCTCACTTGCCGAATGCTTGCGCGCGACATCGCGATCATCGACGAGATAGAGCGCGACGCCGCCAACGGCGTCATCACCGACCCCTACGGCATGCCGAAGAACGAAAACCTCAAGCCCGCCCTCTTCTCGGAGGTGTGGCACACATTCAACTCATAGTCTCGCCAACCAATCTCCCCACGCCATGAACACGGACAACCTGGAAATCTACGACGGACACATCCACACAGAGGGCAGGCCCTGCGACCCGCCTGAAGTCTTTCTGGAGAAGGCGCATAGCTGCGGCATCGCCGGCGGAACGATTTTTTCCGTCCACTCCGCAAAATACCGCCCCATCCCGGGCTACGACCAGCGCGCGAAGTCGCGCATCGACTGGATACTGGAATACACCTCGCATACGCCTGGCTTCCTGCCGTACTTCTTCGCGGACCTCTCCGACCCCGACATCCTGGAGCAGATCGAGTACGCCCGCAAGGGAGGCATCCGAGGCTACAAGGTCATCTGCGACGGCGACTACTCCGTCGGCGACCATCTGGAAGCCATCGCCGCCATGGCCGAGACCGGGCTCCCCGTGATGTTCCATTCCGGTGTGGACAACTACCCTCATCTATCCTCGCCCAACAACCGCCCCATCGCCTTCGAGAAGATGCTCAACGTCCGCGGGCTCCGATTCTCCCTCGCCCACATCGGCTGGCCGTGGTGCGACGAGTTCGTCGGTATTTTCGCAAAGTACGCCTTCGCGCGCGGCATGGACGGACCAGGCGTTCACCCCGACATGTACGTCGACGTCACCCCAGGGACTCCAGGGATCTTCCGTCGCGAGGCAATGCGCAAGCTCTATCTGGCGGGCTACAACGTCCGCCCGCGCACATTCTGGGGCACCGACCGAATCGTCAACGACTACAAGCCAGACCTTGTGAAGCGGATGATGGCGCGGGACATCGCAATCATCGACGAGATAGAACGTGACGCCGCCAACGGCGTCGTCACCGACCCCTACGGCATGCCCGAAAACAAGAATTTGAAGCCCGCCCTCTTCTCAGAGGTCTGGAAGACGTTCAACACCTTGTCCTGACTACTAAGTCCCGCAGAGGCTTCCAGCGCCCGTGGTACGGCTATTTCCGCCACCTCTACTGCGGAATTTCGGCCATCTCGGTCTGGATGACCTTGAGGGCTTCGGGCTCGGGTTTGCCTTCGAGCGCTTCCAAGTAGTACTTGCGAGCCTCTGCGTAGGCCTTCTTCGCCTCTTCGGCGTCCTTTATCTGGTCGCGGAAGATGTCGCCGATGCGCTTGGCGTTGCGGCCGAGAATCATGGGCTTGGTGTGTACCACGCCCGTGGCGGGGTCGGCGGCCTCATTGTCCTTGCCGGCCTCGACTGTGGCCATGAAGGCGCGGAACGACTTGATGGCGTCCATCGGGCGGTTTTCCTTGAGGGCCTTGTGGGCCTCGACCTTCGATATGGCCATCTCGTGCCAGTCCTTTTCGTAGCCTGGGACGCCCGCGCGCAGAATCTTGAGCGCGCCGTCATAGTCCTCGACGAGGAAGCAGGAGTCGAGGACCATCGTGCGGATGGAGTTGCGGGTGTCGTCATCCTGAGCCAGCGGGATGAGGCGTTCGCCGATGTCCTTCATCTCGTGAACGACGGCGGAATCTTCTATCACGTCATAAAAGTAGCGGAGGAAGATTCCGCTGACGAGAGACGGCGGGAACTGCCTGTTCAGAAGAAGCTCTATGCGGTCCGGAAGTTCGGCCGGTGCTGATTTAGCCGCATTGTCGGCCCACTGGCGCGCGGCCACGGCGGCGGACTGGACCTTGTTTGTGAAGCCGTTGATGACGATCATGCAGAGGTCGTCAACCGATGGCGACTGCGGACGGGCCACCACCGCCGCGCCTAGGACGCGGCGAAGCGCGCGCTGCAGATCGGCGTCCGGAAGCGAGACCGCGGCGACTGGAAGCTCCTTGGCGATGCCCTCCCAATTGCCTTGGGCGGCGAGAAGACGAAGACGGGCCGAGGTAATGAGGTTGCGGGTGGCCATGTCGCTTGTGACGGTCTTGCCCGCCTCTCCGAGGATGCGCTCCACGACAGGGTATTCCTTGCGGTCGAAAAGCATGTCGATGCCGTGCTGGAGGATAACGACGGCGTCGCCGGCGGGAGCGTCGCGGACAAGCCCCGCCGCGACTTCAGCGACCTTGTCGGCCTCGCCGAGCTGGATGTTGGAGACGAAGTTCCACTCGCGCATGTTGCGGCGGATTGAGGGTGCGAGTTCGGGAACGCCGAGCACGGTCTCAGTCCATTCGGCGGCCGCCTTCTGGTCCCCGGATTCGACATAGTGCGAATAGATGAGGCCAAGCGCCCCCTGGGCGATTTCGGGGGTGGTGCGGCATGCCTCAAGCATGCGTGCGCGGGCATCTTCAACCTTGTCCGCGAAGACGAGGAGGCGGATGAGCATGCTGAATACCTGCTGGCGTTGGTCGGCAAGCTCGGGGTCGGCGAGGCCCTGCTCAAGGCAGGCGACGGCGTCGTTGGTCGAACCTTCGGAAAAGAGCATGTCCGCCTTTGAGAAGAGTTCACTAAGCTTGTCCGGCTCCACTATCTCGGCCTCATCGCCAATGGGCGCGTCAGGCTGAGGATCCGCCTCTTTCTCTTGCGCGGGCCTTTTGCATCCGAAGAGAATCGCGGAGAATGCGGCCAAAACGGCTACGGAAACAATCGATTGTCTGGTTATGCCACTCATGGTTGATCCCTTTCCAACTGATAAATGAGATACGCGGTTAATGTTAAATGAAAACAAAACCAAATGCAAGACTTTTCGCAACGAAAAGTTGCCGAGGCAGATGTTCCATAGTATAATCATTATTGAAAGTTTCGGCAATGTCCAGATCATGAACCGCTCTCTTGGAAAGTTCGCAATTCCTGCCGCCACGTGCGTCGCGGCGGCGCTTACCGCCGTCTCCCGCTTCCTAGTTCCGGCAGACGCCATGCCGCAAAAAAGCGATTCTGACCCCTTGGCCATCCTTTTCGGAGACGTCAGGATGCTGATTGGAAGGCGAATGATTGGCAAGGCCGACGAATACTTCCACGGTGGAGTCACGGATATCGACTGTTCGCTGGAGCACAGCCATCATGACCATGCCCACGGCCCACACGACCATGACGACCATGACCATCCCGACCTTCAAGCCTTTCACGACCTTCAAGACGGTAAAGACGATCATGAGGCCGTACGCGCCCCATGGCATTTTGTGACACGGGCAATCCGCCTGCCTTCAATCGAACGCCATCTAGAGGGGGAATCCACACGGGAAATCCTTCCATGGCTCTGGGCCGCGCTTCGCGTGGACTCGGGGAACGTCAATGCCTATGCAAACGCCGCATACGTTCTCGATTCGCTTTACGGCGACAAGGATAAAGCCCTTGCCGTTCTTGAGGAAGGACTTGCGACCAATCCGGAAAGCGCCGAACTGGAGTTTCAAAAGGGCGAGTTGCTTCTGCGCGGCTTCAAGGCCCCCGGAAAAGCAGAGGCCGCTTTCCGCGCCGCCCTCGCAAAGGCGCCGCGCGACAAGCACCTGGAAAACCGCGATGACATTGACGCCCCACTGCTCTCGCTTCGCTCACTTGCATACCTAGGCAGACTCGCCTCTGACCGCAACGACGGCAAAGAGGTTCGCCGTTGCCATGACATGGCGCGCGCCATCAATCCCGACCACAGTGCGACGGAAAGCCTCCGCTACCTCGTCGAGGGGCTTCGCTAACGCTCTAGGCGCCCACGGTGTTCTTGACAAACCACGCTATGGAGATTTTTTATTCTTTTTTTGATTGAAAAAGTCTCCATGTTCTGTTATCCTTATATTTTATCGACGCCTGTTGCGCGCCAGAACTAACAAGGAGTTTGCCATGTTTATTGCGAGTAAGTTTACTTCTGCTGTAACCACTGCCATCGCCATAGTCGCGGGTGTTGCGCTCTTCTGCGGCTGTGAAGACGGAGGTGGCGGCGGGGACGATGTCGGCGACAACAACAAGGATCTTGTAGTCTGCCTTGGCGACTCCATAACCTATGGCTACGCCTGCGATGGAGCCCCCTACCCTTCGCAACTCGCCGCGATGACAGGCAAGACCGTGCTGAATTATGGCGTCCCCGGCGCACAGGCAAGAGAGGGCACCTCGAGAATTGACTCCGTGCTATCAAGGAAGCCTGGCTACGTCTGCATTCTCTACGGAGCGAATGACGCCATCAAGGAGGGGGGCAGCAGCGCGAATTCAGTCAAAGCGTCACTCCGCGCGATGATTGTGGCCTGCAAGAACAACAAGACCATCCCGATTGTGGCGACTACGCCGCCCATGATTCGGGAACACAGCCTCTTCGACGGCGGGGCGCGCGCAATCAATGAGGCCATCCGCAGCGTGGCAAGCGAAGAAGGCGCGAGACTTGTCGACCTTTATGGCCCCTTCGGCAGCGGCGAGGAGTACCTTGGCCCGGACGGTCTCCACCCCAATGGCGCCGGAGCCGAACTGATCGCCAAGTGCTTCGCCGGGGCGCTCTGACGTCACCCGCGAAGCGGAACGGCCCCGGTCCAGCCGAGTTTGCGCGAAAGGGCGCGGTACGCGCTGTAGCCTGGAAGAAAGGCGATTTTTGCGGGGCGTTTGGCGCGGACGATTTCGACTGTGTCGCCGGGGCTGACTTTCGCGCACTCCTCGCCGTCTATGGCGAGGAGGAGCGGTGCTTCGGCGGCGGCCACGCAAAGCGCTATGGCCGTTGAATCCGAAATGACCAGGGGACGCGATGAAAGCGTGTGCGGGCAGATAACCGTGATTGAGGTCGCGGCGGTGCCAGGCATGACGAGCGGGCCGCCGGCCGAAAGCGAGTAGGCCGTCGAGCCCGTGGGAGTGGCCACAATCAGGCCGTCGCAGGCGTATGTGGTGACGGACTGTCCGTCAAGCGCGAGGCCGATCCGGACCATGCGGCCGCTTGAGCGCGAAAGAACGATGTCGTTGAGCGCCGAACGGGGAAGTGTGCATGAGCGGTTGTCACCGCCGGAGCAGACACGGCATGAAAGCATCTGGCGATCGCTGATTTCAACCTTTCCCGATGCCAGGGCATTGAGCGCCTCGCCGAAGTGCTCCTCGTCGGCGCAGGTGAGATAGCCGAGAGAACCGATGTTAAAGCCCATGGCGGGAAGGTCGGCGCCAAGCTCCTGGAGCCGGTGGATGGCCCTCAGAAGCGTCCCATCGCCGCCGAGAACGGCGACTGAGGAGACGTTGTCCGCCATCTCGCGCGCGGTACACGCGGTCCAGGCCGCGCCGCCGCCGGCGAGTGCCACCACCTCGGGTTCGGCGAAAAGGTCAATGCCCTCCTGTTTCGCAAATCCGGAAAGGATTTTCAGCGCCTCGCCTGCGAGAGGCTTGTCGGCGTTTACAAATATCCCGATTTTCGCCTTTCGCTTCATTCGGCCTTCAACTCTTCAACTCTTAAGCTCTTAAACTCTTAACCTAAAGGACTTTCGACAGAAAGTCCTTTAGGCGCGGGTTCTCGACCTGACCGAAGAACTCGGCGGTCGGTTTATCTACCGCGATGACGCCGCCATCGATGAAGAGCATGCGGTCGGCGATTTCGCGGGCGAAGGAAAGCTCGTGGGTGACAGTGACCATCGTCATGTGCTCGCGCGCGAGGTCCTTCATGACGGCGAGGACCTCGCCGACCATTTCCGGGTCGAGGGCCGATGTTGGCTCGTCGAAGAGCATCACGCGGGGTTGCATGGCCAATGAGCGGACAATGGCGATGCGCTGCTTCTGTCCGCCGGAGAGCTGCGCGGGATAGGCCTTCGCCTTGTCGGAGAGGCCGACGCGCTTGAGCAGCTCCATCGCGCGCTCCTCGGCCTCCTCCTTGGTCACGCCGCGGATCATCTTCGGGGCGAGCGTGAGGTTGTCAAGCACTGTAAGGTGGGCGAAGAGGTTGAAGTGCTGGAAGACCATGCCCATGTCGGAGCGGTAGCGGTTGCGGTTGCGCTCGCGGGCGCGGTGGGAAAGGCCGAGGTCGGTGCCGTCGCGCTGGAGCGAGCCACCGGTGACAATTTCCTCGCCGCCGAACCAGATGCGGCCCTGCGTGGGTTCCTCAAGGAGGTTGAGGCAACGGAGGAAGGTCGACTTGCCACCGCCAGACGGGCCGATAACGACGACGACCTCGCCCTTCTTGACGGTCGTCGTGATGCCCTTGAGAACGTGCAGCGCTCCGAAGCTCTTGTGCAAGCCCTCAATCTCGATCAGGGGGTGGCCCGGTTCAATGACCGGGCGATCCGACTGGAAGTGGTTGCCGCCGCTCGCGGCCTTTTTACAATTGGCGTTCATAGGCTGAAAAGATTATAGCATTTACACAACGCATCAGACAAGTTGTGAAAGAAATGTGCGGGCCGGCACTACGACGGGGGCTTGTCGCGAAAAACAGTCGGCATCGACAAACGGCATGTCGAACACGATTTGAAATGCATGGCGCGCCCCTGTCTCATGCTGGAAATGACCAAGACTCGGCGAGAGACGCATGTCCGAAGTCTTGACTTCCGCAATAAACCATGGCTTTCCATCGCACGACACAAGGAAATCAATCTCGCGCTTCTGCTTGTCTCGAAGGTAATGCAGGTCAAAGCAACCGTATCCCAGATCTGTCCATGCATCGACAGCCTTGAGCAAATGGCATGCCACAATCGTCTCCATGCGTTTGCCGGGGTCGCCAATGCCAGACCAATCGCGCAGATACCACTTTGGTGTCTTCCTGATGGCGTTCTCGACATTGCGAAACCAAGGCCGCACCTCAAAGCCATAGTAAAGATACTTGAGGACGCCAACCCACTTTTTCGCAGTTTTGGGATCCACGGAGATGTCGCGGGCAATTGATTCGTACACAAGCTGCTCACCCGACCGCTGCGCGAGGATTTCTGCCATTATGCGGATTTGCTCAAGTTCCTGCACTTGCGTAAGCGTCCGTATGTCGTCCAGCATCATCTGCTCCATCCGCAACTTAGCCCATCTGACGGAGAACCTTCGGCTTCTGCGCGTAAATGGTTCGGGGAAGCCGCCGAATTCTACAAGCGCATTCCATTCGGCATCGTCAAGCGGACGGGGCGGGCGAACCAGCTTCTCGCCAGGAAGCGACACGTCGATGAGCTCAGCCACTGACAGCGGATGCATCCGGTAGGGGAAATAGCGTCCCATCATGCTGTCTCCGCCACGCTTGTAGATATCCATCTTGGCCGAACCGGTCGCCAATATCTTCATACCCTCGCCATAGACGTCGAAAAAACCCTTGAGAAAACTCTTCCATTTCGGATATTTGTGTATTTCGTCGAAAACAACAACGGGCTTTTCGGGCGAAAGTCTGTCGAGATTGAATCGTCCGACAGTCTCCCGCTGGCCAGCTGAAATGGCGGCTCTAACATCGGCGTCATCCCAGTTGAGGTAGTCCGACGCAAGCATTTTGGCCAGCGTTGTCTTCCCGGCCTGTCGGGGACCGGCAAGAAAGACCATTTGCCTGTTTTCGGCAAAATGATCGCGGACAATCGCCTCGTAAATCCGTTTTCTATTCTCAATCGGCATGTATGAATTGTATCAGATTACAATCTGACCGGTCAATACCAAAATGGACGGGTCTCCAGTTTGGTCAATACCAAAATGGAGACCCGTCCATTTTGGTGCTAAGCCATCAGGCTTCGCCCGAAGCTCTGTGGAGATACTTTTCAAGCCGCGTGAGCAGCTTCGAGAAGATCATGACGAGAACGAGGTAGATCAGGGCCACCGCGAGGAACGGGATGTAGGCCTGATAGGTCTGAGAGCGGATGATCGAGCCGCCGCGCGCGAGGTCGTCGAGGCCGATGAAGGAGGCGATGGAGGTGTCCTTGAGCATCACGATGAATTCGTTGCCGAGGGCCGGCAGGATGTTGCGGATGGCCTGCGGGAGGACAATGCGGCGCATGCCCTGGCCGTAGGAGAGGCCGAGGGCGCGAGCGGCCTCCATCTGGCCGTCGTCGATCGAGGTGATGCCGGCGCGGATGATTTCGGCCACGTAGGCGCCGGAGTTGAAGCCGAAGGCGAGAATTGCGACGAGGACCTTGTTGTTGAGGTTCGAGAAGATGATGAAGTAGGCGATGAGGAGCTGGACGGTCATCGGGGTGCCGCGGATGACCGTGATGTAGACCTTCGCGACGGCGTTGAGGAAGCCGAGGCGCCCGTGCTTGTCGTGCGTGGCGCGGATCACCGCCATGAGGAAGCCGAGGACGGCGCCGAGGCAGACCGCGCAAAGCGCGACGGTGAGCGTGATGCGGAGACCGTTCGTGATGTAGTGCCAGCGGCCCTTGTAGACCGTCTCGGTGCGTTCTGTCCTCGTGCCGTCCGGGGCTGTCTCGACGACTGTGCGCGTGCCGAACGGAATCTTCTTGATGAAGCAGACGTAGAAGTTGTTTTCAAAGGCCGCAAAGGGTCCCCGGCGCACGGGGAGCATGATGCGGAAGCGGTCCTCCGGGTTGTCGGCGGAGGTCAGCCGCAGATTGAGGGCCTCGGCGCGGGAAGGCAGCGCCGTCACGGTAAATGACGCCGTCGATTCGCCGGCGGCGAAGACGAGCGCATTCGTGGAGAGCGCATGGGGGACGTCATCGGAGGCCTCGATCAGATAGCGGGCGGGGGCCGTGGCGTCGGCGCGGTCGAGGCGGACCTCGACGGGCTTCCCGGAAAAGAGGCCGAGAGGAAGACGGGGTGCCTCAGCGAGCTTGCCCGGCTCGTCTGAATGGAGCGACAACGTGGATGCCGTGGCGCCTTCGCGCTCCTGGACGGAGAGCGTCAGCGTCGCCGCGGTCTCGCCGGCCTCGAGGGGGAGGCGGGCTGTAAGCGGGATTTTGCGTCCGGGGACTTCGAGCGAAATGTCGTAGACGACGCGCTCGCCGCCATCGGAACGGGAAAGATCGAGCGCCCGCGTTGCGGGCGCATCGATCGGGACGTTGAAATGTCCGCCCGCATCGGGGGCGGAGGCCTCCGCCGCGCCGTCCTGGGCGCGCGCCACAAGGGCTGCGGCCGCAAGCAAGGCGGCGCAGGCCGCGCGCGGGGGGAGGAACGGGAAGCGGCGGAGGGCGTTCATAGGGCGTTAAACCGTGCGCTACTCGGCCTTGGGGGCTTCGGCGGGCTTGGCCTCTTCGGCGGCGGCCATGGCGTTGGCCTTGGCGGTCATGTCGTCGGTGATCTTGTCGAGTTCTCCGGAGTCCTTGAGGCCGTTGATGACCTTGTTGACGGTGGCGAGCAGCTCGGGCTGGCCCTTCTTG
>JAEEGI010026719.1_pt1 | contig 11097 bp, 10 predicted proteins | sample 8958751 | NCBI WGS metagenome assembly JAEEGI01 (sample SAMN16246545, study PRJNA631951) | gut metagenome | biome: gut microbiome; feature: rumen; material: KS-attached | host: Bos | place: Iran: Karaj | collected 2018-10 | reverse complement strand
AAATGATCACAGTTGATCCCATTCTTCAAAAAATCTAAACTAAAAAAAATTTTCAGATCTTTAATTTGCATATGACACTTATAACCACTCCCGGTTCTGAAGACGAACTAATGACCCGAGCATACAACATAGCGGGGAAAAAAGTAAAAGAAGTAGCGTCTGTATATAATTTAAAAATTCCGTCAGATAACGTACACGCAAAAGGGTGGCTTGGAATCTTTTTTGAGGCAGTATTAGGTGCAAACGCAGGAAATACCCCGACACAGGATTTTTCAGAACTGAAAATCGAGCTTAAAAGTATTCCCATAGCAGAAAATCTAACACCTAGTGAAAGCACTTATGTGTGCATCGTTCCTTTACTTGGTTCAGGTACAAAAACTTTTTTTGAATCAAACTTTTACAATAAGATGAGCAAGGTTTTATGGATCCCATTTGATGGAAGAAAAAACATTCCGATATCAGAAAAAATTATTTTTACACCATTTCTGTGGAGTCCGGCAGGCGATGAATTATCCGTTTTAAAACAGGATTGGGAAGAACATATGGAAAAAATTTCCACCGGTTATATTGAAGACATTACTGCAAGAGACGGGATTGCTTTGCAAATAAGACCTAAAGCCGCAAACGGGAAAATATTAACCGACGCCATTGGAAAAAACGGACAATTAATAAAAACTAGACCGAGAGGTTTCTATTTAAGATCTTCATTTACCAAAAAAATTTTACAAAAAAAATTTTTTTTTGATTTTTGAAAAAAAAAGTGTAAAATTAAAAAAGATTATTTTTTATTCTAATTTTTAATACCCATGGGAGATAAAATGTCAGTAGTAAAAAAATATAATAAGACATCAAAAAAAATCAAGGTTACTTTCAGAGTTGAAGAAAAAGCAGCTCAGGATGCAGAAAGCATTTTCTTATTATGCGAACACAATGGTTGGGATCCTATTAAGCTTACCAAGCAGAAAAAAGGCGATTTTAAGGTAGATGTCGAATTCGATGAAGATACAGAACAGAAGGAATTTCAGTATAGATTCCGTTTAGTATTAAAGGATGGCATTGAAGTTTACGATAACGACTGGGATGCTGACTATTATGCACCTAACCCATTCGGTGGCGAAAATTCAGTTGTAGATTTAACAAAGAATTTGAAAAAACCTGCTAAATAATTTTTTTATTTATTGAGGCATAAAAAAAGATCAGAATTTTCTGATCTTTTTTTTTATTAAACATCAAACAAAAAAGGGGACTGCAGAAAAGTCCCCCTCCAAAGAAAAAAACGTAAAATACTAGTTAAGTTTTTCTTTGATTCTTGCAGATTTACCAGATCTCTGGCGTAAATAATACAATTTAGCTCTGCGAACATCACCGCGTCTTAACACCTGAAGTGATGCAATAATAGGGCTGTGGGTTTGGAAAACTCTTTCTACACCCTCACCGTTAGAAATTTTTCTAACAGTAAAAGCAGAGTTGATACCACGATTTCTTTTAGCAATTACAACACCCTCAAAAGCCTGTAAACGCTCTTTATCACCTTCTTTTACCTTGATCTGTACTTTAACAGTATCACCTGGAGCAAAATTAGGAATATCTGTACGTAACTGTTCTTTTTCTAACTGTTCAATAATATTCATTTCTATTTCCTTACCTAGAATAAACTGAAAACACTCTTACTTTTGACAGTCGTTAGACTGGATATATTTCGCAAGAAAAAATTCCTGCTCATCAGTCAGAGCTAGGGTTTTTAATAAATCCGGTCTTTTGGTAAAGGTACGGCCCAATGACTGCTCCAACCGCCAGGTTCGAATCGTCTCATGATTTCCAGAAGTTAAACTTTCAGGAACTGACATTCCATCAATTTCTTCGGGACGTGTATATTGTGGATAATCAAGAATTTCTCCATAAAATGAATCCTGCTCCGCACTAGAGTAGTCACCCAAAACTCCCGGTATTAATCTTGATAATGCATCAACAAATACCATTGTAGGCAACTCTCCACCGCTTAATACATAATCACCAATGGAAATTTCTTCATCAACATACGCATCAATAAAACGTTCATCTATTCCCTCATATCGTCCGGAAACGACAATCAGGGCATCTTCAGATGACAGTCTGCGCACAACCTTCTGCGTTAACTTTTCCCCCTGAGGTGACATATAAATTACTTTAGTATGTTCACCTAATGCCATCTTGGCCTGTACTAATGCTTTTTTCAAAGTTTCGTACATCATCAGCATACCGGGGCCACCGCCGAAAGGTCGGTCATCGACGGACTGATATTTGTCAGTTGCGTAATCCCGAGGATTGAAACATCTGACATCCAACAACCCGTTCTTACAAGCTCTCCCTGTTACCCCATAATTTGTCAACGAAGCAAACATTTCTGGAAAAAGAGTTATAGCTCCTATAACCATTATTGCATTCCAAACAAACTAAAAATCCGGGTCCCAAGCAACAACCATGGTCTTCTTTTCCTTGTCAAACTCCTTGATAATGTCACCAAACACCAAAGGAATCAGACGCTCTTTCTTACCATACTGGTCGTCTTTTTCTGCTTTTAAGACTAAAACTTCATTAGCACCTGTCTCAAAGAAATCCGTTATTTCACCTAAATTATAATTTTGCTCGTTATAGACTGTAGCGCCCATAAGATCATTTATATAATACTCACCCTCAGGCAATTCCGGTAAAACAGATTCTTCAACAAAAATACTAAGGTTAGTCTTCTGTTGGGCAATTTCACGCTGATCTATACCAACCAGTTTGACAATCAACCCGTTTCCATGGTGTTTCCATTCAGAAATCTGAATCTCGCACCATTCGCCTTGTTCTTTAATAAACCAAGGCTGATACTCAAAAATGCTTTCTAAACGCTCTGTGAACGAATGTACCTTAATCCAGCCATTAACGCCAAATACAGCGCCGAACTTACCAACTTCTACTGGATTTTCCATATATCCGCCACTCACTATTTAAATTAATTGCTTTTTGCTGTCTTAATTAAATACTTAACACGATCAGAAGGCTGAGCACCGTTTTTAACCCAGTATTCAACGCGATCTAAATCGATATTCAGAGGAACTTCCTGACCACGGGCAATCGGATTAAAAAAGCCAACACGTTCAATAAATTTACCATTGTGTTCACGACGTGAGTCTGCTACAACGATCTGATAAAAAGGACGTTTCTTGGCGCCTGCACGAGCTAAACGTATAACTACCATAATTTACCTATTTATTTAAAGGAAATTAATAACATGTGGCATTATGCCACTCCTTCGCAATCCGTAACGATCATTTCGCATTCTGCAGAAACAGCTTTGCTAACTGTTACGAATAAACTTTGCAATTATATACAGTTAATAAATTAAATGCAAACTAAAAATCAGAGAAATCGAGATAGGCAAAAGCTACCCGAAAATGACGAAATTTCAAACAAAAAGGAGCTTATGAACATTACACAAACTCCCTAAAATTATTTACGTGTCAATAGGTCAAGAACAAAATAAAATCACGACTTTAAATTATTCAAAACCCAAATACACCCGGTATCTATACAGATGGTGTGCAATAATTAAAATCTGCCAAATCCTGGTATTTTGCTTAATTTACCTACAAGGCCCATGATTTTTTTCATTCCACCCTGTGATGACAACATTTTCATAACATGTTGCTGCTGTGAAAACTCACGAAGCATCACATTTACCTCGTGAACATCAAGACCACATCCCTGCGCAATTCTTTTCTTTCTTGAACCCTTTATCAAATCTGGATTTTCACGCTCCTTCGGAGTCATAGAAAGAATGATAGCCTCAATATGTTTAAACTTATCATCATTAACCTGATCTTTAACTGCACTAGGAAGCTGGCTTAGACCTGGAAGTTTATCCATTATTGAAGCGACTCCACCCATGCTTTTCATCTGCTTCAGAATGTTTAAATAATCAACAAAATTGAAATTTTTTCCCTTCTTTAACTTTGCAGCAAGCTTTTCAGTATTTTCTTTATCGACATTTGCCTGAATATCATCAATTAAACCGAAAACATCACCCATTCCAAGAATTCTGCCTGCGATACGATCAGGATAGAATGGAGATAAACCATCAATTTTTTCACCGATACCAATAAATTTAATAGGTTTACCGGTAATCTGACGAACAGACAAAGCCGCACCACCTCTAGCGTCACCGTCTGCTTTTGTTAAGATCACACCGGTGAGATCCAGAGCATCATTAAATGCTTTGGCAGTGTTGGCTGCATCCTGACCGGTCATGGAATCCACCACAAACAAAGTTTCTATAGGATTAACCGCATTATGAAGTTCCTTAATTTCTTCCATCATCTCATCATCAACATGAAGACGACCGGCGGTATCAATCAGAAGAACATCATAAAAGCCTTTCTTGGCTGCATCAATTGCGGATGAAGCTATATCAACAGGTTTCTGTGACGTAGTGCTAGGGAACCATTCTACACCAACTTCTTTAGCTAAAGTTTCCAGCTGTTTGATTGCAGCAGGTCGGTATACGTCACAACTGACAACCATAACCTTTTTATTTTCTTTTTCTTTTAAATATTTAGACAGTTTAGCTACAGTTGTTGTTTTACCAGCACCCTGTAAACCTGCCATTAAAACGATTGCAGGAGGTTGCATCCTAAGGTTAAGCTCCTCGCACTCGTTACCCATGATGCGGATCAGTTCTTCTCTAACAATCAGTAAAAACTGCTGAGTCGGATTAAGAGCTTCGCCGACTTCTGCACCAACAGCTCTTTCCTTGACCTTTCCGATAAATTCTTTTACAACCGGCAATGCAACATCAGCTTCCAATAAAGCCATTCTAACTTCTCGAAGCGCGTCCTTTATGTTATCTTCAGAAAGTTTGGACTTACCGGTTATATTTCTTATCGCTTTCGTTAATCTTTCAGTTAAGCTATCAAACATTTATATACCTATATATTAAAATCAAAACTAGATAGATTTTAAATTAAATAAACAAAATATCAAAACAAAATATAAAGAACGTATTTTTATTCTGGGACATTAGTCGGATCATGTAACCAAACCTTCATATCCAGTTTTTGGCAACATATACCCATAGCTATCTTTTAAGCCATGATATATATCCCAATATCTGTTGCTGTTCATATTGGTTAAACAAAGTCCCTTCAAATCTCGTCTGATCACCATCTAGCACTACAGTATCTTCCCTATCACCATACTTTACAATAACCTCATTCATGTTGTTCAAATTTTGATATAAAATGAGCTCATCATTTGTATCGACAATAGGATTTATTTGGTATTTATTTCTTTCATATGTAGGGAGCATCATATATTCTAACATTACGGCAAGTGACGAATGCGAAAAACTAACTCTATCCCAAACGACATTATGATTTATTCCGTCTATCATTATTAGCGGAACTTTCTCTCGTGATATTCTTGATTGCATTTTTTTAGATATATCCGAATCTTTAAATCCCCAATCACGATGGTCTCCAGTAATAATAACGACTCCGTTATCAAAAAAATTAATATCATTTAAATTTTTAATAAATTTAGTTACAACATAATCTGTATAGTTAAAGGCTGATTCAATATTATTTGATCCCCACGGAGTAATATAAGGAGTATGTGTACTAACTGTAGTAAGCATAATGAAAACAGGTTTGTTTTGAACCTTCTTCAAATCAAATATTATTTTATCAAACATATTTTCATCACTTACAGCCCCAAAAACACCAGGTTTATCAAAACCATCATAATACGAGTCATTTGCAGAACTTAGAACATCATAATCACTCAATACAAGTTGCTTGTCCTTATCAATTACAAACTCAGCGGGAGAATAATATGAGGTTAAATACCCATTTTCGTGAAATTTATTTACTACATCATTGAAATAAAAATCCTCATTAAGCAAAACATCCTTCATATCTTTACCCGATATTAGAGGGAATCCTGTAGTTATAGTAAAGATTGCACCATTAGTGTGAACGCTATTGGAAAAATAACGAGAAAAAAACACATTATCTGAAGCAAACTGCTTTAAGTTAGGCATATAATCATTCTTGTTACCACACAAAAAAGTAACTTCGCAGGATAATGATTCGACTAGCAACACAATAACATTTTTTTTCTGAGCCAAACCTTTATTACTAACATAGCCAAGATCATCAAAAACATATTTTTTATAATTCTCATAAACTCTTTTATAATTTCCTGAAGAAAACCACCCTCCAGTTATATTCACTTGAAAAGTATTAAAAAAGCGATTTGATTCTTTGTTATTTACTACTAGCATCATCGCAACGCCTATAGCAAACAAAGAAACAAAGAGCAATCTAATTTTTCCCAATTTAACAAATTCATTTTTTGTCCAAAACAATATAAAAAATATCGTAACTGCACAAATATAAAAAAAACCGCAATAACTAGTTATGTACGCAATGACAAAGGGAATTCCATCCTTCAAGGTACCAGTAAAGGTACCTACCGTAGAAAATAATAATCTTGTTCCAAATATTGATTGAACAAAATGATCTACGCCAACAATAAGCAGGAACACCAATGACACTATAAAAAAAATTAAACGAACTGCAAATTTTGCTTGTACTGAAAAGAAATAAATTAATAGAGGAATGATAACAATGAATAGATAATTTTTAAGAAAGTAAAACAATGTCTCAATGTTTTCTAATATTCCATTTACATAAATTATTAAATTTGATAAACAGATAAGAATGATAAAAGAAATACCATAGAATGGGACTTCTAGAGAAAAACCAAACTTTTTCCGTTCAATTATATTCTTTATCAAGAATTTGAAAAATAGATAATAAGCTACAGCCAGTGCCACATAGTACATCGCGCGTAAATTGGCATCAGCCTCAGTATTGGAACGAACCTCATTCCGGGTCATAAAAACAAATTTATCTTTTGCCAAACTATATAGGTCTAATTGATTAACTGTATTGGCATCATATTTTGCATATAGCTCATTACCTTTTACTTCCACGTTGTAATGCCCTAAATCTCTCAATGCCTTCGCAGCGTACTCTATCGGAACTAACTGCCCATTTACTTTTATGTCAGAAATAGCAAAATTAATCTGATGAGTTACACCAAAGGAAATCACAAAAAAAGGCACGTAATCATATGGGACTTCCGTTCGATAATCCTTAAGAATATCTGATTTTTCTACATATATAGTAGAAACCTTGGCAACGTCGTCCTCAACTGGCAATCTTTGCAAACCCAAAGTATCGTCATCGCTGAATGCTAATTTAAATTCAATTATATTTTTATATAATACATTCGGAATAATATTACTTACAGTATAGTAAAACGTTATTGAAGAAAATATAAAGGAGTATACAGCTATAACAAAAAACGACTTAAATTTTTTTTTCACCTAAAAATCTCGCTCACATCCGAAAGATTGTTAATAAAACTGAATTTATAAGAGATTAGCTATCTTCTAATCCACGATAAATATCCCAAAGCTAAATTCTGTTCGTCTTCAGTAAATGAGCTACCCATAAAGCGAGTTTGGTCACCATCTAGAAGAATTTCATCCTCCTTAGCGCCATATTTTATATTAACTGTATTAATTTTCTGATCGTCATAGTGAAACACATATTCATTAGAATTTCGATCAACAAGAGGATTGATTTGGTATTTATTCTGATAATAATTCGGAAGCATCAGATATTCCAGCATAACTCCTAGGGAAGTATGGGAAAAACTTACATCATCTATAACCACCCCATGGTCATTTCCATTAATTACTATCAATGGAACTTTATGGAGTTCCATGAGAGAATCAACTGAACTTAAGTCAACATAATTGTTACTTGCCCAGCCAACATGATCACCGGTAATAACAACAATACCGTTGTCAAAATAATGAATATTTTCTAAATTTTTAATGAAATTTTTAAGAGCCATATCCGAATATGCATAGGCTTTCTCTATACTGTGAGATCCCCACGGAACAATATATGGGGTATGGGTACTTATGGTGGTTGTCATAAAAAACACAGGCTCTTTAGACAATTTCAAATCGTGCACAATTTTCGCAAACAGTTCCTCGTCGTTTGCAGAAAAGAAAACCCCATCCTTTTTACTGTTATTATAAAATTCATCTGAATTGAAACTTACATAATCATATTCACTCATTTTCAATTGTTTATCTTTTCCCAAAATCTGAGAAGCAGGGGAAAAATACGCTGTTTTATACCCATTCTTTTTAAATTCATTAATTAAGTCATATTGATATAATTCTCGATTGTATGGAGTATTTTCTGAATTTTTGCTAGCAACCATTGTATAGCCCGTAGTCAACGCAAAAATAGCGCCGTTGGTATGAAATGCGTTAGAATAATAATTAGGGAACCAAATATTGTTCTGCGCCAACTCCATTGTATAAGGAGAATAATTTTTATCATGACCACATAAATATGTATTGTTACATCCCAAAGATTCAACTAATACAACGATAACATTTTTCTTTAAATTCAATCCTTCACGCTCTTTGTATTCCAACTGCTCGATACTGTATGGTTTATAATCAACATACTCACGTTGGTAATCACCGTCGGTGAACAATCCATTTATATTAACCTGAAAAGTATTAAAGCTCCTGAATTTATCGTCTGCATTACCCAAAAACATTGCTGAAAAAGAAGCAACGAACAAGATTCCAAGAACAGAATAACTTACTTTTAAATTTTGATCATTCGACACTTTAGCCGCAAAAAGAGCCACAGCAGCCAGTATCATCAATATAAAATATAATCCAGAAAGAGTTGAAATATAACTTAAAACAAATGGTACGCCGTCTTTTATATTACCGGCAAATTTACTTACATATCCAAATAAAAATCTTGTTCCAAAAACATTCTGAACAAAATGATCTATACCTATAAAAAACAAAAAAGCAAAAACCAAAATACATCCGGCTAATCTATATGCAAAGCGACACTTACAAGTACAAACATAAACAATTAATGGTAACAATATTATAAAGAAGTAATTTTTTATAATATAAGAAACAGTATCCAAATTGTCTGTAAAAGAAATATTTCCATTAACCAAGATCAGCGACAGTAAAAACAAAACAAAATATATGGCAACTGTATATCCAATAATAAATCCAGTACTCCAATATCGTTTGGCAATTTTACAGAATAAATGAAATAAGAAGGACACCAAAACAAGCAAAAAAATGAAGTACATTAAACGAAGATACTGATCCTGCTCATTGTATTTCGCCAATTCTTCACTGGAAATATGAACAAAAGCATCCGACATTTTATATATATCTAAAGCCCCTAGAGTTACTCCTTCCTTGTTGTGAGCGTATACAACAGAACCATTTAACGCCGTCTCATACCCAATTTCATGAAAGCCGTCTATTATTTTAGATACCTCAACCGGTTTACCATTAACATTGATATCGGCAATTGCAATATCCACCGGATGAGACTCACCAAACAAAAAAAACAGTGAAGGATTATATTGATACGGCAATTCTAAATTATAATCATTTAAATAATTTGATTTTTGAATACTGTTTTTCCCTAGACTATGAGTACGATCTGTTGCTTTCTCTTTAAATGCAATAATAAGATAATCATCATAATTAAGGTATGCAAGTTTAAAGCTCACCCTATTATTGTATTCAATCTTGGGAAGAATATAATTTACAGTGTAAGAATAAAAGATCGTGGATAAAAAAATACTTGTTACAAAAAAAATAATGAATTTGCCGACTCTGTTCATATATAACTCCGTTTTTTTGATATTATAATCTAAGAATCATTGATGTAAAATTAGATTATTTTTAAAGCTAGGATTTTATCAAAATGTCTGATACCGTTCTTTATCTAATTCTTCTCTTTTTTCTTTTGATTTTTTCCGCCTTTTTCTCTGGAACAGAAACAGCCGTAATGTCAATTAACCGTTACAGATTAAGGCACAAAGCACAGAAAGGAGATAAGACATCCCAGAAGATCTTAGAAATGATTAAAAATCCTGAAAAATTTTTAGCTTTGGTTTTAATCGGTAATAACCTGGTGAACATTGCAGCATCATCCATTGCAACAATTCTGTCAATTAAATATTTCGGTGATTATGCAATTGCTGTCGCCACCTTCGGATTAACCTTCATTGTTCTTATTTTCTGTGAAATCACACCTAAAACCATTGCTGCTCTTAAACCGGAATTAATTGCAAACAAATCATCAGTCGTTATAAGTTTTCTCATGACCATATGTCAGCCGTTAATTTTTGTTATGAATACCATAACAAAAATTATTATTTCTATTTTCGGCATTAAAAAGAAAAAATCAGACGAATCACTGACAACAGATGAATTGAAATCAGTTCTAAGTACAGAAAACAACACTTTCATATCAAAATCACATAAGGAAATTTTAATCGGTGTTCTCGATTTAGAAAAAATATCTGTTGATGAAATAATGGTTCCACGGAATGAGCTGTTTGCAATAAATATCAATGATGACTGGAAAGATATTCAGAAGCAGATCACCAATACCCCTCACACCAGAATACTGCTTTACAGAAACTCAATAGACGATATCATCGGATTTATTCATACCAGAGACGCCCTGAGACTTCTAACCAAAGAGGATTTTTCTAAAGAAAATCTGCTTAGAACAATTGAAGAGGCATACTTTATCCCGGAGAATACCAATCTTCTGGTTCAACTGCAGAAATTCAGACGAAACAAAAAACGTTGTGGACTGGTGATAGATGAATACGGAGATATCCAGGGACTGGTAACTATTGATGACATTTTGGAAGAAATTGTAGGTGATTTCACAACATCAATTGATGTCGATCTGGATGAAGAAATTATTAAGCAAAAAGACGGTTCCTTCATAATTGACGGTCAGACCACTATCAGAGATCTTAACAAGGAACTAGCTGCTGAACTGGACACCTCGGGTCCGGTTACCCTCAACGGAATTATTCTGGAAACGCTGGGTGACAATCCGAAAAAGAACGTAACAGTAAACCTCGGAAACTTTACTGCCACGATAATAGAAACAGACGGAATATCTATTTCCA
>JAEEGI010026716.1_pt1 | contig 11099 bp, 11 predicted proteins | sample 8958751 | NCBI WGS metagenome assembly JAEEGI01 (sample SAMN16246545, study PRJNA631951) | gut metagenome | biome: gut microbiome; feature: rumen; material: KS-attached | host: Bos | place: Iran: Karaj | collected 2018-10 | reverse complement strand
CCAGGATATGCCGAGGGTATGATGCTCACCATCCTGCTCATGAACACCTTCGCACCGCTGATTGACCACTGCGTCACTTCCAGCGCCACGAAGAGAAGGGCAAAGAAAGTCTATGTCGCTTAATTATCAATGAATATGAATACCAACAGTAACACATATACGATAATCTACACGACCATCATAGTCATGCTGGTCGCGGCGCTACTGGCTTTCGTTTCCCAGTCACTCAAGTCAAAGCAGGAAGCAAACGAGAAGGCTGACACCATCTCCCAGATGCTGACTGCGGCCCAGTTCGCCACCAAGGCTGACCTTCAGAAGATCGGCAACAAGGCTGTCCTCGATAAATACGGCGAGGAAATCGGGCAGGCTTTCCTGGTGGGTCCTGACGGGCAGAAGATCTCCGACCTCAAACTTGACGAAGTCTTCTCTCCCAAGGATCTCAAGAAGCAGAACTACAAGATCAAGGATGGCAGCAAGGCTGAACTTCCCGTGTTCATCTTCAAGAACGGTGTAACCGTTGTTCCCGTCTACGGTGCAGGTCTCTGGGGTCCCGTCTGGGGCTACATTGCCTTCGAACCATCTTCCAGCAATATCAAGGGTGCTTATTTCGACCATGAAAGCGAGACCGCCGGCCTTGGTGCCAAGATAAAGGACGATCCCGGCTTCCAGGCTGAATTCGTAGGAGAAACCGCCGATTTCAACAACGCCAATGTCTTTGACATAGTCAAGGGTGGCGCACCCAAGAATGCTGACGGAACTTCCATCATCGACAATAAGATTGATGCAATCACCGGTGCGACAATGACTTCCAATGGTCTTGACGCCGCAATAGACACCTGGCTGGGCGCCTACTCCGCCTACTTCAAAGGTGTCTCTGTAGCTGACAATAAAACTGAGGAGGAATAATCATGGATGCCAAACTGAAAGAAACAATCCTTAACCCGATTTTCAAGGGCAATCCCATCACCGTCCTTGTCCTCGGTATCTGCTCTTCGCTGGCCGTAACGGTCACCATGAAGGGAGCCCTTGTTATGGCTCTCTCGGTTATCGTGGTCTGCGGTATTTCGAGCCTGATCCTCTCGCTGCTCAGGAACACCATTCCGAGCCGCGTTCGTATCATAGTCCAACTTGTCGTGGTGGCCATGATGGTAATCCTCGTGGACCAGATCCTGAAGTCTTTCGAGGCCACCTACGCCATTGACAAGCAGCTCAGTGTGTACATCGGACTGATCATCACCAACTGTATCGTCATGGGTAGGATCGAGGCCTTTGCCCTCGGCAACAAACCCTGGCCTTCCTTCCTCGACGGTGTCGCCAACGGTGCCGGCTACGGAATGATACTCCTTATCGTCGCCTTCTTCCGTGAGCTTCTCGGAAGCGGCACCCTGTTCGGAGTTGACATCCTGAACTGGCTCGGTTATGTTCCCAACAACCTGGTGATCCTTCCTCCTTTCGCCCTCATCCTACTGGGATGCATAGTATGGGTCCAGAGGAGCATTCAGAAAGACCTTCAGGAGAAATAATTAAAACATTAAGGTTATGGAATATCTCAGCTTATTCGTAAAGTCAATATTCGTTGACAACATGATCTTCGCATACTTCCTTGGTATGTGCTCATACCTGGCGGTATCGAAGAACGTGAAGACGGCTGCCGGCCTTGGTGTTGCAGTTATCTTCGTCCTCCTGGTCACTCTCCCGATCAACTATCTCCTCAACAAATACGTCCTGGCTCCCGATGCCCTGATCAAAGGTGTGGACCTGAGCTTCCTCAGCTTCATCATCTTCATCGCCGTCATCGCCGCCATCGTTCAGATTGTCGAGATGGTAGTGGAGAAATTCAGCCCTTCACTCTATTCCGCTCTCGGAATCTTCCTCCCCTTGATTGCGGTCAACTGCGCCATCCTCGGCGGATCGCTCTTCATGCAGCAGAAGGATTTCGTCAATGTCGGAGAATCAGCGGTTTACGCCCTCGGTAGTGGAATCGGCTGGTTCCTCGCCATCGTCTCCCTCGCTGCAATCCGCGAGAAGATGTCCTACAGCAATGTTCCGGCTCCTCTCAAGGGCCTTGGTATTACGTTCATCACCGTCGGCCTCATGGCTATCGCGATGATGACCTTCATGGGTATTTCACTTTAAAAAAGGAGGCTAGACCATGTTCAATACAATCATCGGAGCTGTCGCGACAATAGTGGTCGTAACACTTATCCTTGTAGCCCTCCTTCTTGTCATCAAGGCCAAACTTACCCCTTCCGGATCTGTCAGCATCGACATCAACGGAGGCAAGAAGAACCTTGAAGTACCCCTTGGAGGTGACTTGATGCACACTCTTGCAGACCAGGGTATTTTCCTTCCTTCAGCCTGTGGCGGCAAGGCCAACTGCGGCCAGTGCAAGGTCCAGGTACTCGAAGGTGGCGGAAGCATCCTCCCCACTGAGAAGGGATTCTTCAACCGCAAGCAGATCAAGGACGGTTTCCGTCTTGGCTGCCAGGTAAAGATAAAGGACAACATCAAGATCCAGGTTCCCGATTCTACCCTCAGTGTGAAGAAGCTTGAGTGCGAGGTGATCAGCAACGACAACGTAGCCACCTTCATCAAGGAATTTACCGTGAAACTTCCCGAAGGCGAGAACATCGAGTTCAAGTCGGGAGAGTACATCCAGATCGATATCCCCGAGTACGACATCGACTTCGCCGACATCGACGTGGCACCTGAATACAGGGGCGACTGGGAGAAATACGGATTCTTCGGCATCAAGCACAAGAACACCGTTCCCACTGTCCGTGCCTATTCAATGGCCTCGTATCCGGCAGAGAAGAATGTCATCAAGCTCAACGTCCGTATCGCAACTCCTCCTTTCGACAGGAGCCAGCCTAGGGGCGTCTTCAAGATGCTGCCGGTTCCTCCGGGAGTCGCTTCTTCCTACGTGTTTACCCGCAAGCCGGGTGACAAGGTGTGGATCAGCGGTCCGTTCGGAGAGTTCCTCCTTCCTAAGGACGATCCCGTGGAGCAGGAATATATCTTCGTGGGCGGCGGTGCCGGTATGGCACCTCTGAGGAGCCACATCATGCACCTCTTCAAGACCTTGAAGACCGGAAGGAAGGTGAGCTTCTTCTACGGAGCCCGTGCCCTTGTCGAGGCCTTCTACCTTGAGGATTTCGCAGAAATCGAGAGGGAGTTCCCGAACTTCAAGTTCTACCTAGCCCTTGACCGTCCGGATCCCGCAGCCGATGCCGCAGGTGTGAAGTACACCCCTGGATTCGTCCACAACGTGATGTACGAGACCTATCTCAAGGATCACGAGACTCCGGAGGACATCAAGTACTTCATGTGCGGGCCGCCTATGATGGTTGCCTCTGTCAACAATCTGCTTGACAGCCTGGGCGTCCAGCCTGAGAGCATTCTCTACGACAACTTCTCATAGTCGCCCGTTTTTCGGAACTATTTGAGTTATACTTATTTACAGAAAACGCATAGATTAATTATCTATGCGTTTTTCTTTATTCTATTCATTTACAAAGAGTTGCGGGAAACGGCCAGCTAACGGAAATAAACTTCCAAGCCATCGTAGGCTGCCTTGAGAGGTTCAGGAAGGGTGGCATCCAGTTCCGCCTGAGTGGGATGGAGGGTACGTGCCATGTGGGTAAGATAGACAGGCTGTCCTTCTTCCGGAGTGTATCTGCCTTCCCTCAGGAGCATGTGGGCCGTCCTCAATACCGTCTCGACGCTTGAATGGGTGAATATCCTGAAGTCTTCATCACCTCCCAGACCCATCGTCGCTTCCATTATCAGGCCTGTGATCGGTTTTCCCTTTTCGTGAGGATCGATTCCGACTATCCTGGCTGCGATTGCCGGGATCCCTCCTGTGTCGGTAGCGTAAAGCACCCTCACTTCGCTCTTCTCTATCAGATACATGAGTGTCAACTCATTACGGTCTCCGGTTGCATGGTTGGCCGGGAGAGCGGTTACAGTCATGCCACAGACTGTCACCTTGTCACCAGGAGAAAGCGGGATGATTTCCGGTGCTGCCAATCCTGAATCTGCAGAGGCTTTAGCAAAGTCAGCCTTAGCCCTTTCTATCCATGTGGATCCCAGGAATACCCTTTTGGGGGCCAGCTTCAAAGCAGCTGAAGGGTTATAGTGGTCACCATGGGAATGTGTATAGAAGATGGAATCAGCAGAGAACCCTTCCTGCAGCATGTCAGAATCGGAAGGGGTGAAATCTATCAGGATGCGGTCATCAAGCAGGGCGCTTGTCAACCTCCGCAACTCTCCCCTTTCATCCCTTCCATGCCAGTCAGCAGCACCGGTTCCAAGGAATCTTACCTTTAGAGGTCCATCTGACTCCTCCCCGAAACTGTAATGAATAGGTTCTGAGTGCTGTGCCAGTGGCCTTTGAACCGGCAAGGCAGACGCCAGGCTACCCAGCCCCGTGGCCGCCACCGCTCCGGCTCCTACCTGCAAGAATGATCTCCTGTCCATAATAAGGATTTGTTTCTCAATATTACGAAAAATCTTCGTATTATTGTATATATAAACCATCATACGCGACCAAACTATGCCAATCGGAAAACTAATCAGAAGGTGTACCATGATACTGGTAGCATTCGTCCTCGGACTGACAGCGAATGCCCAGGACAAGACAGCAGTCCAACTGAGATGTTCCCATGAAACCATCAGACACGGCGGAGTAGAAAGGGAGTACTATCTCTACACCCCTGCCGGGCTGGCACCCGGATCTCCTCTGGTTATCTGCCTTCATGGCTACACAGGATCAGCTGCAGGAGGAAAGGCTGCGCTGATGGATGTAGCTGACAGGCACGGCTTTGCAGTCTGCTACCCACAGGGGCTTCGCGATCCTAAGGGAAAGACAGGATGGAACGTGGGCTATCCTCCCCAGGAAGGCATGAAAACCGATGATGTCGATTTCGTGGTAAAGCTCGTCAGGCACTTGCAGAAAGAATACGGATTCGGCCGGGAGAACACCTTCCTGACCGGGATGTCCAACGGTGGAGAGATGTGCTACCTGTTCGCGCAGAAGAGACCAGACACTTTCAAGGCCATAGCCTCTATAGCAGGACTGACCCTTACCAACATGATGCCCCTCAAGTACAAGAAGCCAATTCCATTTATGGAGGTCCACGGTACCCAGGATCACACCTCGGAATGGACTGGAGATCCGTTCAACGAGGGAGGCTGGGGAGCCTATCTGGCAGTCCCAGTGAGTATCAGCCATATAGTCATCGCCAACGGATGCATCAGCGAGACAATCACCGAGCTGCCGCGACGTGAAGGACGCAACCAGGTCGTCCTGCACCATTTCCAGAACGGAAAGCCTGCCTTCAAAGGAGGTCCTGCCGCAGATGTCCTGCTCTACGAGGTCATCGGTGGAAACCATAGCTGGTCTGACAATGACATGGACACCTGCGAAGCAATCTGGAACTTTTTCAGCATGTACCTATGATGGACGATACAGTACCCATGATGGATGCAGGAATGAGGCTCTTCGAAACGGAGAAGCCTTTCGGAACAGTACTTGGCGGAATCAAGGTGGAGATGGCAAAGCACGGCAGAATCCTCACATCCGAGAATTCCGGCTACGACCTTTTGTTGGACAGATCGACAAGGTACAAGAAGAAGTATATTTCATGCCAGCTGGAAGATGCTGGGGTGGTTGGCAAGACTACTGACGGAGAAGAGATCCACCGCTATGCCGCCTCATTGAAAGAAGGCAACAAAAACACTAATGTAGGAATATATGTCGCTGCTTCCCTGGTCATAATCTGGGCGATGCTTGGCTGGCTGGTCTCAGACGGAAGCACTCTGCTGACAATTGTCTTCACTGCGGTCGGCATATTCGGAGCCTGGCGCCTTGTCCGTCCATCCAAGGACAATCCCAGGCTCGCAAATCAGCTCCTGGACATTTTTGCCGAAGGAAAGTAACTCTTAAGGGATAGGAGTACACCTCCCGGAACCACTGCCACCCTCGGCACGTTAAGAGGGGGGACCGGAGCGAAGCGAACGGTGGGGTCGAGCGAAGCGAGACGGTTCAGGGAGATGTACTCCTATCCCTGAGGCGTGAGCGCCTTGGCGGCGGACTGGCCAGCGAGGTAGCCGGTTGAAAAGGCGCACTGAAGGTTGTAGCCACCGGTGTCGCAGTCCATATCGAGGACCTCGCCACAGAAATACAATCCTTCATGTAGCTTCGATTCCATAGTCTTAGCCGTTATCTCATCAGTAGATATTCCACCGGCAGTGATTACACAGCGCTCGTAACCAACGTAACCGATTATCTCGAATTTCCAGTCTTTCAAGGTCTTCGCCAGCAACTCGAGGTCCACGTCATAGAATCTCCTTTGGGGAGAGTGGAATCTGGCTGTCTTCTTGACTGTCGTCTTCAAGATGTCCGGATTCCAAGCCTGGAAGCCTGGGATCAGGTCCCACGGCATAAGCTTACCGAGGAGGATCCTGTACATCTCTTTTCCATTAATACCACGACCATCCTTCGCCTGACGGGTTCTAGGGTCATTCTTTATATCATTCCAAATAGTCTTGACCCTGTCGGTCAGTTCTGCAAGCGGAACCCCGGGCTTCAAGTCCAGCGAGAAAGAGACCCTTCCTCCGTTCATCAGAGTCTTGACACATTTACGGCTTACCTGGAAACCAATGGGGCCCTCTATTCCCCCGTCCGTGAAATCTATGTCACCGAACTCCGTCTCTGTGGCGGAACCATCATAGGTAACGGTGAGGTTGACGTTCTTGAGCTTGGCGCCTTGAAGGGCTTCCCCGCTTCCGGTCATGGGGGTTCCACGGTCGATATGCCCCTTCATTTCTTCATCAACCTTCTCTATCACCTTGTAACCCTTAGGAACAAGGGCAGTCAGGGAAGGGAAGCAAGGAGTGACCTGATGTCCGAAAAATCCAGCCCAGCGGTAACCATCACCTGTTGAACCTGTCATCGGGTAAGACAGACCACCGGTAGCGATTATCAGTTTTGAGCATTCAAAAGTTTCACCATTGGTGCATCTGATCCCAAAACCATGCTTGATGTCCTCCACCTCCCTTTCCGTTAAAAGGGTAACTCCATTACGCAGGACCGCTTCCACGATCGTATCGAGAACGTCGGATGCCCTGTGTGAATACGGGAATGCCCTGTCTCCCCTTTCGATAATAGTCTCCAGTCCATTGCTCTCAAGGAAGCCTATCATTTTCTCCGGAGTGAAGTTGTAGAATGCGGGCTTAACAAAATTAGGATTCGTCCGGATATGTCTGGAGAAATCATTCCACTCCTTCATGTTGGTTATGTTGCAGCGCCCCTTACCGGTGAACAGGATCTTCCTGCCAGGCCGTGGCATCTTTTCCAGGATGGTGATCCTGGCTCTGCTTCCGGATGGCAGGGCCTTTACTGCTCCATAAGCAGCCAGAAGACCAGCCGCCCCACCTCCAATTATGACAATGTCAGATTTCATCTTTTTTCCGGTGTCCTTCAAAATTACTCTGTACTTCAGAAAAAATCATTATATTTGCATTCCATTTCCACGAGAAATTCAGCAAGCCACTTTAGCTCAGCGGTAGAGCAGCGCATTCGTAACGCGCAGGTCGGGAGTTCAAATCTGCCAAGTGGCTCAAGCTTATTCCTGATAAAAATACTCTTCCGGAATGTCTTGGTACCTTGCGCAGTCAAGACGACGCCATTGTACCCTAAGCCTGTCCTGTCCCCCAGCCTTATCAGCCATTATCACGCTGAAATCATGGAAGCCTTTCTCGAGATTAACCCTTCCCTGGAAAAGGTCGCCTCCGCTTATGGTCCAGTCATCAACATGGATCGTTGCAACACCACGGCTTGTTCCATGGAAGAACCACACTCCTGACTCAGGGACATATAGTTTACCCGACTGCACATAACCGTGAGATGAAGGATGCCGTTTCCGAACGACAAAAGGAGAACTGACAACCTCGGTCTTCACCTTCGAACCGGAAAGGATATCCTCAGCAACGCTGAAGTCTCCGGCGTACTCAGTACGTACAAGCCCATGGTCCTTTCCTTTTGCAGTTGTCGCTTTGTGAAGGGAATAATCCACTTCAACTTCCAACGTGTCCATCTGGACAGTCCCTCCGTCAATCTCACGGATCCACGTACGGAGACCATAGTCTCCTTCGGTCAATTCGATTATCCTGGCCCCGTATGGCAGATTGTTGTAGGTAGTGTTACGGCCTGAGAATCTTCCATAGATAAGGAAAATGCCATCGTTTTTCACGACATAGTCATTCACGTGGTCATGACCGGTAAAGACTGCATGCACATCCCCGCACTCCGCAAATGCGGAGAACAGTCCGGTATTCAGGTAACCGGGGCATTCGTCTTCTTCACGGACGCCTGACACGACATGGCCGCTATTGAATGTTTCACCGTATTCCAATAATGGAATATGGAAGAAAGAATAAGCCGGATATGGAACACCACCATGAGCGTTGGTATAGGCGAAGCTCGTCTTGCGATACCAATCGACCTGATCCCACCTGAACCAACCATAATGTGAAGAGACTGTCTCATTCATGCTATAGTCTCCTGAATCCATGCAATACAAGAGGGCTGCGACTTCGTCCCCAGATGAGGATTTGATTTCAATGGCCATATCGTCCAGCCAACCCGATTCGGCAGTGTTAAGGCTCATAGGATGGGACATTACATAGTCTGCCAGCTGCCTTTCCGTCAGTTCCTGCTCCCTGTCGTGATTCCCAAAAGTGATCACGAAGGGTATCCCCCTCTCATCCAAAGGCTTCAGGTAATTGACCCAGGAAGAATCAGCGCCGATTCCGGTGACTACATCGCCGGTAAATACGACCAGGTCCGGTTTTTCGGTATCAAGCAGATAACACTCCTGATCGAGTGCCTTAGCATATTCTACTTGGTTCTCCCAGCAAATGTGGGTGTCGGTCATCTGTACGATCTTGAATTTCCCCTGGTCATTGAAGTGCAAGGAGATTTCCTTAGATGTTGAAGGGTTTTCTTTGGCGGAACATCCAGCAATAAGGATTCCTAAAGAAAAAACAAGGAAAAGATGGATTGGTTTCAGTTGCATGGTTAAAGAATGTTTCCTCAAAAATACACAATTCCTGCGAAAATGCCTATCTTGTAATCATGAACGCAGTATTAACAGCACTTCTGATACCGTTCCTGGGAACCGCCCTTGGATCCGCATTCGTGTTCTTCATGAAAAAGGACATGCCTTCGAAACTCCAGAAGACCCTCCTGGGTTTTGCCTCCGGAGTCATGGTAGCCGCTTCGGTATGGTCGCTGATCATCCCTGCTATCGAGATGGGTTCCGGAAAGACTTCGATCATTCCAGTCACGATAGGACTTCTTGCAGGCTTCGCATTCCTGCTCCTCATCGACCAGATAACCCCTCACATCCATCCGGTAGGCGGACCAGAAGGCCCGAAAAGCAAACTCTCACGCACCACAATGCTAGCCCTAGCAGTCACGATCCATAATTTTCCTGAGGGAATGGCGGTAGGAGTTGCCATCGCCGGAGCCTTGACCTCGGATTTCAGCATGGCCGGTGCCCTTGCCCTATCTCTAGGAATAGCCATTCAGAATGTTCCTGAAGGTGCCATCATTTCAATGCCCCTACGGGCAGCCGGGAACAGCCGCTGGAAATCCTTCCTGATCGGAAGCCTCAGCGGCATCGTGGAACCGGTCGGAGGAGCCCTCGTGCTTCTGCTCGCATCCTTCGCAACCGCAACAATGCCCTATATGCTACCATTTGCCGCAGGCGCGATGCTATACGTTGTGATCGAAGAACTTGTCCCGGAAGCCTCTCAGGGAGAGCATTCAAACATAAGCACGATCGGATTCGCGCTCGGATTTGCCCTGATGATGGTCCTCGACGTGGTAATGGGTTGAGAAAAAGGCACGAAAAAAGGGAAAGCTACGTACATCGCACCGCTACAACCTCCTACCCTTGCTGCCTTCCGGCCCTGGGGGGATTCAGAGGGAGCTGGTCGTGCACGACTTTCCCCGCACAAATATACTACTTTTCGTTGAAACTGTCAAAAATGAAGGGGAGGATGTCATCCACGCGTTCGAATTTCCAAGCCTTCTCAGTACCGAACATAATAATGCTCAATGGTTTGCCACCAAGAGTCTGGTATTCGGCCATAACCTGCCGGCAAGCCCCGCATGGGGTACATGGAGAATGAGCGATCTCATGGTTGAATCCACCCACTATCGCCAGACAGACCATAGCTTTGCCGGGATGGTTGGCGTTCGCGGCAAACATCGCAGTCCTCTCGGCGCATAGGCCGGACGGATAGGCAGCGTTCTCCTGGTTCGAACCGCGTACAACAGTCCCGTCATCGAGAAGGAGTGCGGCACCGACATTGAAATTTGAATAGGGAGCGTAAGAACCCTTCTGGGCCTCGATAGCCTCCCTGACCAGAGCCTGGTCAACCGGAGACATTTCTTCGATGGAAGAATACTCGGTGAAATTGATGTCCAGATTGACTGTTTTCATAACGATAGTTGTCCGGTTCTCAAATTTAGCAAAAATTGTACAAATTCCAGCGAATGACTAACTTTGCCTTATCATGAAGGTGTGCGTAGGACTGTCCGGAGGAGTTGACTCCAGCGTAGCCGCCCTGCTATTGAAGCAGCAGGGCTACGATGTCATTGCCATGTTCATGCAGAACTGGCATGATGCCGACGCAACCCTTCATGGGGATTGCGAGTGGGAGGAGGACCGTTTCGTGGCTGAACTCGTTGCCAGGAAGATAGGCATCCCGTTCTATTTCGTGGACCTCTCGAAGGAATACCGCCAGAGGGTGGTCGATTACATGTTCAATGAATATTCTTCCGGCCGTACTCCGAACCCCGATGTACTCTGCAATCGGGAAATCAAATTCGACGCATTCCTGAAGGCTGCCCAAGGTCTTGGTGCAGATATGGTTGCAACAGGTCATTACTGCCGCCGCGCCCCCCTTCTGGACTCTGAAGGGAATCAGGTCGTCATAGATGGACAGCCACAATGGAGGATCCTTGAAGGAGTCGATCCCAACAAGGACCAAAGCTATTTCCTCTGCCAACTTTCACAGGACCAACT
>JAEEGI010026711.1_pt1 | contig 11099 bp, 10 predicted proteins | sample 8958751 | NCBI WGS metagenome assembly JAEEGI01 (sample SAMN16246545, study PRJNA631951) | gut metagenome | biome: gut microbiome; feature: rumen; material: KS-attached | host: Bos | place: Iran: Karaj | collected 2018-10 | reverse complement strand
TATCGACTTCAAGCGTGTGCTGATGGTGCCTGGCACGGGTAAGTTCCAGTATCGCGACACACATTTCGTGGCTCAGGTGAAAGCAGCATCGCCCATCGACTGCTACAACCGCATCGTGGAGCACCTCCGCTCGCGCGTGGATGAGCGCAGCCAGTTCCCCTCGGCCAAGGGCAAGAACTTCAAGTATCGCTATCTGGGTGGCGCCAAACAATAGTATTCTGAGATGAACAAGGTGATGCTGATAGGCAACGTAGGCAAGGATCCCGAGGTCAGATATGTGGACCAGGGCCAGGCTGTGGCACGTATCACCTTGGCTACTACCGAACGTGGCTATACGCTGCAGAATGGTACGCAGGTGCCCGACCGCACGGAGTGGCACTCGGTGATCCTGTGGCATAAGCTGGCTGAGATTGTGGAGCGCTATGTGCATAAAGGCGACAAGCTCTACATCGAGGGCCGCATCCACTATGCAACGTACGACGACAAGCAGGGCAAGCGCAAATATTATACGGAGATCTGGGCCGACAATATGGAGCTGCTCACTCCGCGTCCTGCCCAGCCTGCTGAGCCAGCCACCACGTAACCGACAGAAATGGACGACTATCTTCAACAACTCTTCAGCGAGGTACAACTGCTCACCCCAACGGCGGGTGCGATATTCTCTATTGTCTTAGCCTTACTGCTACTCTTCGTCTCGGGCTTCGCCTCAGGCTCGGAGATTGCATTCTTCTCGCTTTCGCCGTCGGACCTGAACGATCTGGACGAGGACAAGAACTCGGTCGACGGCAAGATTCAGCGCCTGCGTGACAACTCGGAGCGCACGCTGGCCACGATCCTCATCACCAACAACCTGGTGAACGTGACGATCATCATGCTCTGCAACTATTTCTTCGCCCACGTCATCAGCTTCGGCAAGGCCGTGTGGCTGCAGTTCGTGGTGGTCACGGTATTGCTCACGTTCCTCCTCCTTCTCTTCGGCGAGATCATCCCGAAAGTATATTGCGGACAGCATGCCCTGGCCGTGTGCAGGAGGTTTGCGCCGGCTATTACTGCGCTCAGCCGCCTGTTCAAGCCCCTGTCGTGGGTGCTCATTCGCTCGGGCATCCTGGCGGGCAAGGTGGTGCAACGCGAGAACCACGTGCTGAGTGTGGACGATCTGGAGCAGGCGCTCGAACTGACTGACAAAGAGGATATTAAGGACGAGCAGAACATGCTCGAGGGCATCGTGCGCTTCGGCGACGAGACGGCCAAGGAGGTGATGACCAGCCGCCAGGATGTGGTCGACCTCGACTTCCACTCGCCCTTCTCCGAGGTCATCCGTTGCATCGTGGAGAACAACTATTCGCGCATACCTGTCTATCAGGATTCCATCGACAACATCCGCGGCATACTCTATATCAAGGATCTGCTGCCCCACCTGACGAAGCCCGCCTCGTTCCGTTGGCAGTCGCTCATTCGTCCGCCATACTTCGTGCCTGAGACGAAGAAAATCGACGACCTGCTGCGTGACTTCCAGGAGAACAAGGTGCACATCGCCATCGTGGTCGACGAGTTCGGAGGCACCAGCGGCATCGTGACCCTTGAGGATATCCTGGAGGAGATCGTGGGCGAGATCAACGACGAGTACGACGAGGAGGAGAAGAACTATGTGCGCGTCAATGCCAATACCTATATCTTTGAGGGCAAGACGCTTCTGACCGACTTCTACCGCATCATGAACATCGACGACGAGACATTTGAGGAGGTGGAAGGCGATGCTGACACGCTTGCAGGCCTGATGCTGGAGCTGAAGGGCGACATCCCGCAGACTCACGAGCGCCTGGAATACAAGAACTTCAAGTTTGAGATCGTTGAGCTCGACGGCCATCGCATCTCAAAGATCAAGGTAGTGGAAAGCAAGGAGGATCATGTCGCTGATTGAGGTCCGGCAGTTGTCAAGGCACACCCGGCTGGGGCTCTGGCGCATGGACGAACCTTTCGCAGGCAAGCCCAGGGAGCGCGAGCGGGAGGCCGTGAAGCGACTGCTGAACGTGATGATGGATGATGGCCGTGACTATTTCGTGGGTCATCAGGAGTCGGGAAAACCATTCGTTTCTGTCATGACTGAGGAGGGGCCTCAGGCCCTTCACGACTGGCGCATCAGCGTGAGCCATACTCATGGCTATGCTGCCATCCTGCTGTCGGACGAAGAGCAGGTGGGGCTCGACATCGAGCGGCGCACGGACCGCGTGGCAGGCATCGCCTCGCGCTTCATCCGTCCTGATGAGCAGGCAGACAGCATCGAACGGCAGTTGCTGATATGGTCGGCGAAGGAAGCCGTCTACAAGCTTTTCTCGGAGGAAAACCTGCACTTCTTTGATATGCGTGTGAAAAGCGTGGATGGGGCCACCCTTTTGGTGGAGAACCTGAAAAGACAGGCTGCGACGGCAGGACAGGCCCCCGCAGAGAAGGCTGCTGAGGCGGTCGAAGTCGGGGCTGCGATAGTCGAAGTAGGGTATGAGTTTACCGACGACTACGTCCTTACCTACACCATCCTAGCGCATCAAGACCGGCAGCCTTGTACCATTGCATGCGGTTGATGCGGGCATTCTGACTGGTGACATTCTTTCTGAAGTCGTAGGGTACTGACGCAGGATCCTGCGGCACGAACATGCTCACGCCACCATAGCGCTCGTCCGTGACGTCGAAGTCGCGGAAGAGATGTGAGCCGAAGTATCCCAGGTAATAGACATGATTGGCCATCCAGGCATCGACCCAGGTGCGATAGACGACGGCCCTGCTGAATGCGGCATGCCATTGGGCATAGACGTCGCTGCTGGCGTGGCGGAGCAGGAAGTCGTTCATGTCGAAGAGCGTCTGGTCGTAGAAATAGATGAGGCGCTTGACGTCGGGATATTCCGCGCCCTCGGCGGTAAGCGGCTGGAAGGTCTGGGCGAGTGCCGTGCGTGTGGCCTGTGCCAGGTTCTCCATCTCGCTGGTCCTGATGGCGGTCATTGGTTCCTGGTAGCCTCCCGATACCTGCTCGTAGTAGGCATCGATGGCCAGCTGGCAGAAGTCGTCGCGCTGGCTGAAGAGGGCGGGGATGACCGTCTGGTAGGGGGCTCCCTCGCCAGGAATCTCGGCAGGCGAGGCGATGATGTACTGGGCACTATGGCGCAGCTCATAGGCCGACTCCACGCATTGGAAGCAGCAGCAGTCGGCGAAGATGAAGCGCAGGGGAGCATCCGTGAAGACACTCTCAAGCGTCGTGGCCATATCCGAGATATTCATCCATTCCGTCTTGCTGCCGTTGTCCAGGCCGTAGGCACGGCGCGGACGGCTTTCGTCGCTACTGGCGTCGGGCACGAGGCGACTGTCGGCGCTGGGGTCCCATACCGTCCATCCGTCGGCATGTCCCCAGAGAATGAGACCATACTGGCGGGCTTTGTAGTTGGACGTCATCCATTGGAGGGCTTCCCTGAGCGTGGCAGGGTCGGACGACAGCATCTCGTCGGGGTAGGTGTGTATGCGCAGGGTGTCGCCCTTCTCCACTTTCATCAGATAGGGCAACTTGCCCTTCTGGTCGATAAAGAGCAGGAGGTTGTTGTCGTCGGTCAGTTCCTTGCTGCCTTCCATCATTTGCCTGATGTCGCTGCAGGTAAAGCTGGAGAGGTTGTTGTCGCCGGCGATATACACCAGTACGCTTTGCGTTGCCACCTTCTCTTCCTTATCGTTTTTGTCCTTATGGCAGGCTGTGAGCAGCAGGAGGGCTGCCAGTATGGGAAGTAAATGTTTCATCGTTTCTTTAAATTTTCTGCAAAGGTACGAAATATTTCTTAATACACGCTATCAATTCACAATTATTTTGTACCTTTGCATTTCGATAGAACAAACCTGACATGAAAAGAATCGCTATATTCCTCTTACTATGCATGGTGGCGGGCATTGTCGGCGCCGCTACACCACGTCCGAAGAAAACCACTCGCAAACGTGCTACGCCACGACGTGCCGTGAAGGTGGCACCCAAGCCCGTGAAGCTGACTCAGCATGATGCCGACCCGTTTCATGCCTGCGAGGACACCTGCTCGCATGTGCACGGCATCGACGTGAGCCACTATCAGAACGAGGTGTTCTGGAATGCCGTGGGCGACGACACCAACATGGCTTATGTCTACCTGAAATGTACGGAGGGCAGCGACAATCAGGACCCGCTCTACCTGCGCAATATCGAGCTGGCTCACAGCCACGACCTGAAGGTGGGCAGCTATCATTTCTTCCGTCCGAAATCGAACTTGAGTCTGCAGATGCATAATTTCAAGGCCCAATGTCTGCCGGCAGAGCAGGATCTCATCCCGATGCTCGATGTGGAGACGGATGCCGGCATGTCGACGAAGCAGTTCTGCGACTCGCTCTCGAAAATGCTGAAGCTGATGGAGGATGCCTATCACCAGAAGCCCTTGATCTATACCTACCGTAATTTCTACAACAAGCACCTGCAGGGCAAGCTGGACGGCTATCCGCTCATGATAGCCATGTATAGCGACGAGCAGCCCGAGCTGGCCGACGGTCGCGACTACATCATCTGGCAGTACACATGCAAGGGCCGTCTGGCAGGTGTCAAGGGAGAGGTGGACAAGAGCCGTATCATGGGCGACCATACTTTAAGGGAGATATACTATGTCAGATAATCGCACGCAGCTCACGCCCATTATTGTAGGCGTGGTCATCGCCCTGCTGGGCATTCTCACGGGACTCTATATTGCCGACAATGCCCGCGAGCAGTTGGCTTTGGCACAGAAAGAAGCGTTGTCGGACGAGGAGATGCCGGCCCAGGAGAAGGTTGACCTGCCCGCTCTTCCGTCAGCTGACGATGAGCTTCCTGAGCTCCCCCCGCTTGATCCTGCCTACATGGAGGAACCGCCTGTTCATGAGGAGGATGCAGATGTTGTAGAAGAAGAACCTATAGCTCCGCCCGTTGAGGACACGACTGAAATAGACGCTCCAGAGGCTGAGGAAGGAGAAGAAATCGACGATTTCGAAGAGGTGCCGCTAGAGGAGCTGGAGGAAGTTCCGCAAAGTCAAGATTCGATATAACTACAACGCCTCATCATCAGGACGAGGAATAGAGGGTGCAGGTCTTGCACCCTTTTTTCTTCGTGAGCCTTTGCGGAGGTAGGCATCGCGTCGTGCCTCATACTCCGCCTGATGCTTTTCCAGGTAGCCGTCGGCCATGATCGTCAAGCGGTTTTAGAACTTAGCATACACCACGCTCAGCTGGATGGGGTCGTGGGGATTGTTGGCACCACCCACAAGACGCGTGCTGGTGAGCGACATGTCGTGACGAACGGACGTGACGCTAGTACTGCTGCTGGAAGTAGTGAACGAGATGGGCACAAGCACCATCTTGTTCCAGTCGGGATGATTGGCCTCCCATTGAGGATCGCTCTTCACGCCCTGCTGCCGCTGCTTCCACAGATAGGTGATGAGCGACGACAGGTTGTTGAACGTATAGGAGTTGTTGTTAACTACGGTACTGGTGCTGGTCGGCGTGGGATTATTGTATCCGGCGATGTAAGACGTGATGTTGTCGGGGATGGCGCCACGCTCAAAGAAATTGTGCAGGCTGTCCTTCTGCACCATGAGCAGGGTCTGGGGAATACCAAGCATGCGCTCGTTGGTAGACTCGTTGTTGATACGCTGGAACGATACCTTTGCTGCGAGCAGGGAATCGCTCTCGTGTCCTTGCTTCACCTCTTTCACAGGCAATGTAACTTCTGTGAAGAGACCTGCCGGAGTCTTCAGGTAGGTGTGCTGCGTCTCGTTTACCAGCTGCTTGAGGGCCTGCGTGTCGTTGACGACCTGAGTGGTCTGCAGCACCTCGCTGGTTCCTGCCAGCACCATGCGTGTATGGACTACTGACGTATCGCCCTGGACGGTATAGTAGGTTCGCAGTCCGATGTTGGTCACCTTGGCATGGAATCCCAGTCCGTCGGTAATCTGGAACAGGAATCCCGGGCACAGGTTGTGGGTGAAGACGTAGGAGTTGCGGTAGTACTCGGGATGGTCGAAATACTGTCGCAGCAGGTACGTGCCGTAATTCTTGTATGTGGTGCCATCAGCTGCCGTGTAAGGATCATTGAGCGTGATGCGGATGACCTCTACCTTGTCGTCATTGCTGTTCACTTCCTCATGGCCGGTCAGGCTGAGATAGCTGAACATCTGTGACTTGCTAATGCCGCCCGTGCGCAGCATGCCTGCTTTCGACGGGTTGAAATTGGAGTAGTAGCGATGCCCTTCCTCCAGGGGCGTAGCCATCTCGCTGACGCGCATCTTCATGGCAACAAGGCTGTCGGCAGCACGGAAAGGCGAGCCGAGGTAGAGCACAATGTCGCAGGAGTCGGCTGCTATCTTGCCGTCGTAGTGGCTGAGGAACTTGTCTTCCGGCCATACGTTTGTTGTCTCCAGCAAGTGGAATTGCGTGGTGAACTCACTCGTGACATCTGCATTCGTCTCCGGGTCTCTTACACGTCCGAAATAGCAGTCGGATGCGAGTGAGAGCACGGAGTCGGCCATGATGGTGCGTGTGGTGACTTGGAAGGAGGCTGTGCCCACCTCGAGCTTATCGCTCTCGTCGGTCAGCGACTGGCCGATGTTGAGTGCGTCCTCATCACAAGAAGAAATGGCTACCAGCAAGAGTGCTGCAGCAGCCATTATGGAGAGGTGTGAATGTTTGGTGTTAGATGACATTTGTCTTTTTCTTATAAACTGTCATAGAATGCCTCGTAGGCATCGGCAAAATCTTCGGTATATGGCAGGAAGGGAATTCCTTTCTCCTGAGCCCTGCTGACCAGCGTGTCGTTCACAATGCGGTTTGACTGGATGACGCCGTCGCTATAGTCCACGGCAATCTTTCCCAGCTCCAGGATGTCGAAGTCGTCGTTGTAAGGCTCTAACAGCTCGGGCTTGGCATCGCGGAATGCCAGGCACTTCTTGAACTTCTGTCCCAGGTCCTTGTCCAGGTCGGGCGTGAACAGGGATGTGACGACCTTTGACTCGGCAAACGACGGCTCGTCGGCATAGGCAGTCTTCACATAGAGGGGAACGACAGCACTCATCCAACCTTGGCAATGGATGATGTCGGGAACCCAGCGAAGCTTCTTCACCGTCTCGAGCACGCCACGTGCGAAGAAAATTGCGCGCTCACCATTGTCGGGATAGTCATGTCCCAGCTCGTCGGTGGTCATGCGCCGCTTGGAGAAGTAGTCCTCGTTGTCGATGAAATACACGGCAACACGTGCAGACTGTATCGATGCCACCTTAATAATAAGGGGGTGATCGGTATCGTCGATGATCAGGTTCATACCCGACAGACGCTGCACCTCATGTAGCATGCCACGACGCTCGTTGATGGTACCCCACTTAGGCATGAACGTGCGTATCTCGTGGCCAAGCTCTTGCATGACACGAGGCAGCTCGCGCCCCATGATTGACAGTTCGGTATCATCCACGTAGGGAGATATCTCCTGGTTGATGAAAAGTATCTTCTTTTTTGCCATCACACTACGGTTGGTTTTCATTATTTGCTTTGCAAAGGTACGAAAAAAACTCCATTAAACCGAATAAAATGCGCAATTTTAGGAAAAAGTGACATTTTATAGGTTTATTTTCAGTCTTTTTTTTCCTCAATTGCGAAAAATGTTGTTATTTTGTACCCCGAAAACATCTGCATTGAAAAGAATGAAAGTATTTAGCAAGATTGTTGACCTGCAGAATGCGCTTTTTGACGAGCGCAAAGCGGGTAAGAGCGTAGGCCTGGTACCTACGATGGGAGCGTTGCACGAAGGCCATGCCTCGTTGGTGCGTCGCTCAGTAAAGGACAACGACGTGACGGTGGTGTCGGTCTTTGTCAATCCTACTCAGTTTAATGACAAGAACGACCTGAAGAATTATCCTCGTGACCTGGATGCCGACTGCCGCCTGCTGGATGAGTGCAAGGCAGACTATGTGTTTGCTCCTGAGGTGGAGGATATGTATCCCGTGCCCGATACACGTCAGTTTGAGTATCCACCCGTGTCGACGGTGATGGAGGGTGCTCATCGGCCCGGCCACTTCAATGGCGTGTGCCAGGTAGTGAGCAGGCTGTTTTATATTGTGCGTCCCGATCGTGCCTATTTCGGCGAGAAAGACTGGCAGCAGATTGCCGTGGTGAAGGCTATGGTCAGACATCTGCGCCTGCCCGTGCAGATTGTGGAGTGTCCCATCGTCCGCGAAGCCGACGGCCTGGCCCGTTCCAGTCGCAACACGTTGCTCGCTCCTGACGAGCGTGCTATTGCTCCGGCTATCTTCAAAGCCCTGAAGGAGAGTGTGGAGTATGCCAAGAGTCATACGCTCAAACAGACTCATGACAAGGTGGTGAGCGACATCGATTCCGTCGAGGGACTGAGGGTGGAGTATTTCTCGATCGTCGACGGCAATACCCTGCAGGATATTGCTGAGTGGGAGGACTCTCCCTATGTAGTGGGATGCATTACCGTGTATTGCGGGCGTACTCCCATTCGTCTCATTGATCACATTAAATACAAGGAATAAGGCCATGATGATAGAGGTGCTGAAATCGAAGCTCCATTGTGTGCAGGTGACTGAGGCTAACCTGAACTATATGGGCAGCATTACCATCGACGAGGATCTGATGGATGCCGCCAACATGATAGCCGGGGAGAAAGTACAGGTGCTGGACAACAACAATGGCGAGCGTTTTGAGACTTATATTATCAAAGGCGAGCGTGGCAGCGGTTGCATCTGTCTGAATGGTGCGGCGGCTCGTCGGGTGCAGGTGGGCGATACCATCATCATCATCTCGTATGCCCTGATGGATTTTGAGGAGGCTAAGACCTTCAAGCCCAATGTGGTCTTTCCACGTGACAACAAGGTGGTATAAAAATAGCCCTATGGCCTGAGAGTCATAGGGCTTTTTACTTCGTATAGGAGGATTAGTTGTTGTACTCCTGCCAGCTCTTGATCTTGATCTGATCTTCTGTCATTGCCGTGAAGGCCTCGATGAAGGCTTTCGCCAGACGGACATTGGTGATGAGCGGTATGTTGTGGTCGATGGCTCCACGACGGATGCGATAGCCATTGGTCAGCTCACGCTTCGAGTGATTCTTCGGAACGTTGACGATGAGGTCGAACTTGTGGTCGGCAATCATCTCCATGACGTTGCGGTCGCCCTGCTCATCAGGCCAGCTGACGGCCGTTGCCTTCACGCCATTATCGTTGAAGAACTGAGCCGTTCCGCCCGTGGCATACACCTCGTAGCCTTTCTTCACCAGTTGCTTGGCTGGTTCGAGCAGGCTCACCTTTCCCTTGGCAGCACCCGATGAGATGAGCACGGAGTGCTTGGGAAGACGGTAGCCCGTGGCAATCATGGCGTTCAGCAGAGCCTCGTAGAGGTCGTCGCCCAGGCAGCCCACCTCGCCGGTAGAGCTCATGTCCACACCAAGGACGGGGTCGGCATTCTGCAGGCGTGCGAACGAGAACTGCGATGCCTTCACACCTATGCGGTCGATGTCGAACTCGCTCTTGTCCGGGCGCTCGTAAGGAGCGTCGAGCATGATACGCGTAGCCGTCTCGATGAAGTTGCGCTTGAGAATCTTCGATACGAAGGGGAAGGAACGTGAGGCGCGCAGGTTGCACTCGATGACCTTCACCTCGCGGTTCTTTGCCAGGAACTGGATGTTGAACGGGCCGCTGATGTTCAGCTCGTTGGCTATGGCACGACTGATATGCTTGATCTGGCGGATGGTGCTATAATAGATGTGCTGGGCAGGGAACACCATCGTTGCGTCGCCAGAATGCACGCCGGCATACTCCACATGCTCGGAGATGGCATACTCTACGATGTCACCCTTGTCGGCAACGGCATCGAACTCAATCTCCTTTGTCTCCTGCATGAACTGCGAGACAACGACGGGGAACTCCTTCGACACTTCCGTGGCCATGTTGAGGAAGCGATGCAGCTCCTCGTCGTCATAGCACACGTTCATGGCAGCACCTGAGAGCACATACGACGGACGCACGAGTACGGGATAGCCCACTTCCGACACAAACTCCTTGATATCGTCGAACGACGTCAAGGCACGCCAAGCGGGCTGGTCAATACCCAGCTTGTCGAGCATGGCAGAGAACTTGTCGCGGTTCTCAGCACGGTCGATATTTACTGGACTGGTGCCCAGGACAGGTACTCCCTGGCGGTGAAGCTTCATGGCGAGGTTGTTGGGAATCTGTCCACCCACGCTGACGATGACGCCACGAGGTGACTCCAGGTCGATGACGTCGAGCACACGCTCCAGCGACAGCTCGTCGAAGTAGAGACGGTCGCACATATCGTAGTCGGTAGAGACGGTCTCCGGATTGTAGTTGATCATGATGGACTTATAGCCCAGCTTGCGAGCCGTGTTGATGGCATTGACCGAACACCAGTCGAACTCTACGCTCGATCCTATGCGGTAAGCTCCTGATCCTAAGACAACAACAGACTTTTCGTTCTTGTAGTAGTTGATGTCGTGTTTAGGCACATACTGTTCGTTGCCTGCCTGACTGAAGGCCGGTACGTGCGTATAAGTGAAATACAGGTAGTTGGTCAGCTCAGGATGCTCGGAGGCTACGGTAGGTATACGCTTGACTGAGGGCAGGACGCCGCGCTCCTTGCGATACTGGCGCACGGCCAGGTTCTCCTTCTCCATGTTGGTGGCTGTTGGCTTCAGCACGAAACGGGCAATCTGGAAGTCGGAGAATCCGCAACGCTTCACCTCCAGCAGGAACTCGTCGGGCAGGTCCTCCAGATGGTCGTATTGCTGTAGCTGGTGCTTCAGGTCTACAATATGCTTCAGGCGCTCAAGGAACCAAACGTCAATCTTGGTCAGCTCCTCGATGCGCTCGATGGTATAGCCTTCTTCAAGGGCTTGGGCAATGGCGAAGATGCGCAGGTCGGTAGGGTTCTGCAACTCGCTGTCGAGATCCTCGAAGCGTGTGTGGTCGTTGCCCACAAAACCGTGCATGCCTTGTCCAATCATGCGCAGTCCCTTCTGTATCATCTCCTCGAACGACCGTCCGATGGCCAT
>JAEEGI010026710.1_pt1 | contig 11099 bp, 5 predicted proteins | sample 8958751 | NCBI WGS metagenome assembly JAEEGI01 (sample SAMN16246545, study PRJNA631951) | gut metagenome | biome: gut microbiome; feature: rumen; material: KS-attached | host: Bos | place: Iran: Karaj | collected 2018-10 | reverse complement strand
TTTTTTTTTGGGAATTGGGGATTGGGGATTGGGGATTGGGTATTGGGCCCAATCCCCATTCCCCAATCCCCAATCCCCAATCCCCATGTCATTATAATTTTATTTATTAACCGATTAGATTATATAATATTTAATTTAAAATATATTTCATAATTTTTGAATGTTTTGATTCAAAATATAAATTAAAGCTTTAAAATATAATAAACATAATTTTATTAGAGTAAATAAATTGACAAAATAAAATTAAAATTAAAAAGATATTTTGAAATAATATAAATAATAAATAAATATCCCTAAATTTAATATATATCATAATAAAAATTTTTTAATCAAAATTAAGTTAAAATTATGAACAAACAAAAGAACATACATATCTCCAATTTTTTGGTATATCCTCAGCAACATTATTCATTTTTTCCCAATGTCCATTAATTCCATTGGCAACACAACAAATTTCCAAATGTGCCATTGCAATTCCAGTATCACATAAAGAAAAACTTCCAAAACCATTAGTAAAAACATGAGCATTATGTTCTTTAAATAAAATAACATAATCTTGTTTATTCATTGCAGAAGGGAGCCATCTAATACCTTCAATAATATCTTTAGTAAAAAAAGTACATTTATCTTCACTCATAGGTTGATTTGTTTTTTCATAAAAGAAATTCTTAGACCAATCATTTCTTTTTCTTTTACTAAAATATGATATCAATCCTATTTTTGAAGGATGTTTATATCCAACAGGTGACACGCATACTAATTTTTCTTTTGAATCATCTAAATTTAATGCTTTTGTAAAACATGATGCTGTAAAAGTTCCTCCTAACCAACAAGTGCTTAATCCTAAACTTGTTATATATAAGATTATTTTTTCCATTTTATATCCATATGCAGCTTCTGATTCTTCATTATCTTTGTTTGTACATCCACATAACCAATATTTGTTACCTCCAATAAAACCAAATGTCCATATTCTACTGAAATCTTCTCTCATTAATGAAAATCTTGTTTTAGATTTAAATATGTCTTCTTCTTTGTTTATTTTAGCTATAAATTCATCTATTTTATCACATAATTCTGGTTTAATTTGTTCATCTCCATATTCTCTTACTGAAATTCTGTTACTTATTGATTCATATAAAGTTTTTGTATTATTTGAATCCATATATTTATAATAATTAAATAATAATTTATTAAGATTTAATATTCTTATATATTGTAAGTTAAATAATTATAATTTTATTAACTTATAAACTATTAAAAAATAAGTAAATTAGAAACTTGATTTAAAAGAAAAAAAAATAACAAATCCTATTATTTATTATTCTAAATAATAATTTCTTAGAAAACAATGAAAAAATAATAATATTATTATGATATTCATCACTGATAAATATAATTGTGTATAAAATTAAGTTAAATAGTTAAATAATTATGATTTAATGATTTATGCTAAAATAAATATAATATAAATATTGTCTAATTATTATCATTTTCATAAGTATAATCAACATAATCTTTCCTATCACCATTTCTATTATAACCAACATATTTTTTTCTCTTTCCATCTGAATGATCAACAATAACATTACCCCAATAATTTTCAAATAAATATCCATTAGTTTTATTCATTTTATAACAAGTTTTCTCACTATTAGGTTTACCAGCATTTTTTTCAGTCCAAGTTTCCATCCATTCTTTATCTTCTAATAATTTCTTACATTTTTTAACACATATTTTTTCTCTATTATCATAATATTGATCATAAGTTTCTTTCCATTCTTCTTCCCATTCTTCATAATCACTCTTTCCCCATTTTTTACAATATTTTTCTCCGTTTGGTTCTTCATCCCATTTTTCTGTCCATTCCAAATTATTTCTATAATTTCTTCCATAATTTTCAACATGACTAAAATTCTTTATTCTATTTCTATAATTTTTTTGATTCCATTCATTACTTTTATCTTTTCCTACTTTTAATGTTGTTTCATCACCATTTGAAACATCATATATATTTGTATCATGATATTCAAATATTATTTCATTATTTTCATTTTCTTTTCTTCCATATTGTTCTGTAGTTTTTTTACCACATCCATCATCCAAAAATTTTTGATATTTTTCTTCTTTTATTCCATTATTATTTTCTTTTTTCCAATCTTCTTGATAACGTCTATTTTTATTATTTTGATATCTTTTTTTCCCCCATTTTATTCTATTATTTATATGATATGTTTCAAAATTGGTTTCATAATAATCATTTCTTCCATCAATCTTTGTACTTTCTGTATCTACTTGAGAAACTATTATTGGAATTTCTTCTTCTTCTTCTTCTTTTAAATTATTATTACTACTTGTATTTATTTCATTATCATTTTCATTTATTATTATTCGATTTCTATTTCTTTCTTGTAATTTTTTTTTATCTATTTGATATGTAACTTCTTCTTTTTGAGTTTCTTTAATTTGATCTGATTCATTTTCAAATGTTGCTTCGCTTGTTATTCTATCATTTGCTTTTGAAATTATTGAATTATATGATGATTTTATTTGACCATTATATTTTGTATATCTTATACTTCCTGAACATTGATTTAATTCTTCATCTTCAAAATCATTTAAATCTATTTCTTTATTTGGACGACGTCGTCTATGATGATGACGTCTTAAATTATTATTATTATTATTATTATTATTATTATTATTATTATTATTATTATTATTATTATTATTATTATTATTATTATTAAATGGGTAATCATTATCATTATCTGGGATTTTCATTAGAAAATTATTTTCATCAAAAGTTGTTATTTCTTCGTCTTCTTCAAATAAAAATTCTTTTGGTGGACCTGAACTTGGCATTAAACTAATAGAATTTCTATGAGAATTATTATTAATATTATTTCTTCTATTTCTAAAAATGTTATTAGTATTTGTATTTATTTCATTATCACTATCACTGTTATTTAACTCATCACTAAAGATTGATTCTGCTTCTGTATCACTTGTAAATTCTGATAAATTATCATATTCATCTGCCCGATGAACCTCTCTATTAATTAAGATATTTCTATCAAGTTTAACTCCATCAAATCCAATTTCTAAAATATAACAAAAATCTTTTCCTGAAAATTTAATCTCGTATAATTTTGCAATGAAAGTTTTATGAATAGAAAAAATAACTTTATTATCATCATCTAGATCAATGACATTTCTCCATTCTTCAAATATTATTTTATTTTCAACATTTAAAGTTACTCTTTCTCCAATATTCATTAATAAATTTGGATTATTTCCAAAATTATAATTATTTAAGATTTGAGACCATTCTTCTCTGAAATTTTTAATTGGAATTAAATCAATTAAGTTATGACATTTTCTTTTAAAGAAATTTTGATTAAAAACAACTTGATCATAATTTTCTACTGTATTTGTATTTGGTGGAATATCATATGTTAATATTGATATAAGTTCCATTTGTTTTTCTTTTAATTCATTTGTTGGTTGTTCTCTTGCTAAGAGATAATTTTTAATGATTTTTAAAGGAGTCTCATTTAAGTTGTTCATTTATTTAAATATTTTTAATGATTATTATGATGTATAATTATTAAATTTTTTTTTAATTTCCCATATTCCAAATAAACCAAAAATTATTATTTAATAAAAAAGAAATATTTATTCTTTAAAAATAAACTTTTTATCTTATATTAATGCTTCAATCATTATATATGAAAAAATTTTTTAACTGATTCATATTAAACATTATTATAAATAATCAATATAATTCAACTAATTAAAAAAACTATTCAACAATAAAATAAAATATAATAATAATCCTTATTCTTTTTGGAAATACTATTTAGAAAAAAGAAAAATCAACTCATTTATTAACGACAAAATTTAATAATGAATTCTCAATTTTTTGATGTAATTGATTTGAAGTTTTTATGATAAAACAATCAATATTTTTTGTTGTTTATCTAAATTTTTAAAAAACGTGAAAAAAAATCGGTTAATAATAATTATTTTTATTATAATTTAATACTCAATATTAAATTTTGAATAATATTTGTTAGTTTATTAAATTATTTATATGAAAAATGGTAAAAAAGAAGTGAAAATAAACCTAATGAAAAAAATTTTTAATAAGAAAATAACGTCCCTTAAATCAATAACATCAAATAAAAAAAATATAAATAATTCAAGTGATATATTACAAAGGCAAAAAGGGATAAATAAAAATTTAAAACAAAATATTAATGAAAATTCAAAAGATAATTCTTATTCAATCATAAAAGTGAAAAATGCAAATGAATATTGGCATTTATTAAACGGAAAAAAAAACCAAATAAAATCTCAAGTAAAATGGTCTATAAATTTAAGAGATTATGAAATTAATAAAAAAATATTATTAAAAAATCAAAATCTAAATCCTCCAAGTTTTTACGAGGAAGATGAAGAAAAATATAAAAAAAAAAATTTAAATAAAACAAATTCATTTAGAGAAACATTGTGTTATAATAATTATAAACATTTATTATCAACTAAAATTAGCGGAGAGACTTTATCAAAAGATACATTTGAATTTGAAACAACTTTAAGAGATTTTAAATTAAAAAAAGATATGTCTATTAATCATAAACAAAAGTGGAATAATATTACTTCATGTTCTTTTTTTAATGCAACTTCTTATCTTCCTCAGAATGATAAATTAAATGAAAAATATATTATAAGACCTTATAAAATTCTTAGAAAAAATGTTAGTTGTGGTAATGTAGAAATTAAACAAAAAAATTATATAAAAAATGAAATTATGGCAAATAATTGGTTTGGAGCTCATAAATCTGATCCTCCTTATAAAGATATTTTTCAAAATAAAAATTATTATGAATTAGAAAATGTTTTGAATGGTAAAGATAAAAATCGATTGCAATGTTTATTTCTATTGGGTTTAAGAAATCAATTTGAAAAAAATAATCGTAAGAAAGGATAAAATATAAATTTTTTTTGAATTATTTAAAATTTAATTTTTTCAAAAATCAAACAATTGATTATTTTAATATTAATAATCTTATATATATTATATATTTAATGTATTTATTTTTAATAAAATTTTAAAATCTTTAATATAAAAATAGACATATTAATATATATTATTTTTTATATTATTTAAGAATATTTTATTTATTCTTCTTATTTTTAAATAATTTTATTTCCACGATGACAATATTATTGTAATTCTTTTTATTTCCATCATCCAAAGAAATGAATAATTTTTTTATGATGTTAAAAAAAAATAATTTATGTCAAATCATAAAAATTGTTATATTATAATGCAATTATATTTTATATTAAAAAATTATAAATAACATCTTTTAAAAAATTAAATGAAAAAAAATAAACTTAAATAATAAAAATGTTTAATAAATAATGGCGATCCCTTCAAAAATCAAATTATATATCATAATCATATTCATATTTCTTCTTCCATTATTCTCTTCAAAAGATACAAATTCACAAAAAGAAATTGCACAGTATTTAATTGTATCTATTAATGGAGAAATAAGATTAGAAGATGAAAATGGAAAATTAATTTGGAGTAATTCAATTGGAAAACCTCTTATTAAGACTGATATAAATGTTAACAATATAGATTTTTCACAATCTAATATTTTACCTAGTATGAATGGAGGATTATACTTAGTTAATGAAAGAAAAAATATATTTGAATTATTAGATGTTAATTTTGAAGATTTAATTTTAAATCCTCCATCAATTTTTAATAAATATATAACAGGAATATTTTATAGAAATGTAAAAGAAAAATACTTTGCAATTAATATTTTGAATGGTGATATTATTAAATTTAAAAAGGGAAATAATTATGATGATTTTATTAAAGGAAATAATAATTATATGATTAATAATAATACCAAAAATAATTATATTATTATGAAGAGAATAACTTATTTATTTCAAGTAAGAAACAATTATGAGTTAGTCTGGGATGCCAATATTAGTAAATTAGAAATCCTAAATAAAGGAAATTCTAAAATATTTCATCCTAAGTCTAATTCTTCAGAATATTTTGTAATTCAAAGAAATATGAAAAATAACACATATATATATAAATATACTTCTGAAAAGAAAGAATTAATTCTTTTGAAAATTCATAATTCTGATAATTCACCTTATACTTTTAATTTTAAACAAATGAATGAAATCAATTATTTCAAAAAACAAAATAATAATTTTTATCAAAATTTTTTCATGTTTGTTTTCGGTGTGATTGCAACATCAATTTTTATAGTTCAAATATCAAATAATAAAAAAGAAAAACCAATAAATTTAATTGAAAAAACAAATGAAAAAGATAAAGATGATGAAATTGAAAAGAATGAAAATTTAAAAAATAAAAACGAAAATTCAATAAGTGCAAAAAATTTAAGTCAATTAAGTACAAAATCACTATTAAAAAATAGTTTTGATGAATTTTGTATAAAATCAACTAAATCATTTAATTTATGTTCAAAAATATCTTTAAACCATAAAGAAAGTGCTCCAGAAAGTGACTATGTACACACAAAAATACATAAAGCAATATTTCATGATAATGAACATAAATTAGAAAGCAATCATATATTAAATTCATTACTTGAAAATGATGAATCACTTGCTTTAAATAAAAATTATCAAATGACAAAAATAACTCCTAAAAGACATACTATATGTGAAACAAACTCAATAAATAATTTATATTTAGGAAGAAAGTTATCAGATAATATAACATCAAAAAGAAAATTTCACCCTTGTAAAAGTGATTTAGAAGAATTAAATTATTTAACAAAAAAATATTTAGAAGATACAATAAAACAAAGTTCAGATTCATTAAATAAAATAGGAAATTTGTTAAATTCTCAATTAAAATATGATGAAATATATAAAATAATAAATTCTTCAAATTCAAATGATTCTGATGGTGAAAATTCAGAAAATCCAATTCCACCAGAATTAATGTTAAAAAGTAATTTTTCTCTTTGTGATACAGGAAGATTTTTAAAAGACTTTGAAAATATTCAATTTATAGGTAAAGGAGGTTTTGGATCAGTTTTTAAAGCAAAACATACAATAGATGGTGGAATTTATGCAATTAAAGTAATTAAAAGTAATTTAGGAATTGATGATGAATTAGATAATTTAAAAGAAGTTCAAGAAATTAAAACAATGTTGAAAGTTGAACATAAAAATATTGTTAGATATATAACTTGTTGGTTTGAAACTAAAGAACCTTTAAATTATAATAGTAAAAGAAGTAGAGCGCTTTCAATGGATGAAAAAAATATTCCTCAAAAAAAAAACTTTGGGCAAAATAATAATAAATTTAAAAAGAAAATTAAACAAGATATTAAATTACCTTTATCGAGAATTCAATCTAGATTTAATAATGAATTTGAATATGAAAGTGATGATGAAGATACATATAAAGATTTAAAAAAAAATGATAAGAATATTAATAATCATAGTGATTTATATAATGATGAAGAAAGTAATTCTTTTTCTAAAAGTTTTCAATTACAATTTGATTATTCAAATTCAAGTTCTGATGATGGAATAATTTTTGGTAATTCAAATTCTCATAGTAAAAAAACTCATTCAAAAGATAATTCAAATAATTACAAATGCAATGAACCTTTTATTTTATGTGATAATGAATCAGAGATAAAAAAACTTAGGGATAAAAAGAATAAAAAGGAAATTAATCCTTCAAGAAAAATTTCAGATTATACAATAAAAGCTTTAAGAAAAAAAACTTATAGAGTTTATTTTTATATGCAAATGGAATATTGTGAAGGAATACCTTTATCTTATTATATTCAACAAAGGAAAAATCCATCAAATGAAAATTTAATAATTCATATTTTTTATCAAATTTGTAATGCAGTTCAACACATTCATAGTAAATCTATTATTCATAGAGATTTGAAACCAGGTAATATTTTTATGAATAAGAGATTTAAAATAAAAATAATAGATTTTGGTTTAGCTTCTGAAAATTATACAAAAAATGAAGAATCAGTAGGAACAGCTCTTTATTTATCTCCTGAACAATTAGAAAAAAAACCGTATAATGAAAAAGTAGATATTTATGCTTTAGGTATTATATTAATGGAAATGTGTTGTTTTTTCAAAACTATTCATGAAAGAAGAAAAGTAATTAAAAATGTTAATGAGGGAAAATATCCTGAAGAACAGATGAAATTTTATGAAAATGAATTAAAATTAATTAAAAAAATGACTAAGTATAATCCTAATGAAAGACCTGGAATTGAAGATGTTATTAATTCTGAAGAAATGAAATCAATGATGAAAATGATTTAAAGTGAAAAAAAAATTAATTAATATGGTTATCCATTTCTCTTAGATTAGTTTAAAGAATTAAAATAAAAACGTTATATAAAATAATTTTGGCTTAGTTAAAATATATTAAATTTATGTATATATAAAATTATATATGAGTATTTGTTGGTTATTAAATAAGTAATTTCCTAATATATTTTACTTAACTTATTTTTATATTATAAAATATAAGTCATTTTGAGTTTATGAAAGCAAAATATAAAAATTGCATTCTTCTTTAATAAAATATTAAAAAAAATAAGAGTAATTAAATAGCAACTAATAAATACAAAATTTTTCTTTAAAAAAATTGAACAGTGAAACAAAAAATAAAATTCTTTTCTAGTCTTATTATAGTTAATTAAATTGATTACTTTATAAGATAAAAGTTATAAAATTGAATAACCATATGAAAGGATAATATTTGGAATTAATTATAAATAATTATAATTTTAAATTGATTTGATTTGAATTTTTCTATAAAACTCTTATTGTTTTTCTTATAAATTACTTTTTATCAATAATATGGAATAATTGACTTATTAATATTATTTTAAAATAAAATTTTTTAACATTTAAATGACGTCAAAAAAACAAGTCATTAAAAAAATAAAAAGAACAAATATGATAATAAAATAAAAGATAATTAAGGTTTATAAAAATAGAATAAAAGAAGAAAGAAAATCTTTAAACTTTTTTTATGCAGTAAAATTATTAATATATTTTAAGTTTAATTTATTTATATTAATTTTTTAATTTATTTATAGTTTTTTAAATTATTATTTTTAATTTACTAAAAATGATTGATATTGATTATAAAGGAGTTTACTTTGGAAATGATACAAATGAACAACATTTTTATGAAGGAGGAGCTCATTTTAGATATTTAGATTTATTTTCTATTTTAGAAAACTTACTTTTGACAATGCCTTTAGAAAGAAGAGGAGTATCAGAAGAACCAAAAAAGAAAAAAAGTTTAGAAATTCTTGAATCAAATGATAATAATAATAATAACAGTAGAAATACTAAAAATATTAATCCTCTAATTGATTGTTTAACTCAAAAATTAACTGAGGTGACTAAAGATAAAGAAAATGAAAATAATATTTTAGAAATATTCACTTTTGGAGAAGAGAGAAATGAAAATAATTTTGACAATAAAAAAAATGGTGTTTCTAATAATCTTAATTTAAATAAACAATCAAGAAATAAAAAACAAAAGGAAAATGTTCCTAATAATTCAAAAATAAAGGATAGAAATATATCTATGAATAATTCAAATAATAATATTAAGAATAATAAAATGACTGTTAATGAAGATTCTAATAAAAATTCTTTTGATTTTAGGAAAAATATTTTACAAAAAATGAGTTATATTCATAATATCAAAAGAAAAAAATTAGGAAATAAAATATTAAATATAAGTCATGGTAAATATAATAATTCAAGGAATAAAGATAAAATATTTGATATATTTAAAATAGGAAATATATCAAAAGATTTATTAAATAAAACAACAAATGTTCAAAAATTTCTTCCTGTAAATACAGAAAATAATCATAATAATCTAAGTAATAGTTTAAGTAAAAGTAAAAATAGTCAAAACAAAGAGAAAAATCAAAAAAAAAATTATAGTTATAATGCTAATTCAAATTCCCTTCATAATAAATCAATTTCTTCAAATCAAACAAAAATATCTTCAAAGGTGAATAACAATTCAAGAAAAAAGAATTTAATAATAAATAAAGAGAATAATATTTTAAAAAGGAATCTTTTATTGAATATTTTAAAAAAAAATAAATCTAATCATAATAAAACTATAAGTATAAATGATAAGAGTTTAAAAAATAATATAGACACAATGAGTAATAATCATTCAAGTAGTAATAATAATAATAATTATGCAGAAATTGCACTTTTGTCTGATTTAAATTCTTCTAATTCAAAAAAAAAAATATCAAATATTATTCAATCCAATCCAAATAATATTTCATATGAAAATAATTCAAATCATATTATTTCAACTAATAATCATATTATATTCAAACCTAAAATAAATATTTCATTTGTTAATAATATAAATACGTTTTCCACTCATAAAGTAAATAAATCAAGAAATAAAAATAATGGTGATAAAAATTCAAATTTAAATACTTCAATTAAAAAAGGATTATTAAATGATATTTATAAAACTACAAATTCTTTAAATAAGAAACCTTCAAATACTCCTAATAAAAATAAATTAGTTAAAAATGTGAGTTCAAATAAACAAAATAATATAAATACTTCTATGAATAATAAATTATCAAGGAATATTCCTATTGATAAAGGATTAAAAAATTCTGTTAATTTGACTGAACATTATGTAAATTTGAAGAAGAATATTAATCTTATGAAACATAAAAATAATCCTCAGAATAACTATTTGCAAAAAATGAGTTTAGATTTGGGAAAAATAAAGGTTTATAAACCCAATAAAAATACATTATCAATTAATAAAAATCAGAATAAATCTCATAATAGAAGTTTCTTTAAATAAATTTTTTTTGGATTTGTTAAATATATAAATGCTTATACTTTTATTTATTTTTATTTATAATCTTTTAACAATATGAAAATAAAAAATAAATTAATTATTTAAATTAAAAAATATTATAATATTTTTACTAACTTTACATCTTTTTTTTAATTGGGGTTGT
>JAEEGI010026709.1_pt1 | contig 11099 bp, 8 predicted proteins | sample 8958751 | NCBI WGS metagenome assembly JAEEGI01 (sample SAMN16246545, study PRJNA631951) | gut metagenome | biome: gut microbiome; feature: rumen; material: KS-attached | host: Bos | place: Iran: Karaj | collected 2018-10 | reverse complement strand
GTCTCATCGCCCTGCATCACAGCGAGCCAGCCCTGGCCAACTATGCTGAGTTCGTGCCACTCTATCCTTCAGCAGAGGGACAAGACCCTTACCCATTCGTCTACGCCCGTGCTGCAGGCAACGACGTAGTGCTGGTGATGCTCAATCCACGTGCCGAAGCCTCCGACGCCACGTTTCCTGTCAACATCGCTTTCAAACGCACAAAACTCCTTGCAGGCGATCGTTTCCCCATCACTCGCAACAAGAAGACGGGCAACGTTACCATCAGCATGCCCGCCACAAGCTATGCCATTGTTAAATTGGAGCGGTCCGAGCGTGCGGAGCACCTCGGATGCCTCCGCGTGGTTGGCGCTGAGTCTGAAGGTCCAACCTTGGTCGATGGTGCCCCTGATGCGCTTCTTAGTGCTTGCCTGCATTCCCATGCAAATGGCTGCCAGAAGCACCAACAGGATGATGATTCTTTTCTTCATCATTTGAGTGACAGTCTCTTGATATGGTCCTTCAGGATTTTATAGGCAGGGAATGGCATGGCACCGTGGTCGTAGCCCTGCATCTCGTAGAGCGTCACGTCCTTGTGACCCACGAGCTTCAGCATGCGCCAGAAGTAGGCCTGCTCCTCATAGCGTCCGAAGAGTTCCAGTTCGCGATCGCCGGAGATGATGACGATGGGCGGCGCGTCAGGACGGACGTAGGTGAGCGGGGCATACTGGTCGATGGTGGCCTGCAGCGGGCCGATGCCCTGCTGTTTGCGGATGTTGTAGTGCGTAACGCACTGTCCGCTGAACGGCACGAGGGCGGCCAACGAGTCGGCATCTACGCCATACTTCGCGAGCCAGCGCTTGTCGAGACCGATCATGGTGAGCAGATAGCCGCCAGCGGAGTGTCCAGCAACGAAAATCTTGCGCTTGCTGCCATTGTATTTCGCAATGTTCTTGTACGTCCAGGCCACCGCTGCCGCAGCGTCGTCGAGGATGTCGTCGATGGGAGCCTTGGGCAGCAGACGATAGTTGGCTGCGACAACCACGAGACCGCTGTTCTTCAACTGCGGGTCGATATGCTTCTCGCCGCCTTCGATACCGCCGCCGTGGAACCAGACGACGACGGGCGCGTCCGTCTCATTCGTAGGATAATACACGTCGAGTTTGCAGCGTTCCTGGGCGTAGCCCTCTGCAGCTTCACGATACGGGATGTCATCCACTTGATTGTACTGCGCCCTTGCGATGGTCGTACAAAGCAGAAGGGCGAGAATGAGGAAAAAGTTTTTGTAAGTCATAAGTATAATCGTTTTAATGTTTATATCGTTTCACAATTATTCTTAAATTTATTGGCAAAGATAAGCAAAATTCCCGAATTATCACTATATTTGCAAAAACTTTTAATAAGTTTTGTGAAATCCTAAAACCAACACAAAGATGAAAAAGAAAAGAATGAGTGTATTGACCGTGCTGCTCACCATGTGTGCAGCAACGTTTGCGCAGGGGCTGAAGGACGTCTACAAGGACTACTCAAACTCATTTTCGAGAGTTGCGGTTCGCGCGAACGTTCCGACGACATCAACGAGAGCGTCAAGGCCCTCACCGCCGCAGGCCTGAACGCCGTGGGTTACGTCTCGCTCAACACCAGTTTCAAAAGAAATTCCCCGAAAGCCCAAGGCCATTTGGGGGATTTCAATTTAGTTTCATTGCTGGTAACTTTTATAATTAATCACAAAACTTGGGGCAGATATAACGAATATTCAGCATTTTTTTGTATATTTGCCCCAAGATTTAAGAAGAATTGTGAATAAAAAATAACTGGGCTTATGGACAGAAGTAGTTTTATCAAGTTTGCATTGGCGGGCGTGAGCATCGCGACAACTCTCGCGGCCCCGGCACAGACATTCCAGTTGAACAGCGACGGCTACTTTAATGCCGGTGGTACGGACGTGATGGCATTCAGCGACTTCTACCCCGAGGGGCATCAAGGCGGCGTCTGCGTGATGATGAACGGGCGACGTATTGCCACCAATGGCGACATCCGACTGGAAGCGACACCCGGTCAGTGGCAGCCCGTGCCGAAGCAGCTGAACCGCCGCGCTGAAGGCGGAAAGATTGTCACCACGCTCTGCTATCCCGACTCCTCGCGCCACTTGACGGGCTTCAATCCGATGGTCTATCCAGAGTGGCATGTCAACTACACCGTCACGGTAGAACCGCAGGGCAAGGGCATCCTCGTGACCGTCGACCTCGACAAGCCTGTGCCCGACTTCTTGCTTGGGAAGGCAGGCTTCAACCTTGAGTTCTTCCCAGGCGAACTCTTTGGCAAGCCCTGGCTGATGGACGGCCAGAGCGGCATCTATCCCCAACAGCCGAACACACCGCTACTCCAAGTGCCCACAAACCGAGGCCACGACGGGGATTATTTTGCAGGGCGTGGACAGCAGGCAGACCTCGCACAGTTGGACGGAACGGGTTACAGCCCCCTGCGTGCCGACGACATTATCGCTGCGCCTTACGCCGTCGGCAGCAAGTTTACCTCCCGCCCTGATGACCGTAGCCAGAGGCTGACGGTGGAGTCGCTGACTGGCGACCTGAAACTCTACGACGGCCGCATGAACCATAACAACGGTTGGTTCGTGCTTCGCAGTGAGATTGCGCCGGGTGCTACGAAAGGAGCTGTCCGCTGGCTCATCACGCCCGACGTCGACGAGACGTGGAGATACCCCGCCGTCATACAGACTTCGCAGGTGGGCTACTTGCCGCAACAACCTAAGCGTATCGTCATCGAGACCGACAAGCGCGAAACATCGGTGGGCAATGTTCAGCTCGTCCGCATCGGTGCCGACGGCGAGACCGTCGTCCGCGAGACGCTGGCGCAGGTCTGGGGCCATTTTTTGCGTTACCGCTATCTCACGGCCGACTTCAGCGACGTGACAGAGCCCGGACTCTATCAGGTGCGCTACGGCAACAGCCGGTCGAGCGTATTCCGCATTGCCGACAATGTCTATGAGCGTGGTGTCTGGCAACCCGTTGTCGAGTACTTCCTGCCCGTTCAGATGTGCCATGTGCGAGTGGCCGAGAAATACCGCGTTTGGCATGATGCCTGCCACTTGGACGATGCTCTGATGGCGCATGTCGGTAACCACATCGATGGCTATGACCAGCGGCCAGGTCTCAGTAAATACAAGGAGAGCGAGCGCGTGCCAGGCGTAAACATCGGCGGTTGGCACGATGCCGGCGACTTCGACCTGCGCGTGGAGTCGCAGGCTGGCGAAGCCTACATCCTTGCTTTGGCCTACGAGCAGTTCCGTCCCGACATCGACGTCACCGCCATAGACCAAGCCCGTCATCGCGTGGAAATCCACGAGCCTGACGGCAAAAACGACATCCTGCAGCAGGTGGAGAACGGCGCGCTCACCGTCGTGCGCACCTATCAGGCCTTGGGTCGGCTCTATCGCGGCATCATCTGCAGCACGCTCCGCCAGTACGCCATGCTGGGCGATGCCGCCGCTATGACCGACGGCGTAATCGGTAACAGCGACGACCGCTGGATTTTTACGGAAGACAACCCCGGCCGTGCACTCTCCACAGCCGCCCAGCTGGCCGGAGCGGCCCGCACGCTGCGTGGCTTCAACGACCTGTTGGCCCAACAGTGCCTTGACATTGCCGCCGAACTCTATCACCAGACACAAGTGAACGACCGCATGGCTGGCATGAAGCTACAGGCCGCCGTCGAACTATATCTGACCACGGGTGAGGCCGAATACCTCGACTTTATCCTCGCCCAGCAGGACGCCATCGTCAAAAATATAGCCCGCACAGGCTGGTTCACCGCCCGTGTTGCCAAACAGCTTGAGGCGAAGAGTCAGGCCAAGGGCATCAGCAGCCGCGACCGCAAGGCCTCTCAAGCCTTCGCCGCCGCCTTCCGCACTGCCCTCACCGACTACAAGGCACAGCTCGATCGTCAGGCCGCCGAGACCCCATACGGCGTACCCTACCGTCCCAGCATCTGGGGGGCAGGATGGGACATTCAGCGCTTCGGCTTTGAGTATTACTTCCTGACCGATGCCTATCCCGACATCTTCCCCAAGGAGACCGTCTATAACGCCTTGAACTTTGTGCTGGGCTGTCATCCCGGCAGCAACACTGCCTCGTTTGCCTCAGGCGTGGGAGCACGTAGCGCTACTGTGGCCTACGGACTGAACCGTGCCGACTGGAGTTACATCCCCGGCGGCGTGGTCAGTGGCACCGCCCTCATTCGCCCGGACTTCCCCGAACTGCTGGAATTCCCCTATCTCTGGCAGCAGACCGAATACGTCCTCGGCGGCGGCTCCTCCCACTATATGTTCCTGGTCCTGGCAGCCATCGACTTTCAATAACAACTTAAAAACAAGCGTATGACGAGTATCATTCAGAAGGTACGGACATCGTTCACCATACAATTGACGCTATGGGTGGCGAGTTTCGTGACAGTCATCAGTGCAACAGTCATCGGACTGCTGGCGTTGTTCTCGCAAGACGTCATCTTCGACGAAACGGTGGACACCACGCTGCAGGCACTGGAAACCACGGCGCTGCGGATAGACAACACGTTACGACAAAAGGAAATGTCGGCGCGTCTGGAGGGCGGCCAAGTGAGAGTGAATCGCGCAGCCATCGACCGTCTCATTGAGGAAAACGGTAGTCTGGCCAAGTTAAGACAATCATTGCCAAACGCCGAGCTCTATGTCACCCGACGCGACAGCACCCAGCTCGGAATATTCATCGCCGGTCAGGAGAGCGGCTACCGAAAACTGGTGCACGAGGACCGCGAGATGTTCATCTTCACGCAGCCTTTGGGCGACAGACCGTTTGTGCTAACGGCTGTATGTCCGGCAGAAGATGTTTACGGCAGGTACTCACGCATGGAGTGGTTTCTGTGGTTCAGGGGAGTGGCCGGTGTGCTGATCCTGCTTATCGTACTCTACATAATTGTTGGCCGGCATCTGCGTCCATTGCACTGGTTGGCAGACTCGGCACAGGGCATCGCTGATGGCGACCTCGACACCCCCATCGCTGACACTCGCCGCGAGGACGAGTCGGGCCGACTGCAGAACAGCCTGGCAAAGATGCAGATGGCATTGAAGACCTACATGACAGATATACAGCAGAAACAGGCGATGCTGAGCAGCCGGAATACAGAGCTGAAAACCGCATATGCCAAGGTGCAGGCTTACGAGGAAAAGAAGAATGTTTTCGTGCGCGACATGACAGCGCAGATGGCCAAGCCCGTGGAGAGTCTCTGTCAGCAGGCCGACATTATCTGCCATGATGCTGCGAAGATGACCAGGGAGGAGATGGCCCATCGACAACTAATAATCATGCAGGACACTGAGACCATCACGCAATTGTTGGACAAATTAATGAAAGAGACTGCCCTATGAAACGACCCCTTCGCTATATCCGGCAACATCTCTCGCTGCGCCTCGGACTGATGATTACGTTCATCATCGCCGTGGGCTTCACGCTGCTGTTCAATGTCCTGTTCCAGCGTGGCAAGCATTATATCCAACGCGCAGCCATTGACCACGCCACGCAACTCCTCGACAACACCGCCGAACGTATCAACGGCATCATGGACGAGACGGAACTCGTGACCAACTTCATGGCCCTCACCGTGCCTCGCCACCTGATACCTGACTCGCTATTAGTTCTTTCACGACGGGCGGTCGAAGAAAACGACTTCCTCACCGGTCTTGCCATTTCGATGGAGCCGGATTTCTTTCCCGAGATGGGACGCTATTATTCTGCCTACTCGCTACGCGGTCCCGACAGCATTACCACCGTGAGGGAAGGGCCGTTCGAGTACTTCGATGCCGTGTGGTATAAGACACCGCGCTCGCTCGGCACCAGCTGCTGGATTGATGCCTTCGATGATTACAACGAGGGCACGCTCTCATCGCCCGACATCCTGACCAGCTACTGCTGTCCAATGCGCGACGCTGATGGCCGCTACGTCGGTTCCATCACCGCCAGTCTCACGCTGAAGTGGCTCTCCGCCTCGGTCAGTGCCCTGAAGCCATACCCGAACTCCGCGGCCATCATGGTGGGACATGATGGTAAGTATCTCGTCCATCCCGATACTGCAAAGCTCTTCCGCGAGACCATCTTCAGCGACGCTGCACCCGAATCGCATCGAGATATCGAGGTGCTGGGCCGTTCGATGCTCGCCGGACGAAGCGGTATGGTAGAGACAATGGTCGATGGCCACGATTCATTCATCTTCTATCGTCCGTTGGAACGTACAGGCTGGAGCATCGCCATCGTTTGTCCTGAAAGTGATGTCTTTGCCCGCTACAACAGCGAGGTCGCCATCGTCTGGGCCATCATCGGCATCGGACTGCTGCTGTTGCTCATCGTGTGCTACCAAACCGTGCGCCGGGCCATTCAGCCACTGCGACAGCTGGACTACGAGGCACAACGGATAGCAGAGGGGCACTTCGACACAGACCTACCCGAGAGTCCGAGGCACGATAGCGTTGGCCGGCTGCAGAACAGCTTCATACGCATGCAACAGTCGCTTGCCGCCTCTGTGAACGATATACTCAGCGTGAATACCGAGCTGGAGCAGCGCAACGAGGAACTCACCCGCGCCTACCAGCTGCAGCTCGACACCAACCGTGAGAAAGCAGCCTTCATCCACAAGATGTACCACGAGATACGCACACCGCTCAACATCATCTGCGGCTTCACGCAGGTACTCACCGCCAGTATCCCCGACCTGCCTGCCGATGAAATAGCAGACATCACGGGCCGCATCTCGGAGAGCGCCTCTAACATCGCCCACCTCGCCAAGGATCTCGACAAGGCTGCGAATTTGTAAATAATATAATTAACTAAACTATATCAGGTGAATAATATGAAGAAACAGATAGTATTTTTGGCAGTGAGCCTGATGACGGCTTTTGCCTGGGGACAAAGCAGGTTACTCAGTCACGAGACAGAGATTGACAACATCATCAAAGGCATGACCCTTGAAGAGAAGATCGAGATGCTTCATGGTAAGAACATGTTTTCCTCAGCGGGCATCCCACGCTTAGGCATCGCCGATGTGGAATACGCTGACGGACCGTTCGGCATCCGTGAAGAGATGGAACCGCACTCCTGGAACTCCGCACACCTGACAACGGACTCGGCGACCTTCTTCCCTACAGGGTCGGCACTGGCCGCGACGTGGAGCACTGAGTGGGCCTACGCCTACGGACGGGGCATGAGCCGCGAGGCCAGACTGCGCGGCAAGGATATGATCCTCGGTCCTGCCATCAACATACAGCGCATCCCCACAGGTGGACGTACCTACGAGTATCTGAGCGAGGACCCGATCCTGAGCGGCATGCTCGCCGTGGCCTATACCAAGGGCTCGCAGGACGACGGCACGGCGGTGTGTCTGAAACACTACGCGCTGAACAACCAAGAGGACTACCGCGGCTTCGTCGATGTGCGTATCTCAGACCGCGCCATGCACGAGATATACCTTCGTCCCTTCGAGATGGCCGTCCGTGAGGCCGATGCCTGGGGCGTCATGGCTGCGTATAATAAGGTAAACGGTCGCTGGTGCTCAGAGAACGAGACACTACTCACCACCATCCTGCGCCAGCAGTGGGGCTTCCCCGGTATGGTCATCAGTGACTGGGGTGGTGTCCATTCCACTGTCGATGCCGTGACAGCAGGTATGAATGTAGAAATGCCTGGTAGCCGATTTATGGGTCAGGCACTACTCGACTCGGTGAAGGCTGGAAAGGTGAGCGAGGCTGTCATCAACCAGCGCGTCAGGGAGATTCTTCGCGTCCGTCTGACGGTGAAGCCGATAGCCAAAGACATTGCCAACACCAAACCCGTAGGCAATGCCGAGGAGATGACGACCGCCTTAGAGGTGGCCCGTCGCAGTATCGTTCTATTGAAGAATGAAAAGGTGATGCCGATAGACACGAAAAAAGTGATGCGCATCGCTGTCATCGGCGAGAATGCCGTGACCAAAATGGCACTTGGCGGCGTAGGGGCTGGGGTGAAAACCCGTTGTGAAATCACACCACTCGAAGGCCTCCAGAACATCCTTGGCAACCAAACAAAGATTACCTATGTCCCAGGCTATAAGAGCTTCGACCGTGAAAGCCGCAGTAAGCGTTTCAACCCCATCCGACCTGCCGACCGCGAGCTCATGGCCGAGGCTGTGGAGGCTGCCAGGAATGCCGACCTCGTCATCTTCTTTGCTGGTGATAACCGCGAGGTAGAGACCGAGGGTTCCGACCGTAAGTCTATCACTCTGCCATCCGGACAGGACGAACTGGCTGCTGCCCTCGCCAAGGTGAACAAACGATTGGTGACTGTTATCGTCTCTGGCGGACCTGTAGATGTTTCGACGGTGAGTGAGGTGTCTGGGGCATTGGTTGCCTCATGGTTCAATGGCTCTATGGGTGGTCAGGCCCTTGCCGAAGTCCTCACGGGTAAGATCTCTCCTTCGGGCAAGCTGCCGATGACCTGGCCCAAGAAACTGGAGGATGTGCCGGCTTACGCCACAGGCACCTATCCACAGACCATTGAAAACAATAGCCAAGGCGATATCTTCGTCGACCTCACCCGCAATCGCAGTAACGAACGTCGTCAGCAACTCATCGCCGACTATGCAGAACAGGATCTTGTTGGATACCGTTGGTATGATCAGAAGCACGTCGCTCCTGCCTATCCGTTTGGCTACGGTCTCTCCTATGCCACCTTCGTCTATAGCGACCTGAACGTCAAGTCCACAGCCGAGGGCTTCGATGTCAGTTTTACTCTCACCAACACCTCCGACCGCGATGCCGAAGAGGTGTCGCAAGTGTATGTCGCAGGCGAAATCAAGGAATTGAAGGGGTTCCAGCGTGTGGCGCTGAAAGCGGGCGAACGCAAAGTCGTGACCATCCCCATTCGCCGCTCAGACCTCTGCCGTTGGGATGAAGCGACCCAGACTTGGACTTTAGAACCCGGTGCCATCACCCTCCTTGTGGGCGGCTCTTCTGACAACTTACCACTAACGAGCAAAGCGATAATTTATCAATAAACTGATTAATGACTGCATGAAACTGGGCTTACAAGTTCGGCTGGCCCGGACTGCTTCTGCAAGTCATTGGTGCATATCTTGTCTGCAAGTTTATTTCTCAGAGGATTCCGTAATTATTGGAGGAACGTAATAATAAAAGAGAATCCGACCATTTCGCCGGATTCTCCCTTTAGTTGCTCCGGCTCCATCATACCCTGATTTGTCGCAAACCTGCAAGATGAGAGCCGAAGACTTGTTCAGTTTTTACTCAGGTAACTAATTAACTATATTATGTATGAATCAAAATAAATCTAAGTTCTTAATTGCAAAAGTACGTAATTTCGAGTAAAATTGGCTAAATTTGCAGATGATTTAATTTATGAAGAAGATCTTGTTCCTGCACGGATTCTATGCCAGTGGCCAGTGCGTTCCGGCGGTGGCTCTGAGGGAGGCTTTCGCTGGGCGTGCGGTAGTAATAACGCCCGATTTGCCGATGCACCCGAAGGAGGCGGTTGGATTCATCCGCGAGTTGACAGAGACAGAGAAGCCTGACCTTCTGATTGGCAACAGCTGCGGAGCGTTCTATGCTCAGATGGTGGCTCCTGTCGTGGGAATTCCGGCTTTGCTGGGCAATCCACATTTCAAGATGACGGAGTTCCTGAAGCAGCGTATCGGAGAGCATCAGTACAAGTCACCGCGAAAGGACGGCAAGCAGAATTTCGCCATTGATGAAGCCTTGATTGAGGAGTTTTCCGAAATGGAGGCCATCCAGTTTGACAATTGCCATCCCGACTACAAAGATCGTATCTGGGGCTTGTTCGGCGAACAGGACACGCTGGCGCACTTTGAGCCGCTCTTCTTGCAGCACTACAACCGCTCATTCCACTTCCCCGGCGGTCATACCCCGACGGCAGAGGAAGTCCGTGACTGGTATGTGCCATTGGCTGAAAAGCTCCTCAATATACGGCAGATTCTTCGTTTTAAGCCGTGACAGTGTGTAACGCGGTTCTATACAAGTCACTGTACCGGTGACAATGTGTTTGAGGTGATGAGAGACGTGATGATAACGGAAATCACCGAGGCTCCATATTATGTGCAGACAGACACCCGACTTGCAGCCCCACTATTGGACGCTCCATTTACTCATGGTGAGATTGGCGTGCTGATGCAGAAGGGACAGGAGGATCTGCTGCAGATGTTGAACGCTACCATCCGTCAGATGAAGTCCGACGGCTCTCTTCGCAAACTGCATGAGAAGTATGGATTGATGTATGCAATGCCGTCGCGCTAATTAATTTTGCACCCGATGATGACAACAAAAAAACAACCTGAAGGTTAGCGGACCTCCAGGTTGTCGTGTTTTGCCATCCAAGTGCTAAAAACTGTTCCTGCTGCGAGCATCAAGCCCATTTCCATCAATGTAATCATAATTTTAATCTTTAATTGTTATACTTGTTTTCTTTCGACGGTGCAAAGGTACGGCGATTTTCGCAATTCTGCAAAGTTTGGTTATGAATAGTGATGCAGTCTGCTATCGACAATTTCGATAGCCAAGTGCTTTTTAACGTCAATTGTTTTGTAGATATGACAAAAATGCTTATATTTGCACCAAAAATCACAATCTTGAGCAAAAAAATATGGAACTGAGACAACTGAAATATTTCGTGAAACTGGCGGAAACGCTCAATTTCTCAATGGCTGCGAAGGAACTGTTCATCACCCAGAGCACTCTCTCCCACCAGATTCTCCAGTTGGAGAACGACTTCCAACAGCCACTCTTCCTGCGCAACAGCCACGAAGTGTCGCTTACTGAGGCAGGGGAGACACTCCTGCCGCTGGCCAAGGAGACGCTGATGTCGGCAGACAATTGCCTGTTGCGTCTCGATGAACTCAAGCATCTCGTGGGCGGCGAGCTCAACATCGGCGTCACCTTCTCCTTCGCCAGCATCATGGCCGAGACCGTCACAGCCTTCCTGCGCAAATATCCTCATGTGAAGATGAACGTCACCCAGTCCACAATGGCTGAACTCATTGCCCAACTTGAGAACCATGAGTTCGACTTCGTA
>JAEEGI010026707.1_pt1 | contig 11099 bp, 7 predicted proteins | sample 8958751 | NCBI WGS metagenome assembly JAEEGI01 (sample SAMN16246545, study PRJNA631951) | gut metagenome | biome: gut microbiome; feature: rumen; material: KS-attached | host: Bos | place: Iran: Karaj | collected 2018-10 | reverse complement strand
TATTATTTTCATCGCAGATGATTTCTGCGAGGGTCCGATTTCCAATTTTGTAGGAGTGTACGAGTGCTTCGAGATCGTTAAACTCTTCGCATCGTGAATCGTCGAGATAACTGTCGGAATTCTCGTCTTGCAGATGAATTCTTACTTTGTCTATGCCTGTAAAGGGATTGTCAAATTCAATTAGATACCATTTCTCCTCGTATTTGAATTCGATGCCTGTTGTGCATTCTTCAAAGAAATTTTCAACGGATTTGAAAGAAATCATTTGGCTAGCCCTTTTTTGTGGTCAAATAAAAGATTTGTACTGTTCTGTATCTGTCCAAAAGCATTGGATGTTGTTATCCTGAAAAGCCTTGATGAAACTTCTTAGCATCTCTTTAGAATAGTTCTTGTAAATTGAATTGCTACATTTCGGACGATCGTTGATGATGACGATTTTCCCTATACCCTTCATTTGATTGAGCAAATGCTTGAATTCTGATTCCGTATCTATGTGCGAATCTAGCCATGATGCTTTAATAGAACGAGTCAATTCAGTAGAGGGATCGTCAAATAAACATCGGTGGCTTGGATGAGCTACCAAAGGAAGACCTGTTTCGTTTTTGTAATAAAGTCTTTTCAGATTTATGGATTCCGTATCCAACAAATTGAAAAATTTTTGGTAGCAGTAGTTGTCAGACATCTTAGAACCAGAACCATACGGGCATATCGGTTGTTTTGGCGAATTCAAGGGATTCAATGACTTTTTTTACAGCGCTTTTCTGGACTTCCTTCTTGCAATGCTGTTCAAATTCCTTCGCCATCTCTAAGGCTTTGGGAACGTATGCTTTATCAAGAATTCGGTCTTCGCTGATGTCGATATATATGTCGAATTCCTCGCAGTAACTGAATAGAAGCGAATTTATAATAGAAGAGGCTTCTGCTTCTGTAAGCGCCCATTCTTTAAAATTACCTGTACTCGGATCGCCCTTCTGTTTCATGTCTATTTCTAGAGCTTCTTGACTTAAAGGGACCAACATATAGTGGAGAATGCTATTGTTATCTGTCATGTGCTACATCTCCTTTCTTTTTAGAATTCTAAAATGGGTTACTTCGTTAAATTGGCTAGGGGAGCGTCCTTGCAATTTACCACGCTCATTAATATAGTTTCTTGCGTCATTTCCATTGATGTCTAGGAATCGTTCTCGTCCCTTTTTTGAGGTGTCCTCTAGTCTGCAGTACCCTCCTGCAACATCGGTTGTAATGCGCAAACTATTGTGTTTGTTGTAGTAGTAAATTTTTCGTCCGTCCTTGCTGATGATTCCCTTTGCCCCTGGTGTGAATTTTTGAACGAATTCGTTAATGTTTACTGTCTGCCAATTCTCCTTAAAGCGTTCTTTTTCCCTACGGGCGCGTTCAAACACGACATCTAAACCCCTAGAAAAGAACCCTTTCACTTTTTGGAGAAATACTTTTACCCTGTAATCATGTTTTGTATCAGACATTGTGAGCCTCCCATGTTTTTGCGTAGGATTGTGTCCTAAAATCCTTAAATACCTCGTATTTTATTGAGTAGTCTTTAAGGACGTTTGTTATCTGCTTGTTTTCGCTACGGCCGTATAGCCAACATTCCTTAGGGGCGTTAATTAGGATTTTTTGTTCAAATAGATAAATGTCGCTCCTGTCTTTTTCTTTTGTGCAGCCGAGAGTTCCTACGCAGAATGGTGTATTATTTGGATAGCTGTGCAATGCGTCGTATGTAGTGTGATTTCCAATGCGAAAATTCCCGATGAGTTTTACTCCATTAAGGGCTAGATAAATGGCTGCCATCTGATTCAGGCAAATGTTGAAGCGTTGTTGTTCGGTTTTCCATTCTGCACGTGGGCTTAAATCAAAAACAACCACCGCATAGTATTCTCTGTATATGGGTAAATCTGCTTTGAGATTTTTTAGACGAGGATAGATGAATAGGTCGTCACAGAATGTACTCAAGGCGGTTGTCTTTTTGTTTTTACATTTCAGCCTGTTTCGGAAAGGGAGAATTTCAGAGGGGCTCTTTGTTACGAAAAAGGATTTCCTGAAATACGGGAACCCGCTTTTGGAGAATTTGATTTTGTGTTTGCGCAGTTCGTTGTATAATTCTGCGTAGAGAGCGAATAGATTTGTCTTATGTTTCCAAACCATAATTTACCCTTGTAAATTATTCTTGATTGTTTAACGGTTAAGGGAAAATTATGCTATATTGGAATGTGTTGGGGTTCGCGTAATAGTGTAATCTCGACCGAGGCATGAGGTTGGTTCAGAACCTCGGGGCGTTCTCTTTTTAGGGTCTGGGGATGTAATACTCCCTATGTAAGGAATATAACACATTCTAAACGGATTGTCAATACTTTTGTTTGAAAATTTATGTGTTTGGCGCTGTGTTTTATAACTAAAAGAAAAATTTATTACAGGAAAATGTAAAATTTATCAACAAATACGGAAAAACTGTTGATAAAATGTTAAAAATATTGTATTTTATAGAAAAAGAGGTGCAAAATGGATCAATCTCCTTTGGGCGAAAATATACGACGTTACATGAAGTTGAAAAATTTGACCATTCCCTCTTTGGCCGATGCTGCAGGTATTAGTTCTACGACGTTGTCGAACTGCCTCAACGATAAGTCTGATCCGCGTATTTCGATTATTCAGAAAATAGCAGATGCATTGGAAGTTTCGATGGCCAAGTTGTTTGCCGAGAAACCCTCCTTTGAAAATTTCCGACTCCGTTCTTTGTATGCACTCACTGCAAAGGAAAAGGCGTATCGTGAGAATCTTTTGTTCTCGACTTATGAAAAGATACAAGAGTATCTGAACGTGGAACGCTTTGCACAGGAAGAAAATCAATTCATATTTTCTGATGATAAATTTGATGACCCGATTGAGGCTGCTCATGTTGTGAGAGAACGGCTTGGTATTTCTCAAATCGATCCGATTCTCGATATGTGCGAACTGGTTTCAAAAATGGGTATAAAGTTTTTCCATTTTGATTTTAATTATGATAAAACCTGCGGGGCTTCGGTTGCCGCGAGTGATGGCGGTCCCGCGATTATTTTGAACAGTTCTATAACATCTGTTGAGCGAAAGATATTTACCATAGCCCATGAACTTGGACATATCCTCTTGCATAAGGAATCCTTCAAGAGTTCAGAGACTATGGAGCAGAAGAATTCTGCAGAAGAAAACGAGGCAAATCTTTTTGCCGGCGAACTGCTTTGCCCTCAAGAAGTTGTCTTTGAAAAGGTTAAAGAAACGCACGGGTTCTCTTTCATTGACACGGTTATGAAAATCAAGCAGATATATCGTGTTAGTTATGGAACTGTTCTGCACCAATATTGCAACAGATTTGGAATATCAAGCCATTATTCTGACGTGACAAAGAAATTCCAGGCAATGTACGCGAACAGGAATAAAGTTTCTTTCAGAAATCATTATGAACCCTACGCATTGAACGAGACTCTGTATCGCTTTGAAGATCCCTTCTTGCGCGACGTCGTAGTGAGATTGTACCAAGAAGAAAAAATCCCTGCTGCAAGGGCGGCGGAGCTTTTGACTTGGAAAAAATCAACTCTTGAAGACTGGTGCAAGAAGATGAATGCGCCTTCTAAGCAAACTTTGCCCTTTTAAGCGAATATTGCGGAAATTGCGGGAGCCCTTATACCTGCGGTGTAGGTTGGGGACCTTTTTTATATATATTTCCCACTGACATAGCCCTTTGCCACCCGGCATTGGGCGACCGGAAATTTTGAGATTCGTCTCTTATTCTCATTGCAGAAACTACCACTTTCAATCAACACGAGAATAAGACGAACGCTCACGTCCCATCTGGGGCGTGGGTCGTTTGTGCTTATTGTGTTGAAGGGTGTGGTAGCCCGCTGCAATGGTAAGCACGCTAAGCGACTCCACGCCTTTTTTGTTTTTGTAGAAAAAGAGCTTCGGTTCGCTGAAGGCTTCCGAATAGGGGTGATTCTCGCCCTATAAGGAATAGCGATGAACAAGCAACAGCTGGCGGCGAAGATTTGGGAATCTGCGAACAAGATGCGTTCAAAGATTGAAGCGAACGAATACAAGGATTACATCCTTGGTTTCATCTTCTACAAGTTCCTTTCGGATAAAGAGGTCAAGTATCTTAAGGGTCTTGGTTACACCGACGCTGACTTGGATACCGTTACCGAAGATGACGAAGAAATCGTCAAGAATGTCCAGCAGAACATCGGCTATTTCATCTCGTACGAGAACCTGTTTTCGACTTGGCTCAAGTTGAAAAGTGACTTCAACGTGTCGAACGTTCGCGATGCGCTTTCTGCTTTCAGCCGCCTTATCAATCCCTCGCACAAAAAAGTCTTTGACAAGGTGTTCGACACTTTGCAGACGGGGCTTTCCAAGCTGGGAGATAGTTCCAACACGCAGACAAAGTCTATCAGCGACTTGCTCCATCTCATCAAGGATATTCCGATGGATGGCAAGCAGGACTACGATGTGCTGGGCTTTATCTATGAATACTTGATTTCGAATTTTGCGGCAAATGCAGGCAAGAAGGCGGGCGAATTTTACACGCCGCACGAGGTCTCGCTTTTGATGTCGGAAGTTGTAGCCGATCACCTGAAATCCCGGAAAGAGATAAAAATATATGACCCCACATCGGGTTCCGGTTCCTTGCTTATCAATATCGGCCAGGCAGTCGCGAAGCACATGGGCAAGAGCGATAAAATCAAGTATTACGCGCAAGAGCTTAAGGAAAATACGTATAACCTTACTCGAATGAATTTGGTGATGCGTGGAATTCTGCCCGACAACATCGTGACTCGAAACGGTGATACGCTCGAAGAGGACTGGCCCTATTTTGACGAGAACGATCCGAAGGGCTCTTACGAACCGCTTTATGTTGATGCTGTCGTATCGAATCCGCCCTATTCGCAAAATTGGAATCCGGCCGATAAAGATGCCGACCCTAGATACGCCCGCTTTGGACTCGCTCCCAAGAGCAAGGCGGATTATGCCTTCTTGCTGCATGACTTGTTCCATATCAAGAGCGATGGAATCATGACGATTGTGCTTCCGCATGGCGTTCTTTTCCGCGGTGGTGAAGAGGGCGAAATCAGAAAGAACCTGATTGAAAGTAACCATGTCGATGCGATTATCGGGCTCCCCGCAAACATCTTCTTTGGAACGGGCATTCCCACGATTATCATGGTCCTGAAACAAAAGCGGGAACGCACGGATGTCTTGATTGTTGACGCGTCTAAAGGCTTCGAAAAGGTTGGCAAGAACAACAAGTTGCGTGCTTCTGACATTAAGAAGATTGTGGATTCTGTGACGAAGCGTTTGGATGTTCCCAAGTTTTCAAGAGTGGTTTCGCGTGATGAAATCCGCGAGAACGATTACAACTTGAATATCCCGCGCTATGTGGATTCGTCAGAAAAGCCGGAAAGCTGGGATATCTACGCATCTATGTTCGGTGGCATTCCCGATAAAGAAATTGCCGACCTTGCGGAATACTGGGATGCGCTCCCGAATTTGAAAAGCGAAATTTTAGCGCCAATCAATAGCGGTTATTGGAAAATCAAGGCGAGCGATGTCAAAGCTGCGGTAAAGAATTCTGCTGATGTGCTTGCGTTTACCAAAAAGTATGCAGCAGCTTTCAAGGGCTTTGACAAGTACCTGAATGGCGAATTAAACGGCTCGACGAACATTTCCAAGGAAGAATCTGTCCTGAGCGAGAATATTTTCGCTCGACTGAAAAATATTCCTTTGGTAAATGCATACGAAGCCTATCAGATTCTGGACAATGAATGGCTTAAAATAGCCGTTGACCTTGAAATCATCCAGACGGAAGGCTTTGCGGCGGTCAAGCAAGTGGACCCGAATATGGTTGTCAAGAAAAAGGACAACAAGGAATATGAAGTTCAAGATGGCTGGGTAGGTCATGTTTTGCCTTTTGATTTGGTGCAGTCCAAGTTGTTGTCGGCAGAACTTGCTTCGTTGAAAGCCGATGAAGAACGCCTTGCCGGGATTGTTTCGGGTTACGAAGAATCACTGGACTTGCTGCCCGAAGACGAAAAGGAAAAGCCTTTTGTGAATGACGACAAGGATGCCTTTGTCTGGGCTGAGGTGAAAAAGGCGATTAAGTCGGGAGACCTTGAACCTGAAATTTTGCAAATTCTCAAGAAGGTGCAAAACGACAACGGCGAAGAAAAGAAACTGAAAAAGCAGATTAAGGAAAAAGGCGAACAGTTGATTCTTGCGACTAAAAAGGCGATTGAAGAATTGACGGATGAACAAGCTAATGAACTGTTGTACGAAAAGTGGGTTGTGCCACTGGTAAACGGCATGGCGAAATTGCCTGAAAATGTAGTTGATGTTTTTACTTCAAAGCTTGAAAAACTGGCTGAGAAATACAGCACCACGTTTGCAGAGGTTGAAGAACAGATTGTGCAGACAGAAACGGAACTTTCTGCGATGTTGGATGAATTGACCGGCGATAAGTTCGACAAGAAGGGCATTGCCGAATTCAAGAAACTGTTGGGTGTGTAATAACGGTGTCATCCTGAGCGGAGTCGAAGGATCTAGGGCAATTACAATGAAAACTATAGAACAAAAAGCAAAGAAAGTTCCGACAATACGATTCGCTGGTTTTGATGACGAGTGGGTGGAGAAAAAATTGGGAGATGTGGCGAATTCGTTTGGCTATGGGTTGAATGCCGCAGCAATGCCCTATGATGGAATAAATAAATATCTAAGAATTACGGACATTGATGATTTGTCTCGGGAATTCAAAAAAGATGATTTAACTACTCCGGATTTTGATTTAGTAAAGGCTAGCGATTATCGTTTGGACGAAGGTGATTTGCTGTTTGCTAGAACAGGTGCTAGTGTTGGAAAAACCTTTATTTATAAAAAGAACGATGGGTTGGTTTATTTTGCAGGATTTCTTATAAGAACGAAAATAAAGAGTGAATATGATTCGAAGTTCATCTTTCAAAATACATTGACTAATTTGTACGATAAATTCGTTAAAATAACATCCCAACGATCTGGACAACCTGGCATAAATGCACAGGAATACGCCGACTATTCGCTGCTGATGCCAAAATTAAATGAGCAACAAAAAATTGGCTCATTCTTTTCGAATATTGATTCCTTGATTTCGTTAGAGCAAAAGAAATACGATAAGTTGGTGCAAGTCAAAAAGTCAATGCTTGAAAAAATGTTCCCCAAAGAAGGTGCGACCGTTCCTGAAATCCGCTTCGCCGGCTTCTCTGGCGATTGGGAAAAAGATGAGTTTTCTAATATAATTACAGTTCATCCTTTTAAGCCTTATCTTGCAGAACCTCATATTGGTGGTAAAATAGAAGTCATTCAACAAGGAAATGATCCTATAGCAGGTTATGCGAATGGAAAACCCTTTGAAGATTACAAAAACGTGACTTTGTTTGGAGACCATACCGTGTCTTTGTATAAAGCAAGAAATCCTTTTTTTGTCGCATCAGATGGATTGAAAATTTTGTCATCAAAAAAGACTTCTCCAAATTTCTTTTATCATATGTTAGATAGATTCAAGCCAATTCCAGAAGGGTATAAACGTCATTTCATGATTTTGTTGGAACGAGAATGTTATTATCCAAAAGAAAAGACTGAGCAGAATCTGATATCTTCATACCTTAATTCTTTAGATTCCCTAATTTCCCTCCAGCAACGCAAACTGGAAAAACTCAAGAATATCAAGAAATCTCTGCTAGAGAAAATGTTTGTGTAGGGGGCAATATGGTTTTCAACAAAGAAATTGACTTTGAACACGCGCTCATTGAATTGCTGACGCATTACGGCTGGAAATCGGAGATTATCAAGAATCCGACCGAGAAAGACCTGCTCCAAAATTGGGCAAACATTCTGTTCGAAAATAATCGCGGCATAGACCGCCTTAACGATTATCCCCTCACAGACGGCGAGATGCAGCAGATTATCGAACAAATCAATAACCTGAAAACGCCCTTGCTTTTAAACGGCTTTATCAACGGGGGCAGTGTCGCCATTACGCGAGACAATCCTGATGATGCCGCCCATTTTGGCAAAGAAGTTTCTTTGAAAATCTATGATCGCCTTGAAATTCAAGGCGGTCAGAGCCGCTACCAAATCGCGGAACAACCCAAGTTCCCGACAAAATCAAAAATTCTCAATGACCGTCGCGGCGACCTGATGCTCCTTGTCAACGGAATGCCTGTCGTCCATATAGAACTCAAAAAGAGCGGTGTTCCCGTAAGCCAGGCTGCCTATCAAATCGAAAAATATGCGGGCGAGGGCATTTTTACAGGGCTGTTTGCGCTGGTGCAAATCTTTGTCGCCATGAATCCTGACGAAACTTTGTATTTCGCAAACCCCGGACCCGAAGGAAAATTCAATCCCGACTTCTATTTTCATTGGGCGGATTTCAACAATGAGCCCATCAACGACTGGAAAAATATCGCATCTTCGCTGCTTTCAATTCCGATGGTTCATTGGATGGTCGGCTTTTACACTGTTGCCGACGGCTCCGATGGCATATTGAAAGTCATGCGCAGCTATCAATATTATGCAGCAAGAGAAATTTCTACCAAGGTGAAAAGTATCAAGTGGGAGGGAGACGACCAGCTTGGCGGCTACATTTGGCACACGACCGGTTCCGGCAAAACAATGACATCGTTCAAGTCGGCACAGCTCATCGCAACTTCGAAAGATGCTGACAAGGTTGTTTTCTTGATGGACCGAATTGAACTCGGAACGCAGTCGCTCAAGGAATACCGCAACTTTGCGGGGGCTGGGCTTTCGGAACAGCAAAAGGCAAATACCGTCCAAGAAACCGAAGATACGGTGGTGCTTATCGGAAAACTCAAGAGCGATAATCCCGCCGATACGCTAATAGTGACCTCCATTCAAAAAATGAGCAATGTCAGCGAAGATTTCAAAAAACTGAAAGCGACCGACTTGGCGGTTATCACTTCAAAGCGGATTGTCTTTATCGTTGACGAATGTCACCGCTCTGTTTTCGGAGATATGCTGTTGACCATCAAGCACACTTTCCCGAAAGCGATATTCTTCGGATTTACAGGAACGCCCATTCAAGACGAAAACCAGGTTCAAAAGAATACGACGGCAACCGTATTTGGCAATGAACTCCATCGCTACAGCATTGCAGATGGCATCCGCGATGGAAACGTTCTCGGCTTTGACCCTTATAAAGTATTGACCTTTGCCGACGATGACTTGCGGACACAAGTGGCTTTGGAACAGGCGAAGGCAAAAACAGTAGAAGAGGCTTTTGCAAACCCCGCAAAGAAAAAGAAATTTTTGGAATTCAAGAATAAAGTTCCAATGGCCGGGCATTATGAAAGTGACGGTTCCTATACAAAGGGAATTGAGGATTATGTCCCGCTCGTTCAATACAGAACTGAAGTTCACCAATCTAAAGTTGTCGAAGACATTCTGAAAAATTGGTTTGTCCTTTCGCAAAACGGTAAATTCCACGCCATTTTTGCAACCAGCAGTATTCCCGAAGCCTTGGAATATTACAAGCGGATTAAAGCTGCAAAACCCGATTTGAAGGTAACCGCCCTTTTTGATCCGAGTATCGATAATGAGGAAGGTGCCACAATCAAGGAAAACGGCCTGAAGGAATTGATTGAAGATTATAATGAGCGTTATAATCAAAATTTTACGATTCCCACTTGGGCGAAAATGAAAAAGGATATCGCCGCAAGATTAGCCCACAAGAAACCTTACGAACGGGTTGAACGTGAGCCTGAAAAACAAATAGATTTGCTGATTGTCGTCAATCAAATGCTGACGGGGTTTGATTCCAAGTGGATTAACACATTGTATTTGGACAAAATCCTTGAATACGCCAATGTGATTCAGGCGTTCTCCCGCACGAACAGGTTGTTCGGGAAAGATGAAAAACCGTTCGGAACAATCAAGTATTACAGAAAACCGCATACTATGGAAAAGAATATCGAGGCTGCGGTAAAACTGTATTCCGGCAACAAACCCCTGGGCCTTTTTGCACAAAGATTGGGGAAGAACTTGTTGTTGATGAACTCTTTCTTCGCGCAAATTAAAGACTTGTTTGAACTAGCGGGAATACCGAATTTTGAAAAGCTTCCTGAAGATCCTGCCGAAAGGAAGAAATTCGCAAGCCTTTTCAGGGAATTTAACGACTACTTGGCTGCTGCAAGAATTCAAGGTTTTACTTGGGACAAATTGACATATAAGGTTGAAGTAGACAATTCTGGCAAAAAGCAGGAAATAACGCTCGCGTTAAACGAGACGACATATTTGATTCTTGCTATGCGTTACAAGGAATTGTTTAGCGGAAAAAGTGGCTCTGGTAGCGACGACGTCCCTTATGATATCGACGGCTATTTAACTACGATTGATACCGGCAAAATCGATTCAGATTATATGAATTCCCGCTTTGAAAAATTTTTCAAGTTGCTGCAAACTAAAGGTGTTGATGCGGATGATTTGGAAAAAGCCGAAGCCGAATTGCATAAGACTTTCGCCACGCTCACACAAGAAGAGCAGAAATATGCGGACATGTTCTTGCACGATATCCAAAGTGGCGATGTGAAACCGGAAAAAGGTAAGACGCTACGGGATTACATCACGGATTACATGGGCAAAGCTCACGACGATAAAATCCATCGTTTTGCTAAAACATTTGGATTTGATGAAGAAATGCTCCGTGTTTTGATGTCCCAGGATGTTAACGCGGCAAACATCAATGAATACGGTCGATTAGACGCGCTGAAAAATTCTGTCAAGAATACTAGTGCGGCAGCCCGCTATTTTGAAAATACCAGCGGTCGAAAATTGTCAATCCCCAAAGTTAAAATCAAACTCGACGATTATCTCCGAAAATTCATCCTCGAAGGCGGATTCGATTTGGAGTGAATTTTTGGGCGTGAAAAAATCAATAAACCCTCTTGACAACCGCCGTCTAGTAATTTATATTTAGTGCACAAGTGTGTAGAAAATTGCTTTTTGCACACGAAGCAAAACAATCAAAGCCCCGCCTTTTTATGCATGTAGGCGGAGGGAGGAAAGAT
>JAEEGI010026705.1_pt1 | contig 11101 bp, 7 predicted proteins | sample 8958751 | NCBI WGS metagenome assembly JAEEGI01 (sample SAMN16246545, study PRJNA631951) | gut metagenome | biome: gut microbiome; feature: rumen; material: KS-attached | host: Bos | place: Iran: Karaj | collected 2018-10 | reverse complement strand
AAAGTGTGGTGTGAGCGTACTGGAAATGATCTTTTGTCGCTCGAAGCGTCTCAAGGGATCATAACCGCCAGAATAAAAAAGACAAGCGGGAAAGAACCGGACAACACAAGTATTGATGCTTCCACAGGAACTCTTGCCGGTAAGCATATACAACTTGGCGATGACAAGACGTTTATTGTTTTCAGCGGAGATCTCGATAAGACTATCGCCGCGTTTATTATGGCGAATGGTGCAGCCAGCCTTGGCAGAAAGGTTACCATGTTCTTTACTTTCTGGGGACTAAATATCCTGCGCAGACCCGAAAAGATCAGGGCGAGTAAGAGTTTCATAGAGAAAATGTTCGGAATGATGATGCCGCGAGGAAGCAGGAAACTCGGTTTGTCCCGTATGAACATGCTTGGGGCAGGAAGTAAGATGATCAGGGGTATCATGAAAAGCAAAGGAATTTCATCTCTTGAGGAGTTGATTGAGTCTGCAAGGGATCATGGCGTCAGACTTGTGGCATGCCAGATGAGTATGGATGTTATGGGGATAAAGCAGGAAGAACTGATCGACGGGGTTGAACTCGGAGGCGTTGCAACCTTTATAGGTTCTGGAGAAATATCCGATATAAGTCTGTTCATTTAATCCGGTCGTATATGCAATGCCTGGCTGTATCAGTGCGTGTTTTTTTTGTAGAATAGGAGGCGATGCTTTATGGAAATAAAATCTCTTCTTATCAAAGATACCACCAAAGAAGAACGTGAAGCAATTGTTAAGAACTCCATGGATTGTGGAGGGGGATGTGAGAATTGTTCGTCCTGTTGGCTAGGTGGAGGCTCTCCCTGGGATATCTATCAGGATTATATAGATGGCAAGCGAGAAATCAGAGAGATAAATGCCGAATACATGGAGAAGTATCGTCAGGGCAGGAATATCTTGTGAGGTATCGCTATGTTTTATGCGCCTATGCTCGAAACATCGTCTGAAGATGAACGCAGAGCATTCATAAAGGAAAAGTATCCTTGCTTGGCAGATTGTGATATGTGTGGTCTTTGCAAAGTCTTTCGTGGCAAGGATCCTGAGAATGCATACGATGATTATATAAAGGGCATCCGTTCGTTTGAGGACGTATCGAATGACTATAAACAGCCTACTTAAAATATGGTGCCACTTGGTATAAAAACAGACCGTATGGTTAAATTGTATTGTGAGTGGCGCCTTGTAATGAGATAATTCTCTGTTGAGGGAAGCAGACTCATTTTCACCCGTAAAAAGGACTAATACCCGAAATTAACAGATTAAGGATGATCTCAATGAATAATACAGTAGACATCGATTTTATCCGGGATGAAAAATATAACGACCCGAAAGTGACTGTCAGGGCCAAAGAAAGGACGCCGCTTGTTGATAACATCATACAGGCGGTTGAAAATGTCTCGGAGAACCATTTTCCGCGTATTACGGCCTATGATGGCGAAGATGCAGTGCTTCTTTCACAGCGTGATATTATCAGCGCTGTATCTCATGAGCATAAGGTCATGCTCCTGACCGAAACAGGTTCATATATTGTGAAGACTTCTCTGATCGCTCTGGAAAAAATATTGGATCCGGAGCGGTTTCTACGCATATCGCAATCGGAGATCATTAATCTGTATAAAGTTAAGCTGTTTGATCTGAGTATCAGCGGATCTATCGGAATCCTGTTTGAGAACGGAACCAAAACCAGGGCTTCGAGAAGATATCTTAAAGCAATAAGGGATATCCTGTCGCAGTAATCCGTATTGTATAGACAGAATCTGACTGGGAGGGTATAAGCAGAATATGAAAAAGATGATTCTTTCTCGTGTATATATAGGATTTACAATCGGATTCATCATGGGCGTGGTGTTCACAACAATCTTTGCGACGCTTGATGCGGCAGATGGAAGTGTTCATCTGTATTCCGAAGAACTTGGAAGGATCATTGCTAACCCGCTGCTTGCGTTTATGATCCATTCGTTCACATGCGGACTGCTCGGCATGGTTGCTATGGTTTCAACAATTGTATATGAAATAGAAGATTGGAATCTGCTGAAAGCCACGTTTATTCATTTTCTTGTCTGTGTTGTGAGTTTTTATCTTACGGCATTTTTCTTAAGGTGGATCAAACCGTCTGATACTCTGGATATACTTGTACTGCTTGTCTTTTTCATAGCTTCGTATGTGATTATATGGCTCATTCAATATCTGTCATACAGAAGTCAGATAAAGGAGATCAATGAAAAACTGGCGGTAAAAAAATCCGTCCAGTATAAGTCAGTATAGGTCAGTATAGGAAAACCTGTCAGTATTGTATTTGATCATCTGTTGATGCCGTTTAGTACGATTATCGACCATTCGGTCTGAATTTCACATTTAGAAGGAAAACTGTGAGATAATCGAGTCTGGAAATATAAACCAAGGAGGTTGTTTATGTCTTTTTTTGAAGCTGTCAAAGCGGTAATTACGAATTTTAAGGATTTTAAGGGAAGGTCCAGAAGGAGCGAATTCTGGTGGTATTATCTGTTTGAGTGCATCATCAACTTCGGACTAAGCGGACTTAGCAATATAACCGGGATAAAAGGATTTGTCTGGGGAATACTGGTGTTCAATGTGGTATTGTTTATTCCAGGACTTGCGCTTCTGTTCAGAAGGATGCATGACACAGGTAAGAGTGCATGGCTTCTTCTTCCGTGCATCATACCTATAGCAGGGCAGATCTTTATGATGCTCTGGTTCCTCAAGGATTCCGAACCCGGAGAAAACCAGTGGGGTCCCAATCCTAAGGGCGTGAGCGCGTAACATCACAGAATACATGTAATGATTAATAACCTCCAATGTCAGCAAATACCGTTATGGTGATTCTGACTTGGAGGTTTTTGACAGAAAGGGTGACTGTTAATGAAAGACAAACTTAAGGCATTGAAAAGAGAGACAGGAAAGTGGCACGATATATTCCCTATCGCAATTATAATAGCTGTGATGCTTATCTGGCTCGTTTTTATCATAGGATATACGCCGATAGAGATCGGTATCTTGCGCATACTATCCTATAGCGAGGAAATAATAGAGTCCCTGGCGTTCTTTTTAAGCTTTATAAAGGTATGGATCGTTCTTATCCCTGTATTCCTTATCGGTTATAACCGGCCGATGCTTGGACAGCTGGCGTTTACGAGGAGGGGAAACAGTATTCCGGGGGCTCTTATAGGCCTGGTGCTCGGTTTTGCCACGAACGGTGCGTGTATTCTTTTTTCGTATTTGAAGGGAGATATTAAGCTTTCTTTTAATTCTGTTGATCCGTTGCTGCTGGTGTTACTGTTTATTGTGATTCTTATTCAGTGCGGAGCAGAAGAGATAGTAGACAGGCTGTATCTTTATCAGAAACTCAGAAGGAGATACAGTCTTCCTGTGATCGCGATCATCGGAAGCACCATTGCGTTCATCATGAATCATCTTTTCGCTCCCGGGTTTTCGATCATTCCTGCATTGATGGTCGGCGTAACGGGTATTCTGTGGGCGCTTCTCATATACTATTATGACTGTTTATGGGCGGCGATCATGTTCCATACCGCATGGAATTTTACACAGAGCATAGTATTCGGGCTCCCTAATAGTGGAGAGGTCTCAGCATATTCGATCTTTGTGTTGGACACGCAGACGGCGCAGAATGGATTCTTCTATGATATAGCCTTCGGTGTAGAAGGCAGCATGGGAGCGGTTTTGATAATCGTGGTGGTGATAATAGCAGTATTATTACTCAATCATGGAAAAGGTGAGAAGAACGATCTGTGGGCTTGAAGAGCCCCCTTATAAGTAAATATGATTGACCGGCTGTATCCGTTATGCTACATTTGGCACAAGCATATTAACTGCTGTATCTAAAGGAGAATTTTCATGCGGAAGAACAACCCGGTTTCCATAGTTCAGAACACCGTCGAAACGTACGCGGACCGTCCGAAGAAGATGAAGGCGGAATTAAGGCGGCTCCTTAAGGAGGGAGAGGAGGCACAAGACCTGCTCATGATCGGGGCTGTATATTGCAATCTGGCGGAAATATATTATGACGCCGACGATGAGCACAAAGCATTTCTGTATGCGCTCAAAGCCGAGGCGTATCTGAAAGATACCGATGCTTTTGAACTGCTCATCAGAGTTTATATAACTCTCGGCAAGATATATACGTATCAGGACAATCCCCAGATGGCACTGTCAATGGACGAAGCCGCCTGGCAGATCGTGAAGAGACACCGTATAGGCGGAACAACAAGGATCACCGTTCTAAACTCTCTTTCGGCCAACTACTATCTTCTCGGAGATGTACGAAAAAGCATACGCCTGCTGACGGAATGCCTTACCCTGACAGAAGAAAGCCCTGATGAGGATCCCATGGGTCGGGCCGTATATATGCTCAATCTTGCCGCTTACCATCTGGATTTCGGAGATATCAAAAGCGCCTGTGAGGTTCTGATGTCCATGGCCTCCTGGATCGACGATGCCGGTTCCCGGGCACTGATCTGCGATTACTATCTTCGATGTTCGATCGCTTTCTATATACAGGAAGATCCTAAGCAGGCTGAAGATTTTGCTGACAAAGCGCTTTCACTTATACCGAAAGATGTCTGCCCCGTCCCGCTCTATGACGATCTTTGGGATCTTCTGACACACCTTCTTATCCGTAAGGACCAAAACCGTGCGGACATAATCCTGAATGCCGTAAAAGCTTTTGCCGGGAAAAGCCAGGGCATTTTGCAACAGATCTATGTATTCAGGATACTGGCGGAATACTACAGGGTATTCGGTGAGCCGGAGCGTGCCGTTGAATACTACAAAAAACTGGAAGATCTTCATGAAATACAAAGCAAAGAGATAAGAAAAAACCAGATGATACAGATAAAGCGGATGAAAGCGGCTGACGCCGAAATCCGGAATCTGAAAAAGGAAATGCAAAAGAATGAAGAGTTGTCCTCACTGGAGCCGATGACAAAACTCTTAAACCGGGCGGCTCTTCTTCGGGTATCTACGGAATTCATCGAAAGCGCCGAGAAAAAAGGGCAGAAGGTTGGGGCGATCTTTATCGATATAGATTTCTTCAAGGAATGCAACGACACCTACGGCCACGGGCGGGGTGACGAGATCATCCGTGAGGTCGCACGCGTCTGTCGGAAGGAAGAAACGAAAAATGTCCGCTTCTCACGATACGGAGGTGATGAGTTTTTCGGTATAACGCGGGGACTTACCGACGAAAAGGTCTGCGATATCGCCCGTCGGATCGCAGGCACTATCCGGGATGCGGATCTTGTCCATGTGAACAACCCTAACGGCGGCAGGGTAACCCTGTCCATCGGAGTCGTGAACGTAGCGATCACGGACCGGATGAATACCATATTGGATATCGCAAACTGTGCCGACAAAGCGCTATATTATGCGAAAAGCGCCGGCAAGAATGTGATCTATCAACAGGTTTATAGTGCTGTTGATGAGGACGGAAGCGGAGCCTCCTATGTACGGATAGAGTTTTAGATCCGCACGCATAAAACCCCGCTATTCCCTATACAAAACCGTCAAAATCTGATAAAATAAATATCTCTTCCCATTTTTCGGCGGCAATAAAGGCAACCGGGAAAATGTGAAAGATATCAGCCGGCGGAGAAGATTTTGATGGAATCTTATGTTAAAACTTTAAGTATAGAACCGTCACGACAGATTATTACAATCTGTCATGGCGGTTTTTGTGTTCATAAAACAAAAGTTCAATAAACGGACATACGAATAAACAAAAACGAAAGGAAGGAAGACAAACGATGGAAGGAAAGATGAAAAAAACATTGAAACGGCTGGTACAAAGGGTAATCGCCCTGGGCATTGTATTCAGCATGGTGGCAGGGTCCTTAACAACCCAGGCTTTTGCGGAGATCGATTTTTCACCGCGTGATATTCAGGTAAAACTGAATTATATGGGATGGGGAACTTTTCATCCCGATCGCCTTGCCTGGGATCCTTATGATGATGCATTTATTGTTAAGGGTGATGCGGATCTCCATGAGATAGCTAATGGAGCACCGACAAATGATATTATCATCAAAAGTGACGATAGCGGTGAACACACTGTTACAGTTAGCGGTGCTTTTCAGCGGGTTGATGTGGAAGTCATAGGTACGGAAAAGGCTTTGCGCGTTGTAAACAGTCATATAAATGCACCAAATAACGCTGTCATCATACCATCTGAAGGAACAGGCGTCATCAATGATATGCTGAGAGAGAACCAGGCATGTCAGTATTTCTTTGCAATTGATAAGACTGTCAAAGACCCTGCTCCCTATGTCATTGAAGATACCGTTCAGTGTCTTGATGGGATTGAGAACTTCGAGATAATATGTGAATTCGATCATAATCCGCAATTTGGCGGTGATGCAGTGTTGTACGATTGGGCCGGCAATGAGATCGCCAGGAAGGCATATTCACCATTAGACGGCGGCGTCACATTTACAGTAAAAGAATCTGACATATTAAGGGAATACAATTATACCATCGTTACATATCCGGAAGCGGGTTATACACGTGATCATGCGGCTGTTGCACGTATAGAGGATGCAGGCCGTGTATATTCATCTGACGGGACGCCCGGAGAATCAATAGGAATAGTATACAGACGCAGCAGAGACCAGTATTCCAATCAGGACAACAGAGTCCCGGGCTTTGATATCAGTTATGGTGATAAGGCTTCCACCAACTGGGAATGTGTCGTTAAGGAAGCAGATGACAGTTTTCTGATCAAACCTACTTTTAATGTGTATGATTGGACTTTAACCAGACGTGAGGTTAGCGGCGACCAGTCCGTGACCATAGATTCTCATCAACCCGGTACTAAACTTATCATAGATTCTAAGACGGGTAACAGCCTCGTTACTGTAAATCCCGATAATATATCCACGACTTATGCCAAGGGAACGCTGCTTTCCAAGGAAGCAGACAGCAACACCTATTTTGCACAGCCATACAGTGATGATTATGTACAGATATTAGATGCTACAGTTTATGAGAAGACAACAGATTCGATCGAGTTTGAGTTTAGTAACAGTCTGTTTGTGCCTGCTATAGCAACTCTGACCTCCCGCAGCGGACAGACCTATACCAGACTGGTTGCACAAAGTGACAGCAGGGTTAAGTTCACGGATCTTGAACCGGGAGTAATATATACGCTTTCTTCACTGGAGATCGAGAAAGACGCCATCGCTGAAGGCTGTAACGGAATACGTGGCATAGAAGAGGGGAATGAGAATATATACTGGGGAGTAGGTTTACGAGAGCCTGTTTCTGATTTCATACCTGTTGCAGATACTGAAGGCGTATCTGTAACAGTTCTGGATAACGGTAATATGAATATTAAGAATTCATCTGATGTACAGATCACTTACAAGATATCCGAGAATCCCGACTGGAAAGAAGGCGATCCGGTTGTTTCAGAAGGTAAAGTGAGTGGACGCTCTGAATATAACGACACTACGATCGTCAGGTCAGATGAGAGCAAGACCTATTACATATTCGTGAAAAATGAGACTTCCCAGTGGAGTCCCATTATACGGACCGTTGATGCATTGCAGACGATATCCGTCAAATGGACGGAGGACATATCCAAGCTCAAGGAAACCGTCGGAAATGATGAAACAATAAAGAAACACCTTAAGAATTCGGTTGCTGCCATAGTCGTTGAAACCAATCAGGTATATAACACAGACATTATTCTGTACGCCATAAATGAAAAGGACTACACAACTGATGAAGCCCTGATGACTGAAGATCACCGGGTAAATGACGCCATGATCTTCGGAAGCGGGACTTATAAGGTGATCGCCGGCTTATCCATAACGGATGCGGATGCTGCCAAGAAGGGATATAAGGTTATCCGTTCGACACAGGCTGCCACACTTACAGTAAGCACCGGAGAGGTACAGGGCATATATGCCATAGTACTTGCAAACGGCAATATCTCAATAAATAACTCGACAAACTTTAAGATCGATTATTGTATATCCAAGGGCAATAACTGGTCAGAAGGAGATGAATACGTATCCAGGGGTTCTGCCGACAGGAAGAGCGATACAACCGATACCGGCATCGTAAAACAGACAACAGAGAACACATACTACATCTACTTTAAATACAATGACGAAGAAAAGGGTTACGTATCAGACTGGTCCGAAGGTGAAAAGATCACAGTGGATGCCAAGTTAACGATCAGCGCCAACTGGAAAACCGATATATCGGATCTGAGTGTGACCTATGGCAATGACAGAGCGGTAAGGAATATTTTACAAGCATCAGCCAACGCCATCATAGTTGAGACCAAACAAGAGTACACTGGCGCAGAGGTTAATGTCTATGTGATCAAGGCCGGTGATTATACAACCGACGAAGCGCTTATTACTGACGCCAATAAAGTTACTCCTAAAATGACCTTTGGTGTCGGAACCTATAAGGCTATCGTGGTTGTGAATATATCCGATGAAGATGCTTCAAAAGAAGGATATACGGTTATACGTAAGAGCATCATTAAGGAATTCCAGATAGAGCAAGGCAGTTCATCAGGAATCACGGTTAAGCCTACCGATAGCGGAAATATCCAGATAACCAATACTACAAAGAATGAAGTTCAGTATGTCATAACGGTTAATCCACAGTGGAAGGAAGGGGATACTGTCACTTCTAAGAGTACGGTAGAAGGCGGATCGGTAAAGGTCGATACTAACGTTAAAAAGGATGAAAAGGGTAATACTTACTATATTTACTACAGATATGACAGTAAATCCGACTGGACCAAAGGACCGGAAGTCTATGTGGATCCTTACAGGGTTATAAGCGCTAACTGGAAGACTGATATTTCCGGTCTTAAGGAGACCTATGGTAATGATGAGGATTTAAGATCCATCCTTCTGTCAGCCGGTAATGCGATAATACTTGAGACCAGAGAGGAATATCCGGGTGCCACGGTCAGCATATATGCCATAAGTGAGAAGGATTACACTACGGATGATGCTCTGATGACAGAGGATCATAAGGTAAGCGCTGCATCTAAGTTTGATGCCGGTAACTATGTTGCTATCGTAGGCGTAGATATGACGGATAAAGAGGCCGAAGATCTGGGATATAAGGTGAATCGCAAGACTGACCTTAAGAGATTTGCGGTTGAGCCTGCCAAACTGACATTTACCATCTTACCGGAGACTATGACCATATGGGATGCATCCCAGGAAGTAAAGAAGTCTGACTGGGAAGTAGTTGCAACCGAGGACCCGGAGATACGTTTAGACGGTGCAAGCTATAAGCTTATGTATGCCGGCGATGCGGGTGAAGGAGAGATAACGGATTCTGCCAGGACATTTGCGGATGAAGGACTGTACAGCATCAGTGTTACTGAAGGCACTGACGGATTCGCATTAAAGAAAGCAGAAGAGTCACTTAATAAGAATAATTATGAGATCGGTACAGTTACCGGTGCAATGCTTTATGTTTCGAAGCTTGGACCGGACAGTTTCCTTGAGATCAGGGAAAATGAATATACCAGCAGATTATATTATGATGATCTGAGTACATTTACGTCTAATGAAGAACTTAAGCCTTACGTGGATGTGTATCTTAACGGAGAAAGAAAACTGGATCCCGCGGATTATAAGCTCGTTGTTGACCACAGTGAATCAGGTCAGATAGCGGATCTTGGAGCAGAACATAAGAAAACGGGTGCACATTTTGATGTATCTGCCCATCCTGTGGTTGATGTTCCCATGAAATTCGGACAGAATACTTATACAATGACGGTTGCAAAGCAGCCTATCGTCATTACGGCAACCGAGACGGACAAACTGAATCAGTTTGCTGCTGATATGCCCATTAAGACCTATTCAGGTGAGATATCGGTTCGCAAGCTTACGATTTACGGGGATACAGGGGCTGAAATTACTTCCAGATACGGATCTAAGATGGGAGATTGGACAGCATCCGATATGGCAGCCGTTGATATAGGTTATATCGATTCTGACAGGATCGGCGGATACACCATTGAGTTAAAGAATCCGAGCGATCCTACTAAGAATATCGATCTTAAGGCTGCAGTTGATGAGAACTACAGTCTGGTCAGTGCGACAGGAGATTACAAGATAGAAGAGGCCCTGATCATCAAGCTGTTCGATGTCGCAACAGGTAAGCAGATCGCGGAGCCCGTATCAGCTCCTGCTGGAGATACGGATATCATATTTGAAACTACCACAAAGGGTGAAGATACTACCTATACGCAGTGGTTCATCAGAAACTGGAAGGGCGAAGGCGAATTATTCTCATATGCATATGATCTTGGATTTGCCATAGAGAGTTATGAACATACCGGTATCAGGATATCAAGGATCGCTACGCCTGCTACCCAGTTGACCGGAACCATCGAGGTATATGGACGATTCGATGCGGAAAATGCCGGCAGATCAAGTGAGCGGGACATCGAGTTCAAGGTTACCGCCATCAAACCGGTAATCTTTAACGGAAACAAATTCGTCGCAACAGATGATACCAGATATCGTGACAGTTCCGGCGCGTTAAAGAAGGGATATACAGATCAACTGGAGTTTACCGTATATTACGGTGATGAGATACTTAATTTCGGAACTGATTATAAGCTGACATATAAGAACAACCGCAATGCCGCAAGCGCGGATGCAGGCAAGAAGGCGCCTACAGTGATAATCAAGGGTGTAGGAGCTTATAAGGGACGTAGTATAACCCAGACATATACCATACTTCCGGCGAATCTGGCACGTCTCGGTGAACTTAAGCTTAACAGTGAATTCGTTAAGTATAACGGCAAGGCTCTGAATACGACAGTCAAAGGTAAGGTCGTATACGCGGAAGGTTCCAAAATCGGATCCAAAATACCGCTTAGGGGTTATACATACAGGATCTATGACAGCACCGGAAAGGAAGTCGGGACCGATATCATGCCGAAGGAAACTGAATACGGCATATATAAGGTTAAAGCTGTGGTTACAGGTAAGGATCCGAACTATACAGGTGAAACCGAGGAAGTTACCATGATCGCACTTCCTTCAGCTACCAAGGG
>JAEEGI010026703.1_pt1 | contig 11102 bp, 10 predicted proteins | sample 8958751 | NCBI WGS metagenome assembly JAEEGI01 (sample SAMN16246545, study PRJNA631951) | gut metagenome | biome: gut microbiome; feature: rumen; material: KS-attached | host: Bos | place: Iran: Karaj | collected 2018-10 | reverse complement strand
GGTCGAGAGCTTTACCTAGTAGGTTGTTATTCCAGAGTGTGAACTCGGATAAATCTTCTGTTTTGTGTTCAGTTTTTAAGTTTCAAATATTCCTCGATAGCTCAGCGGCAGAGCATCCGGCTGTTAACCGGAGGGTCGTAGGTTCAAACCCTACTCGGGGAGTTTTTTGGCTCCGTGGTCAAGCGGTTAAGACATCGCCCTTTCACGGCGGTAACACGAGTTCGATTCTCGTCGGAGTCACTACAATATGGTGCGGTAGCCAAGTGGTAAGGCCCCGGTCTGCAACACCGTTATCCGCCGGTTCAAATCCGGCCCGCACCTTTCAGGATCTCAAGAAAAGAGGTCCTTTTTTTCTATTGTGATTTGCATCGGAGGTCATTATGGAAGTTAAATGCGAATACTGCGGTTCGATGATTGATGATAAGCTTGAGAAATGTCCTAACTGTGGTGCGCCCAATGAACACATGAAGAGAATGGTGAATGGCACACCAAAGACAATAGCTGAACTTGCAGACTGGTATAAGGCAAGGAAGTTACCGCCTTATGAAACAACTAGATTCTTCATCGGAATCAATTATAAAGAGCCGAGAGCATTTGGTATTTATGAAGAAAACGGTGAGTTTATCGTTTATAAGAATAAGGATGATGGCTCAAGAGCAATTAGATATCAGGGTAAGGATGAAGCTTACGCTGTAAATGAATTGTATTTAAAATTAAAGAGTGAAATTTTAAATCAGAAAGCCAGAAATGCTTCCGGACATAAGAGTACGGGTTACTCTACTTCTCACAGAAGAAGTAAGTTTGATGGCGGTATTATTAAAGGAATTATAGCCGTAATTCTTGGAATAATATTTTTAGGCAACTTAAATAGATTAATGTATCCTGTTTTAGCATCAGGTGCTACGGGTATTCTTGTTTATATTCTAATGAAAAGAATTCTCGGAATGAAGGGGGATGCTTACGATGGCGCTCCTAAGGGCAAGAAGTTTTTGCTTTGGACAGCGGTTGTATGTCTGTCTCTCTTTGTGTTCTCTGTTGTTGCCAAGGCGGATAGCCCCAAGTATTATAACTACGATGGCAATACATATGTAAGCTATCGTGGTGAGAATTATTATTATAATAATGATTGGGACGATTATTATTATATTGATGCTCTACCTGTTGAGATTCAGACTAATCCGGCGGATTATGAGTTTAACTGGGCTGATGACAACTGGGATCTTTCATATGACTTCTATGATTCAGATACATATGATGAGAAGTACGACACCTCAGATGACAGCGATAGCAGTGATTGGGATTGGAGTTCCGATTCCGACTACGACTGGGATTCAGGGTCTGATTGGGATTCAGGCGGAAGCGACTGGGGTTCAGATTGGTAATTAAGCCTTCCTTTATGAGGAGTGGTGCCATAGACCTTTTTATAAGATGATATAAAATGAGTCTCAGAGCAAAAAGATAAATTATAGGCTATTTCTGATAATGATGCGCCGTCACTAAGCATAATAGTGGCGGCGTTTAGTTTTTCTTTAAGTATGTATTCGTGAATGGATACGCCGAGTTCTTTTTTAAAAAGAGTTGAAAGATAGCTTTCTGAAAGAAGGCATTCTTTCGCCAAATCTTTAATTCTGATTTTTTCATTTAAATGAATGTGAATATAGTGAAGAGCATAGCGAATGGCGGGGCTACTTGCTTTTCCTGCTTTTGAATAGAAGACAGCGTATGTTAAATCCGTTGCCTTTTCAGAAAGATAAGAAAGCATGTCGTTAATGTTACTTAGATTGTCTATGTGGCGAATGTATTCATCGCTTAGGTTAAAGGCGTCTGTTTCATCAAGGCCACCTAAAATGGCGTAGTGAATGGCTACTGCGATAGAAGAAACGGCCCAGTATTTTAATTGACGTATTGAGTTATCGGAAAGATTTCCCATGGTGATTCCGCGAGTCATATAGTCTTTTGCTTTTTTCTTTACCAAAGCTACATTTCCGGAGCGAATGGCGCAGAAAAGAGAATATTCTCTTGAAAACTCGGAATGAATAATTCCTGTTTCTCTTTCCATGAATATGTTGTTGTCATTTTTATTTATTACTTCTATGGGAGTCTTCATATCTAAACAATAACATAATAAAAATGATAAAAGAAGAATAAAAATGATATTTCCAAACAAAAATGAAATGTTAAAGTATTAATTAGAAGGAGAAGGTGTATGGCTATGGATATTGAAAAAATACTTAGTACTTTAACAATCGATGAAAAGATTAGTTTACTTTCGGGAGACGGAGATTGGCATACTTCAAATTGTAACGGGAAGGTGCCTGCTATTATGATGACCGATGGCCCTCACGGACTTAGAAAAGTAGAGAGTGAAAAGGTGGGGGATATCACAGGTTCAAATCCGGCAACCTGCTTTCCTACGGCAAGTGCAGTTGCCTGCAGCTGGGACCCGGAAGTAGCAAAAAAAATGGCTAATGCCATAGCAAATGAAGCAAAGAGAGAAAAAGTTTCTATTGTGCTTGGATGCGGCACAAATATAAAACGTTCTCCTTTATGCGGAAGAAACTTTGAATATTTTAGTGAAGATCCTTTTTTGACAGGAAAAATGGCGGCTTCTTATATTAAAGAAGTGCAGAATGAGGGTGTGGGAACAAGCTTAAAACACTTTGCTGCAAACTCTCAGGAAACAAGAAGAATGACATCAAACAGTCAGGTGGATGAAAGAGCATTAAGAGAAATCTATCTGCCTGCTTTTGAAGAGGCTGTTAAAGAAGGAAAGCCAGCAACCGTTATGTGCTCATATAACAGGACAAACGGTGAGTTTGGCTCTAGAAACAAACACTTACTTACTGATATTTTAAGAAATGAATGGGGATTTGACGGAGCTGTCGTTTCTGACTGGGGCGCAACAAACGATGTGGTTAAGTGCTACAGAAACGGCCTTACTTTGGAAATGCCCGATTGCAAGGGGTATCATAAAAAGGTATTAAAGAAGGCATATGAAGCCGGAGAAATATCGGATGAAGAGTTAAACACATGGGCCGGAAACGTCTTAAGATGCTTTTCGACCTTAAGTGAAAAAGCGCCTGAATGTAAGCCTTTCTCATTTGAAGATCATGAAACAATTGCTAGAGAAATCGAGGATGAGTGCGCCGTTTTGCTTAAAAACGATAATGTGCTTCCGATTGAAAAAGAAAAGAAGTTGATAATCATTGGTGACATGGCCGTCAACATGAGATTTCAGGGAGGCGGAAGCAGTCACATAAATCCTACTCACAAGCCTAACGCTGTAAGGGCATTTGAAGAGGAAGGTTTCTTTGTAAAGCATTTAAAAGGCTACTTAAGCGAAATTGACACGATTGATGAAAAAACTGAAAACAGTGCTATCGAACTCCTTAAAGAAAATTATGAAAAGGGTAACACGAAAGTATTGTTTTTCATGGGCCTTACTGATAGCTACGAAGGAGAAGGATATGACAGAAAGAATATAAACCTTCCTTTTAATCAGATTCATTTACTTAGAAAAGTATCTGAGCTAGTAGATAAAAAGGACCTGGCTGCCATCACCTTTGGCGGAGCCCCCATGGACTTTGACTTTGAAGAAAAAGTGGGAGCCGTGCTCCATATGTATCTTGGAGGACAGGCAGTAGATAAAGCGGTTGTTGACCTAGTAAGCGGTAAGGTTAATCCTTCGGGAAAGCTTGCAGAGACAATGCCATATTCAGTAAGTGACACTCCTGCCTACAGATATTTTGGACTTGATAATGACGATGTAGAGTATAGAGAAAGCATATTTGTGGGATACAGATACTATGAGACATTTAATGTGCCTGTTAAGTATCCTTTCGGATACGGACTTTCTTACACCGATTTTGAATATTCTGATTTAAAGGTTAAAGACAGCTATGAAAACGGGGAGCTTACGGTTTCTTTTAAGGTAAAAAACATAGGAAATGTAGCCGGAAAAGAAGTAGCTGAACTATATGTCATAAATCCCAAAGAAAACTTTATAAGAAGCGCTATAGAGCTTAAAGGCTTTAAAAAGGTATATCTTAACCCCGGAGAAGAAAAAGAGGTCGAAATAAAGCTTTCAGAGCGCTCATTTAGTGTTTTTGACGTATCAAAAAACAAATTCACCGTAATAGAAGGCGAATATGAAATTGCGGTGGGAGGAAATATAAAAGACCTTCCATTAAGAAAGAAAATATCTATTAAGGGTGAAAAGTATTTTAGGGATGAAGAAAAGCTCTTCCCCGACTACTTTAAAGAAAACAAGCGCGGAATGGAAATATCAAAAGAACAGTTTGAAGGCTTGTACGGAAGGAAACTTGGAAACGATAAAGACAGAAAGCGTGGAGATTACACGATTTGCTGCTCCTTTGATGACGTTACAAGAAAATCCTTATTCGGACTTATAATTCGCGGAGTGGTTTCTTTGGTCATAAAGTTAATGTTTAAGGGAAAGCCAAAGAATTCCCCTGAAATGAAGATGGTCAGAATGGGACTTTTTGAAGGAAATCTTGAGGGGTTAATTTCTGTAAGCGGCGGAGCAATCTCTCCTAAACTTGCAAATATGCTTGTTTATAACGCTAACAGAAAGTACTTTAAAGCAATCAAAACTATATTTGAAAAGTAGGTGAGGGTATGGAAAAGCTTGATAATAAAACTAAATGGAGCTATTGTATCGGGGCTACGGGAAGGGACATGGCCTACACTTTGGTGAGCATGTTTTTGCTTACCTATATTCAATACACCATGAAGCTTACGGTCGCTCAGTATGCCACGATTTCGGCAATTGTGGTGGTGTGCCTTTTGTGGGATGCGATTAACGATCCTTTGATGGGAATAATCATTGAAAATGCGAAGCTTAAAAGCGGTAAGTTTAAGCCATGGATACTTCTTGGAGCATTTTTAAACGCTCTTGTTATAATCGGTTTATTTACAATAAGGCCTGAAGGCTGGGGATTTGTTTTCTTCTTTGGCGTTGGTTACTTGCTTTGGGGAATGACCTACACCATGAACGACATTTCCTACTGGGGCATGCTTCCAAGCTTAACTTCAAATCCTAAAGAAAGAAACCTCCTTGTCACAATTCAGGGAATATTCATCTGTATCGGCCAGTTTTCCGTTGCGGGGCTTCTTCCCGACATGGTTGCCGGAAATGCGGTTAAAGCATACAGAATAGCGGCTATTATCATCGCTTCCTGTTTCTTAGGCTTCCAGCTTTTGACAGTATTTGGAGTAAAGGAAAGAGAAAGAAAACAAAACGCGGAAACACTTTCTTTAAAAGATATGTTTAGAATATTCCTAAGAAACGACCAGCTTATTGCAGGAGGTGTGTCACACCTTTTGTTTCAGGTTGGAAACGGGCTTTTAATAATGATAGGAATGAACTTTTTCTACTTTGAGTTTGGATACTCAAAGGGCGGAGAATTGGTATTCTTATTTACCGTAATGTACGGACTTGGAACCTTAATTTCCGAAGCATCTTATGCGGCAATAGCTTCTAAGTTATCAAGAAAGAAAATACTTGCCGTTTCAACTTCATTAATAGTGCTTGGATATTTAGCTTTAATGTCAGTTGGATATGTGCTTCCTAAAAATGTTGTTGTAATCAATATAATCGGTTTCATTATTTTCTTTGCTCAGGGCGCATTTAATATGACAATGATAGTGATGCTAAACAATACCATCGAATACGATGAAGCAAAGTTTCACGAAAGACATGACAGTATCATTTCTGCGGTAAGGTCTTTTGCCACAAAGCTTGCAAGCGCCATAGACCAGGGGGCGGTTGCGCTGATCCTTATAATAAGCGGAATATATGCTATAAGCCAGAATATTTCGGATTTAGAAATTAAGGCTGCCACAAACGTGATTTCAAAGACAGAAGTAATTGACAGCGCCGATGCATTTATTGAAACCGCAACGGCTCTTCAAAGATTAACCTTAAGACTTGGAATAGTGCTTGTGCCGATTTTGGCAATAGGAATCGCATTTATAATATTAAAGAAAAAGTATGTGATCGATGAAAAAATGTATGACGCCCTTGTAAAGGATATAAGTGAAAGAAAAGAATAAGCATAAGCCTTCGGAATCAAATTCCGAAGGCTTTTTTAAAGCATTTAACGATACTGAGAATGCAGTCCTATTTCTTTTTTCTTTGATTTATGGTACTCTATATTTTGAGTTAATAGGTGAAAATCACCAATACATTTTGTAGTTACGGAGTGAAAACGGGCGCTATGATAGGACATCTTATCAGAATAATTATCATCCTGTTTATAGTCGTACTTTTCATGATAAAGCCCAACAAAAAACGCGATACTTCGTATTTTAGGACAAAGATGTATGCTCACAGAGGCCTTCATGGAAACGGAGTTCCGGAAAATTCTCTAACGGCTTTTAGGCTTGCAAGAGAAAAGGGATACGGCGTAGAGCTTGATGTTCAGATGACAAAGGATAAAAAGCTTGTTGTTTTCCACGACGGAAGTTTAAAGAGAATGTGTGGTGTTGACGGCTTTTTAAGAGATTATACTTATGAAGAGCTTAAGGAGTTTAATCTTGCAGACTCAAATGAAAAGATTCCGCTTTTTTCGGATGTTTTAAATACACTCGGAGACACCGATTTAATTTGTGAAATTAAGGGTGACAACGGAAACAAATGCTACGAACTTTGCGAGCGTACCGTCGCAGAGCTTGATAAATATGAAGGAAGATTTTGTGTGGAATCCTTCAGCCCCTTCTTGGTACAGTGGTTTAGAAAACATCGACCTGAGATTATAAGAGGACAGCTTTCTTGTGATTTTAGAGGCGATGAGAAGATGTCGTTTGCTACGCAGATTACAATGACCCATTTACTTGTAAACTGCATTTCAAGGCCTGATTTTGTGGCCTATAAGCATGAAGACATCAATACTTTAGGATTTAAATTGTGTAAAGGGATATATAAACCTTTCCTTGTGGCATGGACCGCTAAGGGAGAGGAAGAACAGAAGAAAGCTTGGGGAAGCTTTGATTCTGTGATTTTTGAACAATTCTCGGGGAAAGAATAATTACTTGATTTGGAGGCATTAATGGGAGAAATCTCGCTTTCCGAGAAAAGAGGTTATGGGGAACAATTCGACGTGGAAGGATTAAATTTCTTTCGACGTCTATTAGCCGCAATTCAGAACAAAGAATTTGTGGTTTTCTTTCAACCAAAGATTTCGATATCTGACATGAAAATATCGGGCGCTGAGGCACTTGTTCGCTGGTATTGCGACGGAAGTGTGTTGCCACCCATTAAGTTTATTCCTTTCTGCGAAAGGACCGGACTTGTTATAGATGTAGATTTTTACGTGCTAGAAGAAACCTGCAAAAAGATGCGTTAGTGGCTTGACGAAGGCCTTCAGCTTGTAAGGATTTCCGTAAACTTTTCAAAGTATCATTTTAACGAGCCTGAAGTAGCGGAAAAGATTTATAAAGTCATAAAGAAATATGACATTCCTACAGAGTATATTGAAGTTGAGTTTACAGAGACCGCATACCTTGATAAAGAAGAACTTTTAGAGCATACGGTAGATAAATTAAGAAGCTACGGAATCAAGTCTTCCATAGATGATTTCGGTTCCGGTTATTCTTCTTTAAACCTACTCCAAAACATGGATTTCCAGGTGGTTAAGCTTGATAAATCCTTGCTTGGAAAAGGAGTTGAAAACGAAAAAGCCAAAAAGGTAATCTCAAGCATCATTCATATGGCAAAAGAACTTGAAATGGAGGTTTTGGCAGAGGGTGTGGAGACGCCCGAAGAACTTGAAATGCTTAAGCACTTAAAGTGCGATACCGTTCAGGGATTCTTGTTTGATAAGCCATTACCCGTGAGCGAATTTGAGAAGCGTTTAAGAGAAAGAAATTATCCTAAGGTGAGCAAAGAGGATATAGGGGAGAAACCTACAGTGAAGTTAAATGACGTTGATTTTGAAGAAATAAAAGTAGAAAAGAAAACAGAGGAAAAAGCCGAAAAGAAAGCTGCGCCAAAGCCTGTGTCACGTAACAGATACATGGACATGGAGCTTGATTTCGACGAAGAAGTAAGCACAAAGAAACACACAGGAACATTGATAGTGGGCGTGGTGCTTATATTGATTGCCCTAACCGTAATCGGAGCAAGTATCTTTATGATTAAGGGCGGAAAGCTTCCCTTTGGAAAGAAAGAAGCCGAAGAAGAAAAGATTTACACCCAGTCTCAGGTTGATGCAATGATTGAAGAGGCTGTAAATAAAAATGTAGAAGATGCCAAAGCTCAAACAGAGAAAGAAACCTACGATGCTTTTAAAAAGAAAGTAAGAGAAGCTTCGGAAGTAAGCAGCGGAATGTCAAACTTCTTAAGATCTTTGTATCCAGATGACCTTGTATTTATTGACGGAAGCAAGTTTCTTTATGTACCTATAAACAAAGATTTAAAGCAGCATTCATACGACTCCGCAAAGTTTAAAAAGGATGAAGAAACAGGTTACCTTTATTACACAGATGATGCAGGTAACAAGACTTCATACTTTGGAATCGATGTAGCTTACACACAAAAAGATATTGACTGGAAAAAAGTAAAAGAAGCAGGCGTTGAGTTTGCCATTATCCGATGCGGATTCAGAGGATACGGCTCTGAAGGAAAGCTTGTTGAAGATACCTATTTTGAAAAGAATATAAAGGGTGCTCAGGCTCAGGGAATAAACGTAGGCGTTTACTTCTACACCCAGGCACTTGATGAAAAAGAAGCAAAAGAAGAAGCTGAGTTTGCACTTAAAACCATTAAGCCTTACAACATTACGGGCCCTGTGGTAATAGATGTAGAAAATGCAAGCGCAACAGAAAGAGTAAAAGACTTAACCAAAGAAGAACGTACTAGCAATGTAATTGCTTTTTGCGACGCGGTATCGGAAGCAGGATATAAGCCTATGATATATGCAAACACAAGATACTTTGTTATCAAGATGGAAATAGACAGACTTGAAAACATCGATAAGTGGTATGCAAATTACAATTCTTTGGAAATGAAGGAAGGCTCGTCTGTGTGGGAATATAACGATCCTTTGATGTTCCCCTATGAATATAAGATGTGGCAGTACAGTGAAACTGGTGAAATCCCGGGTGTTCCTACGGGAGTGGATTTGGATGTTCTTTTTGAAAAATGGTGGTAAATCATGATGAATGAAGAAATCAAGACACTTAAAGAATGGATAGCTGAGTCAAACAACATCGTTTTCTTTGGAGGAGCGGGCGTATCAACCGAAAGCGGTATACCGGATTTTAGATCCGTTGACGGATTGTATGCACAAAAATATAAATATCCTCCGGAAACAATCGTAAGCCATACTTTCCTTACACAAAGGTCTGAAGAGTTTTACGACTTTTACAAAGAAAAGATGGTGGCCCCTGTTTTAAAAGCAAAGCCCAATAAGGCACACATTCGCCTTGCAGAGCTTGAAAAAGAAGGAAAACTTAAGGCTGTTATCACGCAAAACATCGACGGCCTTCATCAGGCTGCCGGAAGTAAAGAAGTGCTTGAACTTCACGGAACCATAATGAAAAACTATTGCAGCGCCTGCGGTAAAAAATACAGCGTAGACGATGTATACAATTCAAAGGGCGTGCCCAAGTGTTCTTGCGGCGGCATGATTCGCCCCGACGTTGTGCTTTATGAAGAAGGCCTTGATATGGAAGTTATGGAAAAGGCCGTTAACTACATTTCAAATGCGGATATCTTAATCATCGGAGGAACCTCTTTGGTGGTTTATCCGGCAGCAGGCCTTATTCAATATTACAGAGGAAAGAAACTTGTGCTTATAAATCTATCTGAAACGGCACAGGACAGATATGCCGATTTGGTGATTCATGAAAAAATCGGTGAGGTTTTATCTGAGGTTTAGATAATGGAAATACATGTGGGTGACATTGTTAAATTAAAAAAGGGTCATCCCTGCGGCTCTTTTGAGTGGGAAGTGCTTAGGGAAGGCGCTGACTTTAGAATCAAATGCTTGGGATGTTCTCATCAAATAATGCTTCCCAGAAAAGATTTGGAAAAAAGAATTAAATCAATCACAAAAAAGGCTTGATTTAAAGCTTTCTTTGTGTTACTATGTTAACTCGTGATAAACAATTCCTTGCTCGTACTATGCGTATGGGCCAGAGACCAAAAGGAGGTAACAAGCATGAACAAATACGAATTAGCAGTTGTTGTTAGTGCAAAAATCGAAGATGACGAGAGAGCCGCTGTTGTTGATAAGGCAAAGGCTTACGTTGAAAGATTCGGTGGAAAAGTTACAGAAGTCGAAGAAGCAGGAAAGAAGAAGTTAGCTTATGAAATTCAGAAGCAGAAAGAAGCTTTCTACTACTTCATTCAGTTCGACGCTGAAACATCAGCTCCCGCTGAAATCGAAAATCGTGTTCGCATTATGGACAACGTTCTCAGATTCTTAATAGTTCGCAAAGACGAAGACTAATAAGGAGAATCTAATATGAATAAAGTTATTCTTATGGGAAGATTGACAAGAGATCCCGAAGTAAGATATTCACAGGGGGACTCATCAATGGCAATAGCCAGATATTCACTTGCTGTTGACAGAAGAGGTCGTGGAAGCAATCAGGATGAACAGACTGCTGATTTCATCAACATTGTTGCTTTCGGTAAGGCAGGCGAATTCGCAGAAAAGTACTTACATAAGGGAACGAAGGTATTGGTTACAGGTCGTATTCAGACCGGTAGCTACACAAATAAGGACGGTGTAAAGGTTTACACCACAGATGTTGTTGCTGAGGATCAGGAATTTGCTGAAAGCAAGGGCGCAGGCTCTTCTAACGGTTCAGGTTTTTCTGCTGAACGTCCTCAGATGGCGAACGACGGATTCATGAACATTCCTGAAGGAATCGATGAGGATCTTCCGTTTGCTCAACCTACAAGATAAATAGGAGGCAAAATCATGGCATTCAATAAAGCTGATAAAGGCGATAAGTCCGATGCACCTATGAGAAGAAAGGGTGCCATTCGCAGAAGAAAGAAAGTTTGCGTATTCTGCGGCAAGGACAATACAATTGATTATAAGGATGTAGCTAAGCTTAAGAGATACATC
>JAEEGI010026697.1_pt1 | contig 11104 bp, 8 predicted proteins | sample 8958751 | NCBI WGS metagenome assembly JAEEGI01 (sample SAMN16246545, study PRJNA631951) | gut metagenome | biome: gut microbiome; feature: rumen; material: KS-attached | host: Bos | place: Iran: Karaj | collected 2018-10 | reverse complement strand
TACCTTGAAGGTGTTATAAATTCAAGGACATAGAAATACATCCATGTATTTCTATACATGTCTAGTTACATCCTGTAACCAGGCATGATATCCGGAGATTTATATTCAAGGGTACGAAACTCGCTTCGCTCAAACATGCGGACCCTAAGATGAATATAAATCTCCATCTATCACGCTCCTGAATTTTATAACACCTTCAAAAGATACGAAAATGCATTATAAACTGTCCATATCGGCGCTGCCCAAAAGGGTGATATATGTTTGGCAAGTGCGAAGTTTCTGTCATTATATTGAAGTACAGGGATGTGCTTCTATATCCCATTAAAATTATACGCAAAAATCCCCTATAAGCAACTTTTCGCTTATAGGGGATTTTTTATAATTCTAATAATAGATCAAATCGTCGCGTACATAACCGCCTTGATAGTGTGCATTCTGTTCTCGGCTTCCTGGAATACCAGTGACTGCTTTGATTCAAACACTTCATCCGTAACTTCCATCTCATCAAGCCCGTATTTGTCCTTGATCTTCTGACCCATCTTGGTATTAAGGTCGTGATATGAAGGAAGACAGTGCATAAATACCGCCTTATCACCTGCATTAGCCATAACCTTACTGTTAACAGCATAAGGAGATAAGTCCTTGATACGCTCTTCCCATACCTCTTCCGGCTCGCCCATAGATACCCAGATATCAGTTGCGATAACATCTGCGCCCTTAGTAGCGGCCATAACATCTTCTGAGAAGTCGATAACAGCACCTGTTTCTTTTGCAATATCTTTGCATGTATTTATAAGATCTTCTGAAGGAAAATACTTCTTATTAGAAACAGCAGTAAAATGCATACCCATCTTGGCACAAGCAACCATCAAGGAGTTACCGGTATTGTACCTGGCATCCCCAAGGTAGCACAGATGTATACCTTTAAGATACCCGAAGTGCTCTCTTATAGTAAGAAGATCTGCCAGCATCTGAGTTGGGTGGAATTCATTGGTAAGTCCGTTCCAAACAGGAACCTTGGAGTACTTGGCAAGAGTCTCCACTATCTCCTGATCAAAACCTCTGTATTCGATTCCGTCATACATGCTTGCAAGAACCCTCGCTGTATCAGCAATGCTCTCTTTATGACCTATCTGAGAACCCGTAGGCTCAAGATAAGTAGAACCCATTCCAAGATCATGGGCTGCCACTTCAAATGAGCACCTTGTACGAGTTGATGTCTTCTCAAATATAAGAGCAACATTCTTGGTCGGGTATTCATTATGAGGAATACCTTTTTGTTTCTTGTCCTTAAAGTCTGCTGCCAAATCTAATAAATATTCAATCTCCTCGGGAGTAAAATCCAAAAGTTTCAAAAAATCCCTGCCATGTAAGTTGATCTCTGCCATAACCTCTATTCCTTTCATCTCTAAAAGCCAAATCGTTTGTAAGATATTAAAGATTATAATGCATAATTATACTTTTAACAACCCCATACATGTATATTTATTTATAAAATATGCCAAAGATCACACCTTTGTTTTTCTCATGATCGATCAATTATCAAAACCTGATTTTACGCAGTGTATAATATATTATGAGGTAGATGTCAAAAGTTACTTTTGACACCATATGACTACCGGATTGTTCCGTTTCTTTGAAACTCAAACTATCCAATCTACAAAAGCTGTAACCTCGAAATCTATTACTATGACCAAAATCACATAAATGCAGGAGATTTTATTTATGAAAAGTCTTTCAGAAATAGGAAGAACCTTTCGTGAACTTAGAATCAATAATCACATAAGCCTTAAACAGGCCTCAGATGAAAACGTGTCCATGTCACAACTGTCTCGTTTTGAAAGAGGGCAGGCAGATCTGTCTATATCAAAATTTATATCGGCCCTTAAAAATATACAGACAGAACCCGGTGAATTCTTCAGCGCTCTTAACGGCCATCAAAAGTCTGAAACAATAGAATTCATGTCCAAATTATCAAAACTTGAGTATGAAAGAGATATAGAAGGATTCAGAAGTTTATATAAAGAACAAAAAGAGAAATATAGCAGCAATCCATCTGTATACCAATACCATTTGAATATGATCCTGGCACAGAGTTTTATCTGTAAATGTGACAGAAGCATTCCTTTTCCAAAAGAATATGAACGTGAGATTGCAGACTACCTCTTCGTAACAGATGAATGGAATATCTATGAACTGATACTGATCGGCAACATCTACATGTTCATAGACATCCCTCTTCTACACAAGATGGGCACAGAAGTTTTAAACAAAGTCACAAAAACAGGCGCCAATAAAAACCTTGCAACTATAGTGCTATTAAACATCTTCGAAACCTGTGTATATAGAAACAACAAAGATGTCGCCACCTACTATAAAGACAACATACCGGCTCTAATCTCCGATGAAACCAAACTATATGAGCGAAACCTCTACCACTTCTTACTAGGCATGTATACATACAAATGGGAAGATAAAACCAGAGGCAAAGAAATCATGGAAGAAGCAATCAAAATCTACGACTACCTAGGCTGCATAAATCTAGTAAAAAACTACCGCCAAGACATGACTGATTATATAATAACTTAAAACTCCCATTCAGGCGGCGTGGTATTATTGAAGACTTTGCATATGTGACCAAGCTCACAGACTGACAGAATATAAGTCATTGCCACACTTTTTAATTGTTTTGCTAAATTCATGAGCGTAATAGATGGAGTTTTTTATTCTTACCAGGGGCCACCTGTCTGAGCATAGCGAGTTTGGACCCTAGAATAAAAAGTTCCAGATATTGCGCCATGAATTTCAAAACTATTATAAGCGTGGCAATAACTTATATTCTGTCAGCCTGTGAGTTTGGTCCCACATGCAAAGTTTTCAATGATACCACGCCGCCTGGGCGAAGCTAAAGCCAATAACATAGCCAAAGGCAGTGGATCATCTCCACTGCCCGTTTTCGTAGTCAAGTATCTTGGATGTCTGGCCGGGACTGATGATAGAATCTCCAGCCTCATTGATAACACATTTCATACCGGGGAATCCGTTAAGATAAGCGGTTATGATGTTGTGTACATGCACTCCCTCTATATCCGGAACCTCCATTGCACAGTACATAGGAATAGAATTATCTCTATTGTATAGGTATACACCCAGACCTGCCGCATAGAAGGATGTAACATCATCAGAAACCTTGAAGGACGCATAACCGAATCTTTTCCCGTCAGTACTTATCCACTGTCCCTTGTCGGGAACATCATATGGAACCTCACTTTGATACATGATGCAGGTTCCGCCGTTACCGTTCCACAGCGTCTGATATCCGTTAAAGTGCTCCACCATAAGAGCATACATAGTGACGTTGTCGCCGTTTATGATGATTCCGTTCTCGCAGGTATTACGGTCCCAGCCAACATTGTCACCATGATCGGCTCTCCATACCCATAGATTGTCACCCACTGTATTATCAAGATCTATAGTGATGCATGCCTTAGTCTTACAAGGTCTGCCTGACGGAATACCACCCACTCTGAAATACATATCACATAAAAGAGACGGCTTGGCACCATCTTTTTGGCCAAGATGAACTAGGTTATCAGATTCACTTGTACCTGCATCTACAAGAAGTCCTGCAAGTATCAGATCATCAGCATTATCCGATACTATGCATTCGTTTCCATTTGCGGATCTAAGCGTTGCAAGCCCCATTCCAAGAAGGATAGTCCCTGAGTTTTGAATATTAAGAGCCTTATCAAGTTTATATATTCCAGGAGTGAAAATAATACTTTTGCCCTCAGAAAGAGCCTTATTTATGGTATCTGCATTATCTGTTTTTTCTTTTGCAATATAGAAATCACTAATAGGAAGAACCTTGCCCTCATTAGTATTCTGCTGCCAGCCATAAGATGCGCTGTCGTTCTTCCAATCAGGCACATAGACTCCAAAGCCGTCATTGTCATCATATACCAGGAATGGCTTTTCTCTAACCACTTTTGTAGTATCTACTACGGTATAAGCAGCTTCAGGCCATGTCTTATCCGGCACTCCAGATGCATTGTCACCAGCCATTACAATGTTCCAGTTCTGACCTGTCCAGCCTTTATAGCTGTTATTCCTGGACAGCCACTGCTGCTGACTTCCGGAATCCACTATCCCTTCAATCCTGGAATCTGCAAGAAATCCTCCGCTTGCCCAGCCGTATTCATCATGAAGAGTAAGGTTCCCATCTACCTGAACTCTTCTCATACCCGTTGCCTGAGATACCGCCCACACTACATCTGACGTGATCTCAACATTCTCAATGCTTCGCCAGAAATTACAAGTTGCGTTGTGATTAGAAGGGTCATCCGAAAGCCACCTTGCATAAGTATTGATAGCAGATATCTTAGTATCTGTAGGAAGCATGCCAAGTCCTGCTATCTGAGTATAGAAACCTGCACTTGTAGACACCTCATAGGATCCGGGCATAAAATATATGGCATAGCGCGCATCATCAAACTGCGCTGTCTCCTGCTTTTCATATATCTTATCAAGAGTTTCCTGCACTTTAGACATATCATCTTCCGGAGAAAAAATATAAACGTTATCTCCAAAAATATCTGTGTGGAAATCTTTAATCTTAACTTTACTTTTTCCGCATCCAACAGCAATCCCAATAAGTGCCACAAGTCCTATAAATAACAAGTATCTCTTTTTTATCATGAGTGCATTTCCCCTGCATACCGCTATACCAAAGCTTTCCTACTATCGTTACCTGCTTTCGTGCAGGTACGCTAATTCACACGAGGGCTACCCTCTTATATGTAGAAAACTTTGGTGTATTAAAAATATAGCTTTATTTTTCTTATTATAAAGAATATAGAAAATGCTTACTCCAAAAAAGGTTTCATTTTATACCATGGTGTTCTTTTTATTACTATCATCAATACTTCCTACTTAGAAGGGCCAGCATCCCCAAAGACTTTACAGGGACAGGCAGTATATAAATCAATGTCACACTTTTTAATCATTTTATAGAATTCATGAGTATGATAGATGTAGATTTTTATTCTTCCCGGGGTCCACCTGTCTGAGCGAAGCGAGTTTGGACCCCAGAATAAAAAGCTACAGATATCATGCCATGAAGTCATAAAATGATTAACAGTGTGACAATGATTTATATACTGTCTGTCCCTGTAAAGTCTTTGGGGATGCTGGCCCTTCTACGTGAAATGCTTTAGTCACTACACTTCCTGCTTCCAATAACCTTTAGCATAATAAGGCTGAAAAGTGATAAGATCACTATGCCGCCTCCAACTATTGCAAAGCTTCCCACACTCTTAGCATCTACAAAAGCAGAAAAAGAAAATGATCCTACAGGCATAAACAAGACTGCTACAGTGAAGATGATGCTGAACACCCTTCCAAGGAAGTTCTCATCAACTGATACCTGAACATGCGACATGACTATAATGTTGAAAACCGTTAGTGATATACCAAATATTGCAAAAGGAATGAGGCACAGATACATATTCTGTAAAGGTGCTATTATTGGTTCAGCCAGCATGGCAATACCCGTACCTGACAAAAACAGTATCATGATATAAACATTATCTTTGAACCTGTCTGCCACTTTAGAGATAACTAAAGATCCAAGTATCCCTCCGGCAGCTTCCATAGCAAGAGCTTTACTATAGAAGTTATCAAAGATCCCCTTGTACATCACATCCGTATATGGCAGTAGCAGATTGTATCCTGCAAGAAAAAAATTAACAAGTGCAGAAAGTATGACCAGAAAGAAGATCTGTCTCTCACTTAAAAGATACTTTATTCCTTCGATAATATCTGTGATCACATTCTGACTGCCCCTTACTTTGGAAGGCGTCTCCACAACTCTTATAAGACAGCATTCAAGAAGTGCTGATACCAAAAATGTTACTGCATCAAACAATAAAGCTCCTTTTGTTCCTATCACAGCTACAAGCCCTACGCTTAGTATAGGCCCCGTAATACCTATGATCTCGCTCCCTGCATGAGATATTGAATTAAAAAAGCCTATACGATCTTTATAGATCATCTCTCTGACAAGTGATTTATATGTTGGTGAATTAAAGGCATATACAAGAGCCAGCAGAGCATTGGCAGCTATTATGGCCATAGCCATCCTTCCGGAATCAACCAAAAAGCTAAGGACAAAACATATAAGAGCCGCCAGTATATCTGTTATAACGACAAGTCTCTTCCTGTTGCCATTATCAGCCTTAACACCGCCCACAAGATTGAATATGATCTGAATTATTGTTTCTGAGCTTTGATACAAGGCCAGTACTATAGGCTTTCCAGCAAAAAAGCTTACGATGCTTATACTATTAGCATAGTCAAATACAATATTTCCAAATCTGGAAGTCCAGCTGCCCAGCCAGAGAAGTGCTTCATTCTTTTTTATTCCCTTTTCCATAATAAAAAACCTCCGTCCGCTTGATTTATACTGAATATATCATCAAGGGACCGGAAGATTTCTATATTTGCATATATGCAAATTATTCAATTGCTGCCTCGTACTTCTATCATTATCATAAAATATATCCTTACTACTACCGGGCAGATTCTATATTGCCCTTAAGAAACCGGCAACAAAATTAGCACAAAAAAGGGTTTCAAGCCTAAGCCTGAAACCCTTTATACAATAGATCAATATTTAACTGATAATGGAATGATCCTTACATCAATGTCAGATCATTTCTTGGAATCATCCTTAACGATCTCTTTGAAAGAAGTTGCAAGTCCTGCAAGACCCTGGATTTCTGAAGGGATGATGATCTTGGTAGCATTGCCGTTGGCAGCCTTTTCAAGAGCTTCCAAAGACTTGATAGTAAGAACTGACTCGTCAGCTCCTGCCTCTTTGATCATACGGATACCTTCTGCATTAGCAGCCTGTACGGCACGGATAGCCTGAGCGCGACCTTCTGCTTCGCGGATCTCTTTCTCCTTCTGAGCTTCAGCTGCAAGGATTGTAGCCTGCTTCTTAGCTTCAGCTTCAAGAATCTGTGATTCCTTCTTACCTTCTGCTACAAGGACTGTTGACTTCTTCTCACCTTCTGCACGGAGGATAGCTTCACGTCTTTCACGCTCTGCTTTCATCTGCTTCTCCATCGCATCTCTTATTGCAACAGGAGGATTGATGTTCTTAAGCTCAACTCTGGTAACCTTGATGCCCCATGGATCTGTTGCGATATCAAGAAGTGATCTCATCTGAGTATTGATAGTCTCACGGCTTGTAAGTGTCTGGTCAAGTTCCATATCACCTATGATGTTACGAAGTGTTGTAGCCGTGAGAGTCTCAATAGCCATGATCGGATTCTCTACGCGATATGTATAAAGCTTAGGATCTGTGATCATGAAGAATACTACTGAGTCGATCTGCATTGTAACGTTATCTTTGGTGATAACAGGCTGAGGTGGGAAGTCACACACCTGCTCTTTTAAGTTAACTCTCTTGGCAACTCTTTCGAAGAAAGGTACAAGGAAATGAATTCCGGCTTTCCAGGTACATTTGTAAGTACCAAGGTTCTCAATTACATATTCATAAGACTGTGGAACGATCTTAAAGCATGATGCTAAAAGAATTACGATGATGATTAAAATAATAGCGATTACTATTCCTGTCATGGTTCTCCTCCTTAATTTGTGTTTGCTTTTTCTACTATAAGTTTTACACCGTCGATAGCTTTAATTATAACAGTTTCTCCGGCGGTTATCTTAACTTCGTCAAAAGTTGATCTTGCGGACCAGTCCATCCCTTCAACATTGACTTGACCTGTACCTTGCTGATTGTCTATAGCAAGCGTTACTCTAGCGTGCTTACCCACAAGGCTTCCTGCATTGGTTTCAATCGTCTTATTTCCAAAATGCTCTTTGGCGATAGGCCTTATCACTGCCATGATAAGAGCTGATACGATCGTAAAAGCAACTACCTGAGCAAATATCGGAACGCCTATCTGGGCCATAACAGCTGCAACAAGACATCCAAAAGCAAACCAGATGCTGACAAGTGATGCTGTTGCCGCTTCAACTATAATACAGACAAGAAGCAGTACCAGCCAGACAACAACCATATTTATCTCCATGCAAAACTCCTTTCTCCCAAAAGACAGCTTCAGGAATCTCTCTGTTTTTCTATAGTATACCCTAAACTGTACTTATGATAAATATATAACAAGTCAGTTTTAGCATATTCTAATTTGCTCTTTTCGCACATTAGATATCTAAAATATACAATCAATCCAAATAGTAGACTATGTCAAATGCTTATATACTAAAGCTACCTGGATTGGCCTGCATACAAGTGAGAGTTATATAAAAACTCCCCTGCCATCATCTTAGCAGGAGAGCCATGATCCGTCGCTTATGTAGCATCCGGATAAATATTTAGTTTTACCAGAATACGTGATCCTGTATTACGTAACCACCGTCGTGGTGGCCTACACGCTTAAAATGGGTAGCTCCGCCTACGGTAGTCTCACCGTTGATAGCAGCCTGCGCTGCCTGCATACAGCTATCGCTTATCTTGCCGCTATTATAGACCTCAGCCACTTTGCCGTTAAGGGCAGGTGTGAACTGGCCTGAAGCGTAGATAACGTCATATATTGTATTAGGATATGCAGCACTCTTGACGCGGTTCATAACAACTGCTCCGACGCCTACCTTGCCATCATATGGCTGGTTGCCTGCCTCGCACTGAATAAGCGCAGCAAGGAGCTTAACTTCGTCGCCATCTGCCTGTACAGCTTCACGCTGACGTGTCATCTCGGCCTTCTTGGCTTCCTCTTCACGAAGCTTGATAGCAGCAAGAGTCTCTCCGGCATCAAGTCTGAAATCCGTAGTTACATATTTAGCCTGTACATAGCCTTCTTCATCGTCGTATTCAACGCTGATCCAGCCATTTCCAAGATCTTCGATTATATCCAGCTGATCGCCCTTTGTTATAACTCCAAGAGAATCTGAAGAAGTAGTTGCCTCACTTCTTACATAAAGAGCATTGGTAGTTACAGTTATGACTTCACTTCCAACTTCAGAAGCAAGCTCTTTGGCATCCTCTCCAAAGAGAAGATAATCATCATCTGCCCATCCTACCAGATCACCTGATTCTATTTTAGTCCATCCGTCCTTCTGTTCCAGAATGCGTCCGCCACAGTCCTTATAAAGTACTCCGGCTTTCTCCGCACTATCGCTCGGCTCGGTTCTGACATTTAGTGTCTTACTGACATTGGCCATGACCAGATCTGAGCTGTACCCTGCGACATATGATGTACCTGCACCATCTGTCTTCTCTGCGTTCTCCTGAATAGCTTGTGCTGATTCCTGCGCTTTTTCAATTTCATCCTGATCATCTTCATCGGATGCACCAATCACAGAAGCTACACCAACCCCACCGGCCTGTGCTGTAATACCAAGATCTGGTGTAAGCATTAAAGCTGACAGCAAAAGGCTCGTGAGAAGAACACTCGCTCTATTCTTTTTCATAAGCTTTGTCCCTCTTATGGATTTTTTGTTAATTTTCTTTTAAAAATCCACAAGAGACATCTTAACATTTGGACACAGCTTTGTCAAATCGGGAGTTTCCGCACAATGGCTTCCAGTCTGGATTTGCCTTGATTTCAAAGGGTTTTGTGGTCCATTTCCCAATAACATAGTTAAAGGTTTTTATGTAGTTATATTACCATTTTTTAGAATTATTAAGACCGGCTTAATTTGTATTCTCTTTATTTTCAGCCGAACAAGTCAGATACAGTAACCACAGATTGAATAGATTCTATTTTTTATGTGACCTATATGCACTTGTCTCCGTCTCATATATTGAAAGCATCATAAAGAATATAATTCCATAATGCTAATATAGAGCAAATATAATGATGCATGTGCCAAAAAAAGTCCGGTCTATCCAAGCAGGCAATTTGAATTAGTAAAAAACTCCCCGGCTAAGATCTATCTGTATCTTAGCCAGGGAGCTATGCATATTATAACTGCTTAGTCTTATCTATGCAGGCCTTGATAGCATCGATCACAGCACCTCTAAATCCCTTCTCTTCAAGGACTCTAACTGCTGCTATCGTAGTACCACCGGGTGAACATACCATATCTTTGAGTTCTCCGGGGTGCTTACCGGTCTCAAGTACCATCTTGGCACTTCCAAGAAGAGACTGTGCTGCAAACTGATAAGCCTGCTTCCTTGGCATTCCGCCTTCTACGGCAGCATCGGCCATAGCTTCTATGAACATGAAGGCATATGCAGGGCTTGATCCACTGACACCGCCTACTACGTCCATAAGATTCTCATTGACAACACTTGCCTGTCCGAAGCTTTCGAATATAGTCATGGCAAATGCAAGCTCTTCATCAGATACAAGCTCGTTACGACAAACCGCTGTACATCCTTCTCCTACAAGGGCAGGTGTATTAGGCATAACACGAATGAGCTTGACCCTCTTTTCAAAAGCGCCTTCGATCCATTTAAGAGTCTTACCTGCAGCAATAGATATCACAAGCTTGTTTTCATCAACATCATCCATTATCTCAGCGATGACCTGAGTGAAGTACTGAGGCTTAACCGCAAGGATTATAACATCTGCTTCCTTTGCTACCTTGCGATTGGAATCTCTTGTCTGAATCCCGAATTTCTCACTTACTTTCTCGCAGGTCTTCTTAGTAGCAGCTGAACCGATTATATCTTCACAGGATACAATATCCTTCTTTAAGATGCCACCAATCATGGCCTTAGCCATATTTCCAAGTCCGATAAAACCTATAACCATTGCTTGCCTCCTTATATACCTTTTGTATTAACTTAAGCCCGGTTGTTTGAAAAACATAATGGTCGTTGCCATCTCTAAAGTAAAACCGGGAAGTTTGCCATTTTAACCAATTCGTCTCTGCCTTGCTGCTTCAAATCCAAGTAGTGCTGCAGATGTTGCCGCATTCATGGACTCCACCTGACCCAGCATAGGTATCAGCAGATACTCATCTGCCGCATCTGCAATCTCTTTACTAAGGCCATTACCTTCATTACCTATAAGAAATGCTGTTCCTTTTGTAAAATCAAGCTCGTCGTAGTTTTTAGTGCCCTTAAGAT
>JAEEGI010026691.1_pt1 | contig 11106 bp, 6 predicted proteins | sample 8958751 | NCBI WGS metagenome assembly JAEEGI01 (sample SAMN16246545, study PRJNA631951) | gut metagenome | biome: gut microbiome; feature: rumen; material: KS-attached | host: Bos | place: Iran: Karaj | collected 2018-10 | reverse complement strand
CATTCCAGCCCTCCAGTCCGACACCGCAAATAAAATCGCCCACTTCGTCCTTAGTGCAGCCCTGAAGGAAGGTCAGGTCTTTGGTAGCACCGTTTGCATAGGCCTCATACGGATCCTTCGGCAGCAGGCTACCGTCACGTTCTGCCCACACGCGCAGTCCGAGCAAGGCTGACGCTGTGCCTACAAGTTTCTCGACATCGACCTTCTGCAAGTCAGCTACAGTCTTGCAGCCAAGCGAGTCCATCAGTTCGTTGGTACATGCGATGGCCTCCTCGGTAGATCTTGTGAAGACAGGAGACCCACTTTCGATAATCACCTTTTGGAAATACTGATGAGAGCCCTTGATCAGCGGAAGCAGGCTGACGCTACCACCTCCAGCTGACTGACCAAAGATGGTCACGTTGTCGGGATCGCCACCAAAGGCCGCGATGTTCTCATGCACCCACTTCAGGCCCATCATCTGATCCATGAGTCCTAAGTTCTGTGTATCAGAATAATCCTTGCCGTCTGGCAAATGAGACAGATGGAGGAAACCGAATACACCGAGCCTGTACTCGAGGGAAACGAGAATGACGTCAGGGTTCTCCTTGATGAAATTGCAGCCCTCCTCACGTGGTTCGACCGTTCCGCCAACCTCGAAGGCTCCACCATGAATCCACACCATGACGGGTTTCTTCTCCGTTGAAGAACCCTCTGCTTTGCCCTTCGGGCGAGCCTGCTCACGCTCGGCAGAGTTCAAGCTAGCTTGACTTTGCTCTTGCTCACTCGCAGCCTTCCATACATTCAGATGCAGACAGTCTTCACCCTTTACGTAGAGAGAGGCTATTTGCCACAGATCTACTCCCTGGCAGGGGCTTTTTGCATTGTAATAGGCCTCATAAACACCGTCGTCTGGCACGATATCCACTGGTGCTTTCCAGCGCAATTCCCCTACGGGCTGCTTGCCGACAAACGGGATGCCCTTGTAGGCAATGACATTGTCGTTCTTTCTGCCCACAAATGTGCCGTTGATGCACTTCACTGCCAGCGACTTGTCGTAATTGCCATCGGTAATCTTCTTGTTCTCGCCATACAGAGCATACATCCTTTCTTGAATCTTGGTAATCTCACTAGATTCACCTGTGTCGTCTGTTTCTTTCACTTGCTTACCACTTTTGCAGCCAGTTGCAACAGCCAGCATGCCGCAAATCAGGGTGGCGGCAAATTCCCATAAACTCTTTTTCTTCATTGTTTCTACTTTTTTTGATTTGATATTTATAGTTTTCCGCACAAAGGTAAGCAAATTCTCCCAAACCACAATGCCCCGAACACCTTGTGCATTGGGATTTTTCAGATTTTGATACAATTATTTCATATTTTGAAAGTCCGGCTACTGTTTGGCTAGTCCGCGCTGCGCATCCAGACCGTCACAGACTGTCCCATGCGCTGCTTGAAAGCGAGACTGAAAGTGCTGTAGCTTTGGTAACCGCTATCGTGAGCCAGTTGCTGGGCGGTGAAGTGACGTTGGGCTGCTACAGCCTCACGATAAAGGCTGACAAAATGATTGATGCGCAGATCGTTGATATATGCATTGTAGCTAATGCCCTGACGGGAGAAATACTGACTGAGATAGAGACGGTTAATACCAATAGCCTGAGCCAGTTGAGAAACAGTCAGATCGTGCTGTAAATAAAGCTGCGCATCAATGCAATGCTGCTGTAGCAATGCTTCGATATTGTCGCGAGTAGTCGGCAAAAGGGGATTGTCTTCTATCTCCTCTGTGGTAGTCTCATCTGTAGGAAGGCTCTGCGGTTGGGGGTTGCTTAGGTCGCCGAGCGTTTCTACTCTCCATAAGAGATAGCAGATAAGCACGATGACAATCACCTGAAGAATGAATTCGTAAATCAGGTTCCCGCCGGCAAGTACATAGATAGCGAACACCAGCAGTATAACCGCCAACACCACGAAACTCTGCCACACCTCCTTGTGCTCCAGGTCGGCATAGTTGTCGCGCAACCAGCGACCATATTGTTGCAACGCGCGAACCATATATATTACTAAGCAGATACTCATCAACAGCAAATAACCATTTAGTAGTGGAAAAAGAGCATCGCTACGCCAGACAACGCACCACACCATCCCTAAAATGAGCGGTGCTACCATCACGGCAACAGGCCACAAAGGTCGTCTGCGGTCTTGCAGCATAACCAACAACACAATGATCGACAAGGGGAAAAAAGTCATACTATCAAGCAATATGCCGATCATATTGGTCAACTTGACATCATCGTCTGAAGTGAGGAAGAAAGTCGGCCCCAGATACCACAAATGATTCACAACGAAGACTGCAAAGAACGCTGCAGTCCAGCGGCGCAGGCGCACTGGCGGCGTGACGTTAGGCGCTATGGCATTAGCCCGACGGAACAGCAGATAACAACTTGCCAACATGGCTATAGTTGTCACCACTGCATAAAGCATACTATAGAGCGTTTCTTCCCGAAGTTGATCGTACATGATGGATCTCCTGTTTCCTGCCAATGTTATAATTGCGAAATCATCGTTGGGCCATCATTTCTGTGTAGGCGACGTATCAGGTATCTTTGTTATTAAGCATCTGGCGGGTGAAAACGGCTATCGGTAACGGATGGCAAGCATCGTTAAGTCGTCGCTTTGTTCAGCTTTCATTGTATATTGATGCACTGCGTCGATGACGGTGTCTACAATATCCTTGGGTTTCAACTGCCGCTTCACGCAATCTTCCAGAATCTGTTGTGTACGTTCTGGTCCTAGTTCCTCTCCTTTCGCGTTATTAGCCTCAGTAAGTCCGTCGGTGTAGAGGAAGATGGTGCTGCCAGGAGTCAGCGTGGTCTCCTGCAGGGTGAATTCGACATCCTCCATCGGGCCAATAGGCTGGTTGGGATCACAATCAAGCATCGTGAGCTTATCACTGAGTATATATGGTGGATTGTGAGCTGCATTACAGTATTGCAGAAGACCTGTCTGCAGGTCGAGCACACCGTAGAAGAGGGTGAAGAACGTACAAGAGACATTATCCTTGCTTGCGACTTCGTTGAGAGATTGTAGGATGCGGGAAGGATTGCTCTCATCGCGCGTGAAAGTCCAAATCAACGAATGTGCATAGGCCATAAGCATGGCGGCGGGGGCTCCCTTGCCGCAAACGTCACCAATACAGAAGTAGAGCTTCCCGTCACGAACCATGTGGTCGAACAGGTCACCACCCATCTCACGGGCTGGCAGCAGTGTTCCGTAAATCTCCACGTTGTCGAGGATCTTGTGGCCGAGCGGCATCATACTCTGCTGAATCTGGCTGGCCAGGCGCAACTCGGAAGTGATGCGATTCTTTTCTGAATTTGACTTACGGAGTCGCTTCAGCTTTTGATTGGTACGATAATGGTTATACCCAAGGATCAGCAAGCCTGTGCCTGCTACAACATTAAAAATCTTACTCAGATATGACATAGCTTTAAATTGTTACATTTCTAATTGTTACATTTTTACATTATTACATTTTTACATTCTTCCTGACCGTCAAGATATTCTCGTCCCCCGTGTAGTCGTAGGTGACTGAGTCCATATACTTGACAACCATGAAGATGCCAAGGCCGCCGATCTTGCGGTCTTCCAGCGGGAGAGTGAAATCAGGTTCTTCTTTCTCAAGCGGGTTAAACGGATCGCCCCCATCGCGGAAACGCAGTGTGATGCTCTTTTCATCGCGTATGATTTCCACATCGAGATAGTCGGAATTAGCATAGTCAACTATATTCAGCACAAGTTCTTCGACCACCACACTGAGTTTTCCCCAAACATCATCCGCCGACGCCACCTCTTCATTCTTGAGGATGGTGTCGAGGATATCAAGCGCCTTGCCTTGAATAGGTTGAAAATGCAATCGGGTCATCACTTCAAGACATATCGGTTATTCATCGTCTTGCCCCATTCTCATGGAGTAACACACCACATCGTTGTTGGCGGCAAACTCTTCCAGGGACTCCTGGCTGCGTACGACTTTCTTATTCTCTACCTTCAAGAACTTGATAGCGGAGGCAAGGCCGATCATCTTGAGCGTATTATAAATCTCCTTGGCACAATTCACAAATACGATTTCAGGTTTATTGCCCAACCTTTGTTTTGCAAAGTAAACTGCCCTAAGACCACTACTCGAAAGTGTCAACAACTCAGAGGCGTCGAAAACAACTTTCTCAATCGCTTCGCCCATAAACTTGGACATCTCTTCCTGCAATGCGGGTGCATTGGTCGTATTAAGACTCCTACCAAGTGTGATAATCAGTGCTGTACCATTCTTTGATACTTTAAAATCATTCATCATAATATCTGTGTCATTTATTCATTAACTAAACAGGGCCTCGATTTCGGCATCGTGAGAGATTTCCATCTCATCGTCATCCGCATTCGGTTCGTCATAGCGGTCATTAAACTCAGTAAGGTATCGCTGGTATCCCTCCTCGATCTCGTTTTGCTTCAGCTGCAGGATCTTGTCACACTCTTCCCTCGCCTTGTCATAGATATTCTTGAAGCCTTTCCTCGCCTCGTCAATATCCAAAGGCGACATCTTGGAATAGGGCTCCACGAGCCGCGCCTGCAGTTCGGCATAAGTGACGTCCAGGTTTACCATGCACTCCTTGTGGAAGGTCTTGGCGGCATCATTCAGCAGTTTGCGGCGGTCCTTGTCCACCGGCGGCATGGTATAGAAGGCATGGTGCTTATCCTCAGCCCCCTCCTGCTCCGCCTTGTCGGTCTTCAGTTCCATCTTGAACTCAGGATGCGCGTCGAAGATGCCGTTGATCATCTCCTGCAAGTTGTTCGGGTTCTTAGGATAGACATCGAATGAGAAATCGTCGGGCCTCATGATATTGGCCACCTCTTCCAGATTGTACTCCGTATCGGCCACAAGAACCGTTACGGGCATCAGCGCTGTAGGTTCTGCCTTGACGCAGAGGTTTGACAGCCGATAGTTGAACAGCACGTTATAGCCCTTCAGCTTATTCGCAAGATCATGTATCTCTAATGCAATATAATTATTCATAACTTTTCACTTTTCATTCTTCATTCCTCACTCCTTCGGAGCATCCTCCGTCTTCAGTTTGGCGCTCAGGCTGCCGCCTCCGGCAGCGGCGCCCATGCCGTCCTGGATGTTGGGCGACTTGAACGAAGTCTTGGCCTCGATGTTGTCGATGGTAGCCTTCGGTGCCTTCAGCTCGTCCTTCACCTCTGTCTTGCCGCAGATCTCCATCTTGCTGCCGCCCAGCGAGGTATTGCCTCCAGAGAGCTGCACCAGGGCCTTGCCCTCGTCCTGCTGGATCTCCAGCGTCTTGTCGGCAAAGGCACCGATCTCTTCCGACATCACCTGCACCTTCTTCGACTTCACATCCTTCGACTTTGCACCCACATACATCTTCTCCGCGACGATGGTCATCGTACTGCCTGCGGCCAGTTTGTCGTCGGTGCGCTTCTCCTTCTCCACATCCATCGACTTCAGGCTGACAGCCTTGGCATTGATGCTCACGCTGCCCGTAGCCTTGCCTTCGGTATCGGTGGCCGATACATCGGTCTTCTCGGCACGGATAGCCACCTTGCTGTCTGCCGTGAGGGCTTTCTCCTTAGCCTCGCCGTTCTCTATGTCTGTATCGACACTCTCCATGGTGAAGGTCTTCGAGTGTACGATGATGTCACCCTCCGAGGTGTAGTTCGCCTTGGTGATCTTGCCTTTCTCATCCACCTCCACGTTGGCCGAGTTCTCGGTGGATACCTCGATGGTCTTGGCGCGGAGTTTGATCTTGCTGTCTTCAGTGAGCTGTTTCTCCTTGTATTTCTTGTCGGCCACCTCATAATCGACACCCTCGATGGTGATGTTCTTCGACGTCAGCTTGAAGTCGCCCTCAGCAGCGAAGGTACCCTTCTCAAGTTTACCCTCATCGTCGAATTTCAGATCGGCAGTGCCTGCTGTAGCCATCTCAATGTTCTTGGCCACAACGCTCACCCTGCCTTCCTTATTCAGTGCCCCTTCCTTATCCAAGGAAGTGATGCCCACCGTGTTGGCTGTGATGGTGACACCCGATTCCTTGTTGTCGCGCAGGTTGTGCTCGCCGTCGGCAGACAACAGGTTGATGTTCTCACCCGTAATGTTGACAGCAGCTCCCGTCGGCTTTTTCTTGAAGTCGTCGCCCTTCTTAATCTTCGACTTCTCGTCCTTAAAGCACTTCAGCCTTCGGTTTGTCTCTGCCAGCATCGACAGGATCTCCGCATAGGCGTAGGTCTCCTCCGTAATCGACATGGAGAGCGCCTCTATCTCTTCAGACACATTCTTGATTTCCCGGTAGTTAGTACGGACGTTGCCGTAGTCTTTCGCCAGCGTATCTCGCTTCTCTATCAGATCCTGCATCTCTTTCTTCAGATCGGTGAACGACTTCTTATGGGCACTGGCTTGCTCTTTCAGGTAGCTTTTCTGTTTCTCGGTTTCACTGATGAGATTCGTCAGACGCTCCTCACGGCTTTCCGCCGTCATGGCGGCATGCACGTCGATGGTCTTGTCGGCATGGATGCGCACGCCGCTGCCGCCTGTGGGGGCAGCGGGGGCTGAGAACGCCCCTTCTGCATCGTCGCTCTGGATGATGATGTTACGTGCCTGGCTGACCACCTCGGACAGCGATCCCACCACGTGTTCACGTCCGTCGGTGCCCGGGTCTTCGGCAATCTCACGGATGCTAGGTGCTCGGAGATCCAGTCGTCCACCCTCACCTGCTCCCTCGACACCTACCTGCGTACCACGGACGATGACCTTGGAGCCTCCTGCAAAGAGGGTTCCGCTGCGGTCTACATTGCCGATGATGATCTCGGGTGCCGACAGCACCAGCCGCTGAGTATCACGCACATAGCGGCCTTTCTGCAGCTCTGCCACCACGTCGAGTTTCATCTGCTGCATCTCCGCCTTGCACTTCCTGATCTCCGCCAGGTCTTTCTCTACGCTGCTCTCAAATGTGGAGAGCTTTTTCTCCCAGTCCTCGAATATATAATCCATTTTTTACCTTTTTACTCTTTTACCTTTATTTAATGGCCATCAGTTCCTTCTTCAGGTGATCCAGCGTGCCGATGTTCGAACTGCTCTCCTCATGGAGGCCCTCGCCCTGGAAGTTGAGGGTCTTGCTCTCTTGGTCGGAGAAGAGTATTTGCCCGTCGGCTGCGTCATTCCAGATGTCTCGGTCGAAGGGAGCCGCGATTTTCTTGGCCGTGCTTAGGAAGATACCAGCTGTGCTGTCACGCAACTTGCGCTTGTAATTGTTCTTTTGGTATTTCTCTGCTCTGTCGAGATTGAACACCATACGGTTCCAATAGTATTCCTGACGAAGTGACTGGGTCGTCATCACATAATCCATCTTGAGGTTACACTCGAAGTACTTGTTTTGAACATTCTGCGGAGAATGAGCCACCTCGTTAATAAAAGCCAGCAGCAGTTTGCGCTTGTGGAATGTTTTGTTTTGCATCGCAAACTTGTCTGCTTTGGGGTTAGGATCCAAATCATTGAAAAGCTGATGTTGATTACCATCGTTATATAGCGCTTTCCAGCCTTTTGCCCATAAGATCTTTTCATCCATGTCAATAAGCGCAGCTGAGAAGTTTTTATCCATCCACTGAAATTTGCCTAATGGAAGATCTGAGCCGTCATTTAAGAAACGATCGAAGGACTCCATATGTTGGTACATCTTGAAAGCACTCTCGCCAAAGGCCCTTGCAGAATCCTTGATGTAGTCGAACTTCAGGATGGGGCTGGTTGTAATCTGATTGTGCTTCGCTCCTTCTCTGAACAGAATACCTGTCTCAACAAAATGACTCTCAAAGGTGTCCTGGGTAATCTTCTGATCGTCCCACTCATTGGCTTTTGATGCTATCTCAGCCAAGTCAGGTTGCTTCTCATCCTTCAACACCCATCCGGCCTTTTCAAGGTACTCGGTCTTCTTCTTGTAGCCGTCTATCCACAACGTCTCATAGGTATCGTAGAAGAGATCAACCTTCTCACTGATGAACTTCACACAGGTGAGCAATGCCTTGTAGAATTCCTCCTGCGACTCCTTCTTTTCTTCCACCGCCTTGGCATAGCGGTCACGGCGGATGGTGGCATTGCCATTGCCGGCCTCCAGCATCAGGTAGCGCTTCGACTTGAGTTTCAGCGTACCGTCGACGGGTCGCACGAACACCTCTACGACGTGGCGGATGTACGACAGGTCAACGATCGAGGCGAACATATACTTATTGATTTCTGCAGGTATAATCTCGGCGAAGATGTCAGTAAGAGCCTTACCCCACTTGTACTTCGAGCCTTCCGGGTCACCCAGGCCCGGGTCGTCAATATTCATTCCCGAGCGGATGTTGACCTTATTGCCGGCCTCCAGGTTGATATTCTTTCCCCTGATGGTGACATCGCCATTGGGGGCACTGATGGTGATGCCCGAGAAGGCATCGATTTCCACCGTGCCGAAAGGCGACTTGATCTCGATGGAGCGCTTATGGCTCTTCATGTCAATCTCGTAGATGCCGTGACGGTCGCCGATATGGATGCCACCTGCCAGGTCCTTAGCGCCTGGCAACTGATCAGTGAACGGCCCTCCCACGATAGTGCCCAACAGTCCCAATCCCGGCGAAACCAGATTGGACAGGAAGTTGGTGCCGCCTACGGGGTCGGTAAAGGTGATATGATGGCCGTTAGGCGAAACCAAAGACATGGAGACATCCTTGCCCTGCAACTCAGTGCCACGCTGGCGATACATCTTCTCGTCGGGGGTGAGGTTGTTCTTGGAGAAAACGCTGCCTATGACGTATGGACGCTCCACATTGTCGTTCTCAAAGTTCACCAGCACTTCGTCGCCTACCCGGGGGCGGAAGAACGTGCCGCCGCCTGGCGTGGCCATCGGCGTGACGACGCGCACCCACGGCGTGGCCATGGCCTTCACGTCGAGCTTAACCCTCTCTTGCAGTTTCTGGCTTTGTCTTTTCGTCTCTTTCTGCTTGCTCTCGGCCCGGCTCAAGTCGGCTGTTGCTTTCAGGTACGCCTTGTTCTTCTTATCATAGATTTCTTTATACTTACAGATGACCGTATTATCCTTCTCAAGATCCCGATAGTCTGCCTTGCCCTTCTTCGCGTCGTGCTCCTTGGCTGCTGCCACAAATTCAGCAATTTCATCCCGGCTCTTTTTTAGCTGGGCACTCTTTTCTTCACTGCCGGTAATAGTCTGTGAATTCTTGAGTTTTTCGAGATCCTTTTCGAGTTCTTCAACTCGACTATTCCTGGACTGAAGCAGCTCTATACGGCCTTCCTTCGTGGCTTTTACATAGTCCTTCAGCTCCTCGACGAACTGACTGGCTCTTGTCGCCTCATCCAGAAGCACTTTCTTCTTGTTTCTGAGGGTCTCAATATAGTCCTCTACCTCTTTAAGCTTGATGACCACTTTACGTAGCTCCCCCCTTTCCGGACTATTGAGTGATTGCCATGGGAAGGCAATGCGCACACGCCCCTGGAACTTCGGGTCTTCATTGTCGGCTATGAAGGCAGTCTGCGGGCCCACTTTCCGGATGACAGGTACAGGTTGCACAGGAGGAATGAACTGATTCTTTTTTTCACCATACCCGGGAATGGCATAGATCTTGAGCGAACGGCTGCCGGCGTATTTGTCATCGGCCGCCTTGTCGTATCTATCGTAGTCGCGATTCCAGGCCTCCTCGGAGTTCTGCTCTATCTGAATGATGACATAGGTATCGTCGAGCCCATTGACCTTGATCTTCTGCCCTAACTTCACGTTGGCAAATTTGGTGCCCATGTTGATGCACACGATCTTCCGCTGCTGTTCCTCCTCATGCCGGTGGATATCCTGATAGTAATTCAGGGTAGTCCATCCATCGCTGTTCAGCGTACCGAACTGCACGGCTTTCTGCTCGTTGCATTGATCGCTTTTCCCTACCAGGCCTCCCATATACCGCGCGGCCTGTCCGCCGTTGAACGAGAATATCCTCAAAGAAGCCAATGCTTGTGGAATAGCTTCGTTTAAGACTCCGTCCAGGAGAAAAGTGACAGCAACTCCTAACCCTGGGTCCGGTATTTCGTTGCCTAACAGGGTCTTGCCGAAAAGCATCATTCTGCCCAGGGCAGCCTGGCCGGGATCGCCGTCATAGTTCAGCTCACGTGTCCTATTGGTGAATTTGTCCACGTAGAGCGGGAAGATGTAGTCATCCTGAGCCAGTTCGGCATTGCTCGAAGCATACACAGGGAAGACATCCTCGGGGAAACCGGTCTTCTCTCGAGCAATGGCCGAAAAGTTCAGTTCGGGAAATGTCTCGCCCTCCTTGGTCGGCTTGGCATCTGGCGTTCCCTTCACTGCGCCTTTACCGTTCTTCACGCTGTCACGGGCATAGCCACTGATCTTCAGCGGATCGGCCGACCTCTCCAAGGCAGTCACCGTCACATAGTCACTGATCTTTACAATCGATTCTTTTTTCGGATCGCTTTCTGATTTCCTTTCCGGCAGGCCCAGCACCAGTTTGCCGTCCTCAAAGAAGAGGAACTCTCCACAACGGTTGGAGGTGCGCACCAGGAAGTCGTAGAACGACTCATTATACTGTACCAGATAGGGCTGTATGAACTCCATTCTCACGCCGCCGTCGGTGTACATCAGATGCTGCATGCCTGTGACGTCGGACGCTATCAGGGGCTCTTTCTCCGAGAAGGTTCCGAAGTTCATGCTCTCCGGCTTCAGTATCTCAGAGCCGAGCTTGCGGGCCACGTAGGCCTTGCTGTACTTGTTAAGGGTCATCAGCTTGTCCACGCTGAAGATTCTCAGCTTCACATACATCTTAGTACCGTGGATATCATGCTGCAGCTGGGGGATGAGCTCATACACATAGCAGTTCGTGGCAACGTCGTCAGCAAGACCGTCCACCACGACATCAAGCGTCACCATCCTCTGCAACAGCAGTTGGCTTACGTCGTCGAACTGGGGCGCAGTAGTCTCTTGCTGGCTTGATGCGCCTTCGATGAGCTCTACGATATCCAGTTCAGCCTCTATCTCCGTAGGCTGATAGATCTTACGGTTGACCTTGATG
>JAEEGI010026690.1_pt1 | contig 11107 bp, 10 predicted proteins | sample 8958751 | NCBI WGS metagenome assembly JAEEGI01 (sample SAMN16246545, study PRJNA631951) | gut metagenome | biome: gut microbiome; feature: rumen; material: KS-attached | host: Bos | place: Iran: Karaj | collected 2018-10 | reverse complement strand
GGATGGTTTTCAGAGAGCCTCCCTCGCAGTCAGGATCAGGAAACTCTCAGGGAGGATGCCTTAAGCCTGCGGAAAACCGGCTGAACTTATTTCGGGGGATGGTTTTCAGGGAGCGCGCGGGAGTCTTATCAGTCTTTTTTGGCGGTTCCGCAAACACGGCCTGCCCTTGCGAAAATGAAAAGCCGGGACTTTCTTCCCGGCTCATGCTGAATCAGACTTTCAGGGAGCGGAAAACCGGATAGGCAATGCCGCGCCGCTTCCGGAGCGCCCGGGCCTAAAGCTCAAGCTCCTCGTGCATTCTCACTAAGGTCTTTCTCTTCTGGCATTCATACATTTCGGTCAGTTCCTTTTCAGAACCCTTCATGTTAACAGCGCCGCACTTGGCGTCCTTCTCCTGAATCCATTTTCTCTGTCCCGGAAGAAGCTCATCCCTTTCCTTTTTATCCAGCGCTTTCCACTTTTTGTTGAGCTCGGCGTCGACCATAAGATAAGCAAGCTTGGAGCTGATGTACATGTCATGAGCATATTCCTCTTCGGTCTCGAAGGTGAAGTTCTGCCCGTCGACAAACCGCAGGAGTTCTTCAAAGCTCGCATCGGCCTTGGCGGGATCGCCGGCGGCTTCAACATTAAGCTGAACCTGATTCTTCTTGGCGAAGGTGAGAGTTGCAGTGCTTTCGTTAACGGTTTCCGCCTCCTTGTCTTCGTCATAGACGCTGCAGACCAGCTTGTTGGGTTCCTTACGCTGGCATAAGGCCTTGTCCCCGCCCTTGGAACTGAAGGTGTAGGCGCCGACGCGGCCGATAAATATGCCGCCCTTCACGGAATAAAGATCTCCGTTGCCGGGTTCCTTTGCAACCACAAAATCACCCAGATATGCTCTTTCGCCGGATTCTCCCAGGTGCTCCTGCTCTTCCTTGGTGAGCTTGTCCTTCATGTCAAAAAGAGGTTCGCAGTCTTCCGGGGCGGTGCTGGCGCAGGTAAAGCTGTCTAGATTGGCTCCGGGGCCCATGGCATAACGGCCGGTTTTAATTTCTGAACCGTCTGCCATGGCTGCGGCCGGAAGCAGCAGGCAAGCTGCGGCCAGAGCTGATGCTTTAATGATGTTTGATGAAAAACGGGAAGCTGAAAATATCATGTGAATTATCTCCGTGAGCGCTTTAACAGTAAGCGCTGTTTTTTTCAATGTTTGCAAGAGGGCCTGAAAACCCAAGGGCAGAATGCCAGGATGCCGAAAAAACCGCCGGGCTTTTGCACGGACGCCCAAGCCTTGCATCCCGTCATTTTTGCTGCGCAGCGATTATGCCACATCAGCCGTCTCAAACAAAGGATTCATTTGGAAAAGGGCTGATTTGGAAAAGGAAGAAAGTTACTATTCACAGCCCGTAAAAACCCGTAAGCCCTTATTCCACCGTCACCTCAAAATTTCACCCTGAAATCTCACCTTCCCTGAGCAGTTGTCACTGACTCCTCCCAAGATCCCGCAAACCCTTATATTTTCAAACTTTTTTACAATTTTTTGTTGACATTTGTCTCAATATGGGTTATCATCCCATATAGATAACATGAGTCATTTTTGGAGGACTGTCATGGCAGGCAACATTACCTACGTAAAACAGAAATCCGGTGTCATTTACGCATATGAAAATCTCGGCACCTGGGATCCCATTAACAAGAAGAAGATCTGCAGACGGAAGCTGCTTGGAAGGTTTAATCCTGAAACCGGGGCAATCGAACCTACCGACAACCGTAACAAACGGCTTAAGAAGGAGTATGTTCCGAAGCCTTACGAGAAGGATTACAAAATGCCGCGCACCGTTAAGGAAAGAGGCGAGGAAATCCTCCGGCTTTTGAAGGAACTCTACGAGCTGAAAGCCTCATACGCCGCTTTGGATAAGAAGTACAGGACTCTCCTCGGCAAAACGGCTGATGCCGGAAAATCTCAGCCTGACGAATAACAGCCGGAACCTCTGGCAGTTTGAGCATTTTTTGCAGCTCCGCATTCGACAGTCCTTGTGCTGTCTGCGGGAATAGCAGCTCGGGAAGTAAAACCATGATGACCCTTCAGCCAAAAACGATAGATTACAACGGCTCTTGCTGGATTGCGATTTCAGAATACAGCAAGAAGGCCTCTGATGTCCGCCGGCTTACCAAAAAGGTTGCATCTCTTACTTCCCGCTGCAAGGAACTCGAAAGCCGGCTTAATGACTGGGAAAATCCGTCCAAAGAATCTGCCAGCAGCGTTCAGCGGGGGCTGGCAAGAAAGCAGGAGGCGCACGAAAACCTGAAACAGCAGCATGATGACACAAAACAGCGGCTGAAAGAGGTCAAGGATAAGCTGAAGGACTTTGAAAACAAATACGCCAAAGAAGTAGAAACCCGGATCAAAAAGGAACGGGAAAACAAAGAGCTTAACAAGAAGATTGAAAAACTGACCTTGGAAAATATGAGGCTGTCCGGCGAACTGAAAGCCGCCAATGAACTGAACGATGCCCTGAAGACCAAGTGCGATGAACTCTTAAATTCAAAGATGGAGACAGAGTCGGAGAGCAACCGGAAACAGATTGAAAACGACGATCTGAAAAACAGGCTGACAAAGCAAAAGGCCCAGATGAGCAAGGACAGCTCCAATTCCGGCCTGCCCACATCAAAGACTCCTATAGGAAAGAACAAGCGCAAGCCTGTTGTCAGCAGCCGCGAAAAGAGCGACAGGAAAATAGGCGGCCAGCCGGGGCACCCTCAGCACAAGCTCAGCAAATGCATTGAGGGGCTTATAACCGGAACAGAATTCCACGTCCCCGAAGATTTCAGGGATCAGCTCACCGAAGATGGCAAAATGCCCGATTTTCTGATATGTCCCGAGTGCGGAACGAAACTGTCCGAAGAGGACTTTTTAATCCGCGACAAGATGGAGTTTGACTTTGAATTCCGCATTAAAAGAACCCGGCACAGATTCATCGATATTACCTGTCATGAATGCGGCTCCGTTTTTAAGGTCGGGATCCCGAATCACCTTAAGGAAGAGGCGCAGTACGGGCCCATGATTAAGACATACATATGCCTGCTGTCAAAAGTCGGGATTGTCAGTGTAAACCGGATTCAGAAAATAATTGAGGCGACATTGGAACTGTCGCCAAGCGAGGGATTTATCTCTGACACCATCCAAAAATTCGGGGAACTTACCGAAGAATTTGCCCGGAAGGTGGCAACTCTTTTCCAGTGCTTTGCGGTTGTGCACTGGGACGATACCTGCATCACTGTAAACGGAGAAATAAGGTGGCTCCGGTCTTATGCCACCAAGTGGATGAACTTGTTTGTTTATCATGAGAAGAAAGATCTGGAAGGACTTATCGATGACGGCATACTTACAGTGCTTACCGCTATCCACAAGGTAATGCACGACCACAATACCGTAAATTACAACGAGATTTTTAACTACCTTAATCTGGAATGCAATCAGCATTTGCTGCGGGATCTTGCAGCTGTGCTTTGCTATGTCCCGGAATGCGAATGGGCGAAGGAACTTAAAGAGATGCTTTCCGGCATGATCCACGAGCGCAATGAGCTTGTCAAAGCAAATGAAAATGAAAGAACACTTCCCGAAGAGACTGTCAGATCATTCAACGAATTTCTGGACCGGACTCTGGAGGAACAGTACAAACTCCTTACCGAACAGATTGCGGCCCATGAAAACGAGCAGAGAGCTCTTGGAAACGAATCCAAAAAAATCGTTCCTCCGGAACATCTTGCAGTTCAGCTCAGAATCATTAAGAGACTCCTTGTTCCGGAATACCGCAAGGCATACTTTGCATGGATGACGGATTTCTCGGTTCCTGTCACTAACAATGTCTGTTTATACCGACAAAATCGTTATGCCTGTCAAAGACTTCTGATTTTGTCCTTTTTTTGTTCACTGGGTTTGTCCCATATTTCTTCAAATTTGCTTGCTGATTTTGCCCCACCGTTACACCTGTAATTTTCCATTACAGGTGTAATTCGGAATGTTACACCTGTAAGCCTATTCCAGTTAAATCCGGTATCACTGGCGATGAAACGACCAGAAGCACTGAATTTCATGGTAGCAGGACAGTTGCTGCTGATGTTTGGGATGAATGAAGGAGGCACGATCTCAGAATGACTATTGAGAGGCGTGAGAGTTTTGTTTCCGGAATTTCCTGATTGCCTTTTCCGATTAATCCTGATCCCCTGCCAGGGGACTGGCGGGCTGATTAGGCTTCCGGATGTCTGTTTTCTGAGAATGATGATTTGCGAATGAGAGAACTGCGAGCGCGGGCCCGCACTATTGGCAATGATGTTTCAGATTTATTCAGCTGACGGCAGCTTCTCAGCAGCTGGTGTATTTTTGAGATGAACAGGAACTTAATCCGAAATCGGCTTGTTCAGCCACTATATCTCGACAGACTTTGGATCAGCGTCTCTGTCTCAGTCAGAATTTTTGTCATGGAATCTTTGAAGGCGCAAATAAGCTGGTCAATCTCCGGCCTGTCCTTTTCGGAATTCTGGGAGCAGTATGCGGCAAAAGGCATCACTAACCGTTGTATTTTGCTGTACCGCTCGCTGTACTGCCTTATCTGAGTCCGCAGAGCATTGATCAGGTATTCAAGATCCGATATTCTGCCGCCGCACATACCGCATGTCTCTTCAAGATCTTCAACCTGATCTTTTAGCTCGCTGTTCTCCTTTTTAAGGCCGGCAATCTGTTCCTTTAATTTTTTTTCGTTGTCGAGTTCGGCTCCGGATCTGCAGATGGCATAGTTATCATAAAGATCCTGATATTCATCATCAAGATTCTGATACTCCTCAGAAAGAAGCTGATAGTCATCGTAAATATCCCGGCATACATTAGAAAGGACCTGATATTCCTCGGAAAGAATCTGATAGTCCTCGTAAAGATCTTGATATTTCCTGTCAGGCAGATTTTCAGTATCAGTCATGCTGATTTCCTCCTTGTTGATAGTGATTATTCCCCGCCAGTGCAGGGCATGGCTATGAATGGCCGGTTTCCGGCAGGCCGGAATTCGGCGTGTCAGAATCCCGGAGAGCATCTGCGAAGCCGGCGGTGACGTTCCGCTGATTCAGATTCAGGATGCTTTTTACCATTTCCATGATCTGTTCATTGGTTCTCCTGACGCTGTCGGCAGTTCCCCTGGCTTCTCCCAGCTGAAGGTTATTTTTCTTAATGAGCTCTCCGTCCAGCCTTGATTGCTCCCGCAGAGCGTCAATTTCCTTGCAGAGCTCATCCCGGTTTTCATTAAGGATGGCTATTTCCGCATTGAGATCCCTGATTTTCTTTTCATACACCTTTTTCATTTCGCCCCTGGCAAGCTCCCATAAATCCTGAACGGTCCTCGATGCTGACTCGGCAAGAATCACCGCAGCCTCGGATTTTTCCGGATCAGCCGAAGGTTCCGCCTCTCGGCGAAGCTCATTCAGCCATTTGGAGATGGTTGAGTAACTGCCTTTGTTGCCAAGAACCTTGCGGATTTCCGCGATGGTCGGTTTCCTGTTTTGCAGCTTAAGACTGCTTACAGCATTCTTCACCATATCCCTGGTAATGTAGTTCTGATTGCCGCTGTCCGGAGCGGCGGCTGCCGGGGCCGCGCCGGCGGCAGCTCCGGTACCGGATGCGGCGGTTTCCGAAGTCTGTTCCATTTCTGTTCCTCCGTTTAAAGCAGATGATGAGGTCACAGTTCATCTGCTCTGATTTCATGCTCCTGATTTTCGGTTACAGCAGGACGCATCTGGGCAGTTCATTTTTTATGGCGCTGTCCACAATGTCCCGGGTTACAAGCTCCGTTCCCTGCGATGCCGCATACAGCAGAGAGTGGGTGCAGATCTTGTTGATCAGCCTTGGCACGCCCTGGGATTTTCTGCTGATTTCCTCTATGGCTTCCGAGGAGAATATCTGCTCTTTGGCCCCGGCATATGTCAGATGAGAGGCGATATACATTCCGACCTGATTGTCAGTCAGAGCCGTCATCCGGCATATCATGTCTATGCGCTGCGATATGGCCATGTTTTCCTCCCGTTCCAGCACCTGCCAGAGTTCATTTTGTCCGGCAAGAATGAGACACAGCGGATTGCCGGCGTCAAATTTGCAGTTCAGCAGAAACCTTATTTCCTGAAGCGTTCGGTGGTTTATCAGATGAGCCTCATCGATAATCATAACCACGTTTTTGTGCTTGACGGCAGTCAGCGAGAACAGCGCTTCATGGAACTGCTTTTTGGCATCGTTGGCGTAAAACCTCGGGTCAATTCCCATCTGATTCAAAGGTATGGAGTACAGCCACCTCGGCGACAGATTGCTCTGAGATATGTAAAGAACCTCATAGGATTCGGGGGACAGACCATTGCTGAAGGCCCGGAGAACCGTGCTCTTGCCAACTCCCACGATGCCCGTGAGCACGGCGAACATCTGGTTGCCGGCGACGTAGTTTAAGCGGTTCAGCGTGTCAGCAAACTGCTCCGGCTTGCTGAGATACTCAATCCCGATGTTCGGTGTAAACGGCACCCGGATCATTCCGAACTTCTTTAAAAATCCAATGTTATCGCTCATGACTGCTCCTTACTTGTCCTGCGCTTCGTCCATGCCGAGGAAGGGGGAACGGTTATTCCCCATCCCGCGTTCCACTTTCTTGCCGTTCCCTGCCGGCGGATCCTGTTCCGGCTGCTGATCTGAACTCTCCTGAGAAACAGACTGCGGCGTATTTGCAGACGCTTTAGCCGTCTGTCCCCGGGTGAAAGGGGCCAGAGCATTTTCGATTTCCTTTTCCAGAGCATCATCAATAACGCGGCCCTGAGCTCTGGCCTGTTCCCTCAGCAGGGATTTGAGATAGGAGATATCACGCGTCTTTTCATCCCGGCCGGATTGCTTCTTTTTTCTGGCCGGGGCATGCTCCGGCATTATCCGCTCGTAAATCCTCTGGGTTTTGTAATTCGCAAGAATCTGCTCAACCGTGCCGTCGGGATTGATCAGCACTTCCGCCGTGGAAAACGGCGGCGAAACGTCAACATTCACCTCGTAATTTTTTTTGTTAATGCTTATGGTGCCTTCACTGGATACGTTTCTGGATTCAGAGGCCTTAAAAACGTAGTTAATCGTTTCTTCATCAGCTGTTTCATGTTTCACGAAATGCCTGTTCCAGTACTCCTCCGGAGACAGATGCTCATCTCCTTCTTTAAGAGTGCTGTGGGGAGCGAGGTTGTGCTGATCTACCCAGGCGGCAACCAGCTTTTTAAATGTTTCAAATTTGATCCCCCCCTTTATTGCGAGAATCTGATTTTCCAGATCGTTAAGCTTGCCGTTAACTCTCTCGACAACGCCTTTTTGGTACCCGGCATAAGGATCGCATCGTATGATGTTTATATTAAGGATTTTGCACGCCCGCATTACAATCTTCGATTTATATGCGGCGCCATTGTCCAAATGAAGGTTTTTGGGGATGCCGATTTCAGAAACAATCTGCTTAAGGCAGTCGGTTACGATGTGAGTCCTCTGATCAAGTCCCACCTTGTAGGAAATGATTTTTCTGGAACAGTTGTCAATGCAGATCTGAACATAGCCGGAACACGGGGCTCCGTTTTCATCGACGAAATGCCCCTTGGGAAATTCCTTGACATCGCACTGCACAATGTCAAGAATCGTTTTGCGGCGGTATCTCCGGAAGCATTTTCTGCCATCCATCTTTTCCTGAGCCAGCAGTTCCTTCTTGCCGTAATGATGCTCCTGCAGATGTCTCTGCAGAGTGGAACGCTTGATGATGCCCTTGCACTCGGGGTTTTCGCTTTCAAATGCGAAGATGATATTCTTCACCGGAATGCGCGGATCTGTCTGACGCATTGATATGGCCTTGCTGAGAACCTCGTCAAACCTGACATAGGTCTTCTTGATGGTCGAGCCTCCCTTATAATCAGGGATCAGGCCGTTGAAGCCCTTTGCCTTGTATGCCTGAACCCAGCGTCTGATCGTCTTCACTGACCGCTTATTGTCAATTGCAATTTGGGCGCAGGTTACCGCGCTGCTGCCCGAATTCAGCACCAGCGGAGAAATAATCTGAAGCCTATTGGCGGCTGTGTCCCTGTTTTTATCGATTTTTGCCATTTAAATCACCTCCGAAATCGGTTTTCGGGCTGCTTCTGCAAGCCGGTGATTACATCTTGGCAAACCCGCAATAGCGATAACCCAGATAGTATGTTGGGAATTTAGGAACAAACCGGGAAAGCAGCAGGCGGTTCATGAAATGCAGGTGCGTGATCCGAGCCACAAATTCCAGCCGTTTTTTGTACCTGCTCAAATCGGTGAAACCGGCAGCAGCGGTGCTGTTCCTGATGCGCCGCAGGAAGCTGCGGAAGAAGCCTTCCTTTTCAGCCTTGAGTTTTGCTGCGGCCCTGCGTACCAGCTCTTCGAATTTCTCTGCGGTTTTCAAATCATCATATGAGGCGGTATCCTTATAAACAAAGGAAATGCAGAGCCACTGCCAGACGGCTGCCCCGTCTGCGGGAAGAGGCGTCTTATCTGATTTTTTTCTCAGGCGGTCTTTATTATCGGGGCGGGAATGAGAAAGGCAGCGGATATAGTTGTCGTACGATGAAACGAAGAATTCTTTGAGGCTGATAACCCTTTGATCCTTCTGAATTAAGGCTTTGTCAGCATCGGGATAATCATTGTTTACGATTTGCCGTAACAGGGCAGCGGATTCGATAAAAAACGCGGGATACCTTTTGAAAGGCATCAGGAAGTCAGGAAATACAACGTGCGTAACATTGCAGCCGATATATTCTACCTTTTCGCCTTTCTTTTTGGACTCCGCTTCAGATTTTGCCTGATCCCTTCTTACGCGGCATACGCAATAGGGATTCGAGCACTGGCATCGCTGCAGGAATAAAACATCCATCAGATTTGTGCCCGGGTTGAAAACCACTTTATGGGCATAACCGTAATGAGTGCAAAGGGCTCCGCAATACGAACACACAAGAATGAATTCTGATTCAACCTTGTATTTGCGTATTACTCCAAGAGCTTCGTTTTCCCGCAGCCTGGCTATAATTTTCCCGGCGCAGGTATCAGGATCTACAACCGGATCCGATATGCAAATGCAGTGTCTATGTGTTACAATAACCATGCTTTATGCAGGAGGGTCATCATTATGTTTGCTAGACATATGGGGTGATGGCTCTCTTGGAGTTCCTATTTAATGTTTTCAAATTTTCTTTCTTGCATCGATCCGATGCCGAAATTCAAGATCAAGAATACGCAGTGTTAAGCAAAATCAGAGATTCCTGATCCTTTCTGGGGTGGAAGGCTTTTTTTTTCGGGCCGTTCTTGCCCTGGGTGGGGGCTCGCCCCCACCCAGGGCAAGGCTCCCATCTAAAAACTGCGGCCATCCTGTCAATCACGTTCCCGGAACTTCCACATTCCGGGTTACACCAAGCTACAGGGCCCATTACACCCCGCTGGCCAAAGCTGGTGAGCAAAATTATAGCTTAAAAGGACAAAATCAGCGAGCAGAATGGGGACATATTACCTGGGCTTAGACAATGCCGACAAAGTGCCCGCAAATGCTGATAATTTCGCCATTGCGTCATAAAAATGTCGGCATAATATTTTGTGGGAGTCCGACATCCAGGATGTTACGGATGTGCCATAACTGGGGCTGGAACAAGTAATCCCATAGTCCTGTTCCTTTACATTTAATGGTTGCCAGATAATTTACAAATCCAATCCCGTTTGGGGATCTGTCTATAGTACTGGCTACAGTGCAGTCTCTGGCTAAAATGTTATGCCGACGATTATTTATCGAAGAGCTGAATTTACAAGGCTTGCTGTACAATTTGTCGGCATAACGATTTTGTCGGTATAAACAGACTTATGCCGATATCGGCATAAGTCTGTGAAAGTTCGTTCCGCCTGGAAAAAACCCGGCAAAAGGTGACAGGAGGTCATAAAAACGACCAGGCCGCGGAGAATCATGCCAACGCCGCCTCTTACCTGAACACATGCGAACTGAACGGCATCAGCAAGGGCACGGCCACCAAACGAGTCTGGCAAGGCAAGCCTGTCACCGTGGATGAGCTGAAGTTAGAAGATAAGATGGATTTCAAGAACCTTAAAGATAATCCAAATGTTGCAGATCCGGTGGCGCTGAAAAAACGGTATGGCATAATCCCATCGGACAGTCCTCCGGCGGAACCGAAGACTTCTCCCCGGCCAGAACCGTACACTCCTCCGACGGAATCGGAGACTCCACGGCCAGAACTGGATACTCCTTCTCGGCCGGGGGAAGAAAAATGATCAATCAACGACCAATCTGACAACTGCAAGGGACTTGCCGATCGGACTGACTGTCCGATCCCGGCTGCCCGATCGCATCCCCGTAACCAGAGAATTTTACCTCCCACATGGACGGTCTCTCAGTGATCGCCCACGTGAGTCTTTGGCATCATTCTGCCCCTTGAATGCTGTACATTTTTTAACCATCTACAGGGGTTCTGATGGGCCGTGAATAGTAACGCTCCGGCGTTTATGTGGTGGTCACTGACGACCCCGCGGACATTAATCATGAGGATCTCAGAGATCGGATTTACGATCCCGGAATCCCCGGAAGCGCGGATATTGTCAATACCGGAATATCATTGGAACAGGTACAGGAGGCGCCAGGGGCCAGTCATGGCACCAGCGTGGCCGGAATTATTGCCGCTTCCGGCATGAACGGTCTCGGGGTGAGAGGACCGGCCTTCAATGCCAGTATTACCTCCATGATTATTAAGACCGATGATCAGGAAATTCGCTCTTTGGAATATATGATGAGCATGCCCGGGCCTGTTGTTATGAATGCCAGCTGGGGCGGGATTTTATGACCGTAGGTCAGCCGGAACAGGAAGATCTTTACGAGGCTGTTTATGAAAATAACATTGCGATCCTCCATGCTCAGGGGAATGAGTTTCTGGCCGGGCATGCCGAAGAGAACAAACCCTATTCCAGCAGTATTTGCCTGGCGCTGGGGGTTAACTGCGAGTTCAAGCAGACGGATCATCTCTCCCGCGCTCCGTTCGTTATTAACGTGGGATCCCTGAATTCCCAATGAGTTAA
>JAEEGI010026686.1_pt1 | contig 11108 bp, 10 predicted proteins | sample 8958751 | NCBI WGS metagenome assembly JAEEGI01 (sample SAMN16246545, study PRJNA631951) | gut metagenome | biome: gut microbiome; feature: rumen; material: KS-attached | host: Bos | place: Iran: Karaj | collected 2018-10 | reverse complement strand
CTCGATCGCGGTCAGGTTCGTGAGGAACAGATACAGCTCGTCAATGGATGCCACGGTGTTGCCGTTGGTCAGCAGCTTGTGGTTCATATACGAGAGGATGTTGAACAGCATTGCGTCTTTCAGTTTCTTGTTCGAGTCCATAAGTCCCTTCACGCCGAAGCAGACGAACTTGTCGTCTGAGATATTCGTATGTCCGTTGAAGAACTTGCTCTCAGCGCCTTTGCACATCGAGTTGATGCCGAGGCAGATCTCACGAAGCAGTTCTTCAGTAAACAGCGACTTGGAACCGTGTTCGTACTTGAGGTATTCCTGTTCGACCAGATCGTACAGATCCGACATTACTGGGTAGTCAGTCGCCTTCAGTTTGCTGTAGTCAGTGTAATCTGTGATGCCGAAACTGGCGTACAGCCGTGAAAGCAGTATCTCGATGGCGTCGATATGCGCGTCGGTAAAATCTTTGTAGGACCGGAAAAAGTCTTTCAGATACGATATGTGCTGGCTCAGCCTGGTGGACTTTCTGAACGCTTCCGGCGCGTCTTCATCGACATCCGTATCGTCAGACCAAGCTTTGGGCTCCAGCGGGTTGATGATATACTTGCCGGACATCAGATCGATATAGCAGCCGCCAAGGTTGTCGGTCAGTTCCTCGTATTCCTGTTCCGCGTCAAGGGAAATAACCGACTTACCGGCTTCTCTCAGGCTGGTGAGCAGGAGTTTCATCAGGTATGACTTGCCCTGACCGGAGTTTCCGAGAATGAGTATGTTGCTGTTGGTCTTGTCGTCGTCTCTCCGGTCGAAGTCGACGAGAATGTTGGTTCCGTATCTGTCCTTTCCGATATAAAACCCGTTTGGATCGGTCTTGCCGGAGTAGTTGAACGGATAAAGATTCGCTACGGAAGACGCAGGGAGGACCCGTTCGAACTGCTTTTCAAAAGCGTTGTATCCGCAGGGGCTGATCGACATGAAGCCTTCCTTCTGGCGGAGGATAAGCCGATCGACGGAAATCTTCTCACGGGTCAGTTCCATCGACACCTCGGTCTGCAGTTCGGACAGCTTGTCCAGACTGTTCGCTGACAGTTCGATGAACACTGCACAGTGGAGCAACGGCTCCTTCGTCCGGCGCATTTCCGCAAGCAGTTCGATAACGTCGTTCATATTGCCTTCGCCTTTTATTGACTCCTGCAGATCCTCCGACGTGGACAGCATCTTGTTTTTTCTCTGAGCGTTCTGAATGATCTTTCTCTGTTCGGCTGCGTCAACGTACCGGCTGTAGATATGCAGCGTTACGTTTTCCTTGTCGCCGAAGCGCGAGAGAATGGCCTGATCCGAAGTGGTCGGAGGATACTCCCGGACTGCCCAGACGCATCTGTAGGTATCCCCGAAGATAAAGTGATCAGCCATGAATTTGACGGCGGAAGGCGCGACCATATCAAAGAAATCTTTGAGCTGCGCCTCCGCCTTGTCTACCTGGACGGGTAGTTGTTTTTTCTTTTTTGGCATATGCCACTCCTTTCACGAACGAAAAGCCGGGAAGTTATGTTCTCCCCGGCATTGTGCATTATTATCATAGGCTTAGAAATGGTTATAATAGTTCATCCGATGTATTTCTCTATGATTCCGTTTATTCTTACAAGCGCTTTTGTATAATCCGAATCCACGGTGTTTCCCCCGTTATTTTCCTCGCCTGATCGGAATGTCACGGAACATTTCCCACAGTAAATTGAAGGAAGTTCGTCCTCGATGAAGCTAATATATTCCTTCTGTATTTCGGTCCCGTGAAGGAAGAAATACTCTTTGTCGAGCAAAAGGTGTATAGCGTCAATCATTCGATCCGCCTCCTCCTCGTTTTTACTCTCCGCTTCTTCTTCGCTCCGGATACCATCTCGGCAGAGATAACAGAATCCGTACGTCTGATCAAATCTGTCGAGAAAATCAACCACTGCGTCGTAGATCTTTTTTGCGGACATCAGTTGAAGATCAGTCAGTTTTGCCATCTCGTTTTACCCCTTTTAGAAGAAACTGGAAAGGAACACGCAAGACTTCCGCGATTGAATAAACAATCCCGATGTCAGACGGCCCGTTTTGCCTAAATCTCCAACTGTGAACAGCGCTTTGAGAAACGTTGGCGTTTTCAGCTATCAGCTTCTCGACCTCAGTTACGGAGTAGTATAATATCTTCATCCGGAACGTTCGAAAGCTTTCATTAAACGCCTCGAAGTCAAAGAGATATTCTTCACCGTCGACAACGAAAACGGTACCTTCTTTACCTGCCATATTCCTTTTTCCTCCAGCTATGTGACAATATTATACCACCGAAAACGGCATCTTACACGAATGAATTTTACATCTAACGATTCTCTGCGCATATGGAAAATAACTGAGAAAATCACTTTCTCAATCGGGTATAATCCACTTTTCAGCCGCCTTGTCGCCGTCGTGATCTTCAATTGCCTCATCGACTGTTCTAACACCGAAATACCGGGCAATCACTCGTTTGGTGTCATCCTTGTCGGCGCGTCTGCAGTTGAATCCCTGCTCGTTGATGCATTTCTCTATGCGGTTCAGTCGGGAGAAGGACTCTTCATCAGACTCGTTTCTAAGTCTGACAAGGAACAGAAACTCTCGAGCCGTACTCATCTGAACCTGGATATCGTCAAGAAACGTCTTGTCTTTCAAAAGCAGTTCTCGGATCCTTCCGTTCGGTTCGTCATTGAAACGTTCATCGAGATACAGCTTGTTGTCGTCGAAATTCTCCCTGGCATCGATGCAGACGATCTCCAGATCCGGCTGCGCGGAAAGAAGCGTCATCAGATGCTTGACCTTCTGAGAAACAGCGACTCTCGAAAGCACCGAGATGTTCGTAGGAGATACCATATAGAACACGATCTCACCGTGTCCGTTGGTCTGGATACCGTTCCGGGAGAATCCCTTCACTCCAAGTAGTGCCTGCGTGGAGATGTTTCCTTTTTTCAGTTTCAATCGATTTCACCCCTTTCCGTGTGGCTGCCGATGTCTGCGTTCTGCCATTCGTAATACTGCTGTGTGGTCACAAAGTACCTGAATCCGCGCCTTATATAATCAAGCACGGTGTTGTCCTCCAGGCGTATCGTGAGAAACGCGTAGCCGAGAGTCAGTCCGAGCGGCAGCACCATTTTCAGCTGTGCGATTGCCAACACCGACACGAGAAGAGCCGTGCCTATGATGGCGAGATCCCGCAGGTTCCAGAGCCACAGCTTTGCCTGGGATTTCAAGTTCTGCGGGTAAAGATATTGTTCGTTCATTTTTCCTTTCCTCCATTATTTCTTTGCAACCGCTCTTATCGTGTTGACTGCCATCGATGTCGTATGCACTGCGGACATCATGTTTACCTTTACGCTTGTGTCGAGTCCGAACTGACTTGCGCCTCGGGTCGGGGACTGCGCGGTGTGCGGTGCAAAGTGTTTTACAAAAAAACAGGTGCCGGGATCATCTCTCGACACCTGAAGTGTTTTTTATAATGAATTACCTGAGTTTATCGTACAGCGGTCCGTTTCTTTCTGTACGCGATTGCAAGTACCGCACCGGAGACCGCCGTAAATGCCAGCCAGATAAAGATCGCGTCGCCGTCGCCGGTCGCGGGGTTCTCCTTCTTTGTTGCAGTGAATGTCGGCCTGTACGTCGTCGTTTTGCCGTCGACCGTACCCTCGTCCCATTTGTCGAAGGTATAGGTGTTGTCCGCGTCTTCGGCTTTGGTCGGCTTCTTGTCGGTGGACGGGACGTCTTCGCCCTCGACGTAGGTCTTCTTGTCAAGTTCGTTTCCTTCTGCGTCAAGCCAGATGAGGGTATAGACCGCTTTGATCTTCACGGTAACGGCCTCTCCGTCAAAGCTCTCGTGATTATCGTCTCCGACATAGCGGACCTGTACTGAATACTCTCCGGAATCTTTTCCGGTCGGAATATCTGTTGACCAGTTCTGCCCGTCCGTGCTGTATTCGACGGTATAACCCTCGGGTACGGTTTCGGGGACAGTGATGAGCGCCTGATCAGAGCCGTTCTCGGTCAGATCGTTCGCTTTCGGCTTGTTTGCGTCTGTAAGCACCGGAGCGCCTGCTTTTTTCACAGTCAGTTTTCCGAAGACCACGCTGACGGAGCTGTACTGATCAGAGTTCTCAAGAACGTACGTGAACTCGTTGTTGCCGTCGGCTGTGTCGGAAACTTCCTTAACCTTTGACGTATCGGTGACCGTCAGTTTATCGCCTGTCGGAAGTGTAAATGTGCCGTCCGCGCTTGCGTCGACCGTCTTATCGCCGTATTTGACGACGTATTCGGCCTTGTGGAATTCGCTGCCGCTGTAATCCTGCTCGCCGTCTGCCGAGGTTATCTTTATCTCCGTTGCGTTTGCCTTTACGGTAAGAGTTCCGCAAACGGTCCTGATGTCGTAGTTGGACGCTTTCGTTCCCTCGTTCAGCGTATAAGTGAAGGTGTTGTTGCCGTCCTCGCCTCCGACCTTTGTCTGCGATCCGGTGACGTTATAGGTCGCGCCTTCGCCCTTGGCAAAGCCGTCTCCGGTCACGGTGACCGTACTGTCCGTCAGCGGCGTGCCGTCATACTCTTTCTCGCCGGATTCGGAAGTGAGCGTCACCTTCGCAGGCTCGATGATGATGCTGCCGTTGACATACCTGATGTCGTACTGGTTCGTCACGTCTTTACCGTCTCGCTTGATCACCGCTGCGTTCGGGACAAGGACTGCGGAATACGTTTTGGAATCCGCCGTATCCGACTGGCCGTCTACCTGGATGCACTCAAGTTTGTCCCCTTCCGACAGGCCTTCGACTTTGACCATTCTGTTGATATCGTTCGGATCTTCGAAAGCCGCATCGCCCGGGCCCTGTATTTTCCCGTTATATGTGTATGTCTGGTCATTTGCCGTGATGGTTACTACCGTTTTTGACTTTTCGTAGGTGTACGTGAACGTCGTATCGCCGGTGAGTTCGGCGGAAAGCGGATCGGCATTCCAGCTGCCCTCGCCGTAATTCTCATCCGGTTTATTGCCGACCGCGGGGATAACCTGCTCGATAAGCTTGTTCGCGTTGTTTCCGACAACGGTGATGACTTTGTCAGCCGTAGTTCCGTCATCCCATTTGCCGTTCGCCACTTTAAGTGTGACCTGTTTTACAGCGGGATCGTTGCCGAGTTTGGAAGACCGACACCAATTGTTTCCTTTTGAAACACCCGACCACTCATCCTTCGTTCCTGTAAAATACAAAGACTCAAGTCTGGATGCTGCAAACGCCTCATGACCTATGCTGATATCCTTCGATTCTATAATCATGGTTTTTGTTTTGCAGAAATAGAATGCATCGTTATCTATGTTTTTTACCGAGGAAGGAATCGTGATGACAGACGGACTATGGTAATCAAATGCCCTGCTCATAATATTAGTTACCGTAGAAGGAACGGTATAACTGTCGGATCGCTTTCCGTCAGGACATGTGATCAAAGTCTTTTTGTCCTTTGAGAAAAGAACGCCGTCCTCAGACGTGTATGAAGGATTGTCCTCAGCAACAAGAATTCCAGTAAGAGAATCACAATCGTTAAATGCTTCCCTCCCGATGCTCGTCACAGAATCAGGTATCGTAACGCTTATAAGAGAGGTGCAAAATTGAAATGCTGTATTTCCGATGCTCGTCACGGAAGATGGAATCGTGACGCTTGTAAGATAGGTGCAATCAAAGAATGCGTTATACTCGATGCTCGTTACAGAATCAGGTATCGTGACGCTTGCAAGAGAGGAGCAACTTTGAAATGCTCCATTTCCGATGCTCGTCACTGAGCAATCTGTCCCGTTAACCGTAACCGTTGAAGGAATCGTGAGATCTACGTCGCTGCCTTCATATTCCACCACATCAGCTTCCATTTCTGACGTATCATACCAATATTGTATTCCGTCGACGGTTATTTCTCCCGTTTCTGCGTTTGCTGTAAGCGCCGCGATAGGCAGCATTGAGATGATGATAAAGAGGCTCAGGATGCTCCTGAGGATCGTATTTCTTGTTTTCATTGTGTTCGTCTCCTTTGACGCTTGGTTTTTGAATGAGGCCTGTTATAAGGGTAACGTTTTCTACGTCCTTATAACTTCCGCCTTCATATACAAATACCTTTTCATTTTATTATACCATATCCTACCCCGTTTTTCAAGAATCGAGCATGCTTTCAGGCCATTATTAACATTATGTTCACGGTTAATGCCTGTTCTGAGTCCCGGAAAGCTCCGTTGAGCAATCCGGGGTCATCTCTTTGCCACTGCTCTTGCAAGATTTATCGCCATCGTGGTGTTGTGAACGGCGTTGGAAAAGTGCACTTTAATGCTGGTATCGAGCCCATAATGATTTGCGCCGTCGTTCGGGGACTGAGTTATAAAGTGTTTTTCAGTTCTCATAGAAACTCCTTTAGATAACCTTTAATTATGAATAAAGTGTTAAAACTATTCTGCTATCCTATCTCAAAAGGCCCATAAATGCCCTAGTTACTTGACAAAACGCCCTTTTTTGCATATAATATTAATGTGTAATTCGCAAATACAAAGAGATTTTTTGATTTTCAAAGCAACATACACATTCAGCTTGGAGGGCCTTATGAAAAAGTTAATTTCAGTAGTTCTTGCGTTAATAATGATCCTTAGTTTTGCCGCTTGCGGAATAATCACCAATAAACCCGGTGGAGATGATACCAAGCCCGGCAATCAGGGAAATAATACAGCCGACGATGCAAAGCTCACCGGCAAGCTTATCGCCATTCCCAATAGCCGTGATGATATGCCTGTTCTTCGCGGAATCAGTTTTTCAGGCAACAGAGCCGGCTCGAAGGATTTCAATTCCAAGGCTGCATCAACCGAGGGCATCCGCTGCGTTTTCGAATTGAACGAATACTTCTGCTGCACTCCCGACACCGACACAACCCATGGAATCAAGGTTTACATTCTAAAGCACAGGGAGGACCAGAAGTCATACGAAACTGCTCAGTATTCCGATCTGATGGCGGGGTTTGTCAATCTGTACAATCTGGATTTCAATACGGACTCAAACGCATGGGACGCTGAGATGTATCTCAATCCAGAAGATGTTGAGCCGGGCCTTTACGACTTCGTTTTCACTTACGAGAAAACGCCTTTCGCAAAACTTATTACCCGCTTCTATGCAGCAGGAGAACTGGACGGCAAATCCGACGCCGATCTTGAAAAACTGATGGGCATCAGCGGTGGCGACAATCAGACAGCTGCGAAAACCTTGGATGGCTGGGACGGCAACTTTGCAGGGACGGTCCTTCCTGCTCCGGAGACCAGCGGAAATATAACAGAATGGACCGTTAAAACCGACTGCGTCACCATCCGCATCGACGGTATGAATTACGATGAATATATCGCCTATTGCAAGAAGTTGGAAGCTATGAATGGCTGGGAGGTTTACGAGGGCGATTACCCTGAGGACGTCGCTCATTTCCCCGCCAACTACAATGACCGCTCCAAAGTATACTTCACCGGCATCTACGGCAATCTGCCACATATCTCCGTGCAGTATTACAGCGACAAGACCTGCTCCGGAAACGGATATCCTCATTTTTGCATGTTTGTATACTATGAGTGGAATTAAACTAATAGCTTAACTTGTATATTAGAATCATTTGCGTTTTTACCCGACTTGCTGAAAAGCATTCAATAGTGTTACCATGGTCCCGGTCGAAAAGCCGGGACCTTTTTAGCGTTTCGCCACCGCTCTTGCGAGATTTATCGCCATAGTCGTGTTGTGAACCGCGTTGGAAAAGTGCACTTTAACGCTGGTATCGAGCCCATAATGTCGGGCAATATTTGGCACCTCGTTGGCAGCGAGCATTACACCGAGTCCTAGGAGCATGTTTGTTTTGAATGTGAGAAGTCCAAGGTAAAGGAGCGTCATCTGAAGAAATGCTGTTACGCAAAGCGCAATCACCTGTCTGCACCAGGAAATAAACCCTTCTGTATTTCCTTTTGGAATGCTGAACATATACAGACTGCCGACGGCTATCTGAGTGAGAAGCATACCGCCTCTCTTTATATTAGCGAAGAATATCTTTATAACACAGTAACCGAGTGCGATCATAAACAGCAGACTCACGAGACTGCCTACTCCGTTTACGATCCCGCCAATTGGATTCCCGGGTGCTAAAAGAGTAAGCGCAGCGCCTGCAACTGCACCCAGGTTGTTTCCCACTCCCTGACCGCTCGCGAACAGTCCGGCAAGATCCCTCATCAGCGTTCCCTGAACCGTTATGCACCAGCAGTATAGCCTTACTGGAATCACGGTAAAAAGACTGACGGCAAGGAAACCGTACAGAAACGGCAGAATTTGTCTCTTTATGTTTATCCGCTCCATTGACTGATACTCAACAGCGGTATCGAAAATGGCTACAATCAGACCGGCAGCAAATAAAGCCCAGCCGAAGTAAGAGAACAGCTTGAGACATGCCTGAACCCACGGAAGGTCGAACAGTTCGGTGCCCATATTGCCGATCATCGTAAAAAAGTTGGCAATGGCCGTAAATATGGTTTCATACAGCCATTTGAAAAATATATCGAAAATGCCGCTCGAGATCTGATCCCAGAGCCAGTGGATCGCGGATGAAAACGCGTCCCCTATCCCGGTGAACAGATCTCCTATCCAGTCAAACAATTGTTTTCACCTCCGTCTTGTATTTGCTGAAAGTGGCGGTTAAGGGAGTCAATTTCGCAAGAATGATGATTTTGACCCCCTTAACCTGGGTTTTGTCCCCTTACATGCCGATTATAGACCACTATTAACTCGCATAAGGTTGTAAAGCATAAAATTAGCGCCCATCAGTGCTTGACAGGCGCTTTTTTGAGCTATTTTCGGTCGTTTTTACATTCCTCTGTAATAGTTCATCTTTCGGAGATCTCGCCTACGAAGTTGTAGATGATCCGAACGTCGCGTTTCTTTTCTCCGTTTACAGTGTAGTTTTCTCCGATGATGACTTTGTCTATTAAGCTGAGAAGAAGCGGGCGGTCTAACTGTTCGTATCCGGCATACTCCTTGATCAGTTCGATCCAGCGCTCGATGTTTGCAATCTCTCTGTTCGAGTCGTGAACCGTGTTTTCATACTGTTCTATCCCGCCGAGCAGTGTATGGCGCTCGTCCTGATACTTCTGCAGGAGTCTGCTGAAGGTTTCGTCCGGAATCTTCCGCAGCAGATGTTCCTCGTACAGGGAGTCGATCATACTGTCGAGATCCGTCACACGTGCTTTGTTTTCCGCGAGAATCCGTCTTGCATCGTAGATGTTCGCGTTGAATTCGCGTTCCTTCCTGGCGATTAGATCGGCGCGTACGGCTTCTTCGTCAAACGCGATTGCCTTTGCGTGTTTCAGGATATCCTGCTTTACGATCTCGATTAGATGTCCTTCGCGGATATAGTGCATGGAGCATACTGAAGTGCCGCCGCTCGTATATCCGGAGCACTGGTAGTTTACCTTGTTATCTCCGGCGCGTCGGCTGTCCCTGGCGCCCTTCATCGAACGTCCGCAGTCGGCGCATCTGACCAGCCCGCTGAAAAGATGCACCTGTCCGTCCGCGTTGGTTCTATAGACTTTGTTCTGATCGAATGACTTCTGTACCGCGTTCCAGGTTTCCATGTCGATGATCGCCGGATGCGTTCCCTCGACGCGTATCCACTCGTCTTCTGGTTTGTTGATGACTTTTTTGTTCTTATAGGAAATGTGTCCGGTCTTGTTCTGTACCATATTGCCGATATAGGCTTCGTTGGTCAGAATCTGCCGTATGGTAACGTCCGTCCAGCTGTGGTTGCTAACGCGTGGATTAGGCTGATTGCGCTGCTCGTACCAGTAATCCCTCGGCGGTGTCACCTTGTCGTCGTTCAGCGCCTTAGCAATTGCGCGGACGCTGAATCCGCTGATTCTCATCTTGAAGATTCGCTGTACGATCTCAGCGCCTTTTTCATCGACCAGGTAGCTGTATCTGTCATCCGGATTAAGCTTGTATCCGAGCGGAGCATACGATCCGAGAAACTTGCCGCTCTTGCAGCGGATGCTTCGTCCGGTCAGCACTTTTTTGGAGATGTCGCGGCAGTAGAATTCGTTGAACAGATTGCGGAACGGTGTCATGTCGTTATCGTTCTTCTGCCTGGTGTCGACTCCATCGTTCAGCGCGATTAGATGGCAGCCGGCTGAAGGAAGAATATAGTCGGTGAATTCTCCGACCTGGATATAGTTCCTTCCGAAACGGCTCATGTCTTTGCAGACAATAATGTTGATTTTTTTCTTCTTGACGTCCTCCATCATCCGCTTAAAAGCAGGACGATCGAAGTTTACTCCGGTATATCCGTCGTCGACATACTCGGTAACATTCGACCATCCCTGTTCTCTCGCATAGTTGTTGAGGAAGATTCTTTGGTTTTCCACGCTTAGAGATTCGCCCTGGCGCAGATCGTCTTTCGACAGCCGGATATAGAGTCCGACCAGTGGTTCGTAGCGGTGTTTCAAATCTCGCAACTCCTTCTTTCTTAGATTTTTTCACAAACACAATATCACAGAAATCCGTGAAGTCCAGAGAGAATCCGAACTATTTTTCGGATTCTCTCATTTTTTCCAGGACGCGTTCCATAGCGTGTTCGTACACTGTCTTTTGCAAGTCGATTTCGTTTCGGAACGATGAAGTGACGTTGTAGGTCACGCCGCCGATCACATACTGGTTCGTATCGGTCGGCAGCTCGGTTTCGTTGGTGTTTTCGGTCTTTTCGTCAGGCATGGGTACTCCTTTCTTTCAGCTTACATTACCAGGTTGATGCCGTCCTTAACGGCGCGTTCCTGTCTGCGAAGTTCTCGGAGATCAGGGTCTTCGTCATCGTCGTCCGGATTGCTGTTCGGACGTCTGTCGCCCTCGGTCATCCGCGCAAGGCCGCCTAAAAGATTAAGCGCAGCAGTTCCAGGACGCAGACCAGTGCCGACGGTATGAGCGCGATCCACATGACCTTTTTCAGCCATCTTTTCATAGCGTCCTTCATTTCTGAGCACGCTGAGGAAAAGCTCTCTTTCGCTCTCCCAGCCTGTGACGATATTTCGGAGA
>JAEEGI010026685.1_pt1 | contig 11109 bp, 5 predicted proteins | sample 8958751 | NCBI WGS metagenome assembly JAEEGI01 (sample SAMN16246545, study PRJNA631951) | gut metagenome | biome: gut microbiome; feature: rumen; material: KS-attached | host: Bos | place: Iran: Karaj | collected 2018-10 | reverse complement strand
AAATATGAAATAATTATCTTGATTTACTTTTTTTTCATCTCCTGACATTCCTGTTTTACTTAAGTCATGCATACATTTTATTTTTTTTAATTTTTTTTTGTCTTCATTATTTGAGTTTTGAAATGAGTTTGTTAAATTTAAATAATTTTCTATTTTTGTTATTTCTTGAGATTGAATTTTTTGGTGATCAGAATTTTTTGTCTCTTCTATTTGGTTTATTTTATGTATGTTATTCATATGATTTGATAATAGTGATTCTGAAGTTATTGTTTCTTTATCATTATATAATATTGAAATATTTTTTGGAATCATTGGTGATACATTTATATTATTTTTTTGATTTTTTTTTATGAAATTAATTGAATTGTTCATAATGAAAAATTTCTTTAAATTATTATCATCATCTGTTTTCTTTTTCTTAAAAGCTGAGAATATATTTTTAGGTTGAAAATATCCTTTATTTATATTATGATTTGAATTATTATGATTTATTTTATTATTATTATGACTATTATTTAAATAATATGTATTTGATGGATTAATTTTTTTAAATTTTGAATTCATATATATAAAAGGTGAAAAACTTTTATTTCCTATTTTATAATTTTTTTTCTGTTTACTAATTATAGGAGAAGTACCTGAAGTTAAAGATTTATTTAATTTATTATTATTGTTATTTTTTTGAAAATTTGGAGTTTGAGAACGTGAATAAGATAAATTTAATTTCTTTTTACCATTAATTGTTGAAATATTTGACTCATTAAATGATTTACTATTACCATTAATTAATCTTTTTTTCTTTGATGTTGAAAATGATATTCCTATTCTATTTGAACTTACTTTTTTCTTTCTTACTGAATTATTTGCACTATGATTAACTGAACTTGAAGTTAAATTAAATGAATTATTTCCAAAATATTTATTTTTTATTCTTCCTGAATTAGGATTAGGTGATATATTTTTTTTATTATTTTTATTTTTTGAAGATGATGGTATTGAATTATTTTGATGTTTTATTTGTGTAAAATCTAAACGTAATCCATTATTTTTTTCATAATTTGAAAATAAAAAATTAGAATTTTCTCTTTTCTTATATGGAATTTTAGACATAATTAAAACTAAAAAAAATTAAATAAAAAAAGAAAAAAAATTACAAAAAACAAAGTTCACTAAATAAGATTTATTTAATAATAATATTAAAAATATTTTATTTTATTAATAAGACAAATAGAAATAAATTCTATTCCAATTCCTTAAGGATTTCATCTTCACTAATTTCATCAAGTAAAGAATTTTTCCAATAATTTGAATCATTATATTGTTCACTATCATCAGTATTATCATTATTAATTCCATTTTCAGATTCCATTCCAGAATTTCTTGCTTCAAATAAAGGACTTTCTTTAACTTCTTTTTCTTCATTATCTTCTTTATCTATATCTAAATTTTCTTCATTTTCATTTTCATTTTCATCTTCATTTTCTTTTTTCTTTTCTTCATCATCTTCTTCTTTTAATAAATCTGTATAATCTTCTCCTTTTAAATATTTATTATATATATTAAAATGTAAATCTATTTCTTTATTAATTGATCTTTTTGATGTTTTTGTTTCATTTTGTGTTTCTGTTTCTGTAGGTTTACTATCAAAATTACCCATAAAATCAAATTTTGTTGAGTCTTCTATATCTGAATATAATAATTTATCAGAGAATTTATCTGAAATTGTTGATGCAAAATCATTAATGAAAAATTTTATTTTTTCATCTTTGTTTATTATTTCTTTAATTATTGGATTTGTAGATGTGGATATTTGTTTTAGTATATCACAATCATTTGCCATTAAAACTGATATCATTTTATTTAATGATGGTTCATAGGAAAATTTTGGATTATTTATTATATCATTTACTAAAAGAGATATAAAATTTTTTGAATTGTCTTCTTCAATTTCAAAAAGTGATTTAACTAAATTTACTGGACTTTGTTCAGTTATTATTATTGATATTATTTCATTTACTCTATTTTGGAAAATATTATTCATTTTATAATAAAAATATAAATTTATAAACTTTGAAAAAATTTTACTATCAATAATTTTTTTAATACTAGTTTCAATTTTTTCTTTTTGTTCATCAATTGCATAATAATTAACATAAATATCTAAAATTGTTCTAAGTAATTCCCATTCATATAAAGATTTAACACCAAATTTCTTTGTTTTTTTCTCAGAAAATACATTAATAATAATATCTTCTTTTTTTTCTTCATCATCATTCATTATATCATTTATAATAATTTCCATATTTTTATCAATTAAATTAATTAATCTTTCAGAATAATTTTTTATAATATTAATTGGTTCTTGTGAAAGATCAATTTTATTTCCATAAGAATCAAAAGAATTTCCTCCTCTATCAATATTTCTAATAATAGTAATAATTTCATTTTCTGTTTCATCAAAACTAAAATTTTTAGTAACTTTATTATCAAAATCTTTAAGTAAAGTTTCATTTATTTTAATAAGTAATTTTATTAAACAAGTTACTTTTTCATCTTCTTTTTCATTAATAAATATTTGAATAATTTCTTGTAATTTTTCAATTAAACCTTCTGTTGATAATAATAAACTAAAATTATTTTTTGAAGAAGTAATCATTGAATTAACTAATAAATCACAAATAACTTCAACTCCTCTTACATCAGTATTTTCATTATTTAATCCTTCAATTAATCTATTACATATTTGAATAATATAATCTTTTGATTCTGAAATAATATCATCATTTAAATTTGAAATGAAATTTTCTATTATATTTCCTATTGATTTTCTATTAATGTGAATTATTAATTTTTTTAAAATTTCTGTTTTTTTAGTGAAAATATATCCTAATAAAATATATGGTCTTTCTTTTAATAAGTTATTTATAATTTTTGAAAAATAACCCATTAAAACATAATTATCTTCTGATGGAGGATTATCTAAAAATTTAAAGAAATAATCTAATATATTATATACTACTCTTAATCCATCATCTTCTGCTTTTTCTTCATCTTTTTTTTCATCTTCTTTTTTTTCTTCTTCTTTTGGTTCTTCTTCTTTTGTTTCTTCTTCTTTTTTTTCATCTTCTTTTGTTTCTTCTTCTTTTTTTTCTTCTTCTTTTTTTTCTTCTTCTTTTTTTTCATCTTCTTTTTTTTCATCTTCTTTTTTTTCTTCTTCTTTTTTTTCATCTTCTTTTTTTTCTTCATCTTTTTTATCTTCATCTTTTTTTTCTTCTTCTTCTTTTTCATCTTTTTTTTCTTGATTATCATTTTCATTATCTTCCATTAATAATATCCTATTTATATTGAATCCATTCAAAGAACATAATAATTCACAAGCATTAAAAGGAAATTTATGTCCTTCATTAATTTTATCTTCTTTTGGCATTTTTGTACAATAATCGATTAATTTCATTATATTTTCTTTATTTATGCTATGAAAAAAAAATTAAAAATATTTTACAAATCTTCTAATTGTGAAGATTGATTTGATTTTAAATCAGTCATTGCATCATTATTATCGAGAATATCTTCTATTGTTAATATTTCAGCTTTTTTTCTTTCTAAAATTGGGTCAAGATTTAATAATTTTAAAAAGCTATAATAATATAATTAAAATATTTACTTTGGAATATAATAAAATGACATTTATCTTGTAAAAAAATAAATTTGAAATTTAATAATTAATTATAAAATATTTATTAATTATTTATTTAATTATTTATTTTTTCATTTTATATTAATACATAAATTTCTTCTTCATTTTATAATAAAATAATAAAAGATTTATAATTGTTAATAATATAATAATTGTAATTAATATTATTTTATTAGCTATTCCTCTTCTTATTAAATTATTTAATATAGTTTTTGTATCTTTAACATATTTATCAGCATTTGATAAAATATTTCCTGTATTTTTTATAATATTTGTACTTTGATATAAAGTAAACATTGTATTTTTATCTTGATTATTAACATTATTAATAATTCTTATTGATTCTTTTAGTTTATTATTTTGATTATTAAGATTATTATTGTTTGAATTAATAAAATTTTCAGTTTCTTTATTATCATCATTAATATTATTATTAAAATTATTTTCAAGTTCATTAAAATTATTTTTTAAATTTTTTAATTTCGATTTAAAATATGGTAAATTAAATTTATTTTTAGTTTCATTAGAAAAAGACGATAATTCAACTTCAATAAAATTTATTTTTCTTTCCAAATTATTTAAATTTATTTCAATTTCATTTAAAATATTTTCATTTAAAGAATTAATAGATAACAAATATTTATTAATTTCATTTTCAATTAAAACAATATTTTTATTTATAAAATTAATATCATCATTATTTATTTTAGGCTTATCAAATTTTAAATCCATAAAATAAAAAAATATATAAAAAATATATTAAAATAAATTTAAATAATTATATTCTCCATATAAAAAAAAAAATAAATTTATCCGAAATTAAAATAATTTTAATTAAATAAAAATGGAAATGAAACTGCTCGATAGTTTTGGCTACGTTGATAATAATTTAGCCTTTTTAAATTCCGATCAATACGCATATTCAGCTGGTTCAAACATTGTTGTACGTGATTTAAAAACTTCAGATGAAAAACAAAACTTTTATTTAAAGTAAAATTATATTTATTTATATTATTATAGTTCTGAAATATCACATTTCTCAAAATTCGCTTTTAACCCACCCACAAACACTTTCGTTACAACTGAAGTTTCTTTCGGAACGGTTTTACATATTAAAGTTTTTACCTACACAAAAGAAGAAAAATTCAAACCTATTTGTGAAAAAAGTGTCAATAATTGTAGTGAAGTTACATATATTGATATTTCTCGTGATGGAAAAAGAATATCTGTTTTATTACCTGAGCCAAACAATTGCTTAAAAATTTTTGATATAAAAACCATAGATGAAACAACTCATTCAATTAAAGAAATTTTAAGTATTCCTTTAGAAATTCCTGATTTTAAAAAACTTCGATTCAACCCAATGAATAAAAATTATATTTTTATTCTAGCAAGTACTCAAACAATGTTAATTAATATAATAGATGCCTTTCCTGATGATTATAGCATAAACGAAAAAATAAATTTAGATGATTTTAAAGGAATAGAAGAAGAAAAAATTATAAAAAGATTTGAATTTCTACAAATGTTTCCCAATCAAGATTGTTTTTATGGAGATTTTTCATGGGATAGATATAATAAAGTATACATTAGTGAAAATTATACAAGTGATAGTGGAGAGTTATCAGGAGAGTTACATTATATAGACCCAATTAAAAATATGTCAAATAAAGAAGAATTAGAAGAAAAAATTGACAATGTTGAAGGATTAACAGCAGCTGTAACATCAATGGTCCTAACTCAAAGATATTTAATATGTGCTTTATCAAATGGAAATGTTGCTTTAGTTAATATGTATTTACCTGATAAAGATTTAAAAGAATATAAAAATACTTTAGGAAGTTCATATCAAAAATTAATTGTTGATAAAGAATTAGAAATTGCTAAACTAACATCAACTAATGATTATATAATTAGCATGTGTTATGATATGGAATTTAAAAAAATATTAGCAAAAACAAATCAAAATAATTTATTCGTTTTATTTTTAAAAGGAGAAATATTAGAAAAAAATATTGAAGATAAAATAGACACTGAAGAACAAGGAAGAGAAATTCAAAATTATGAAGAACATCAATGTCATTCAGGAAAAATTTTAGGTGTACGAGAATTAGGAAAAACAACAGAAATAATAACAGTTTCTTCTTCAGATAATAGAGTAATAATTTGGGATTTTGGAAAAAAAGAAGTTTCAGCTTCACATATATTAGATTTCTCCCCGACAGTATTTGAAGTAAACCCCGATGGAACATTATTATTTATAGCAAGTTCAGAGGGCGTATTTAGAATATATGATATATCTCATAGAAGTTCATTAAGATTGGTATATCAAATGAAATTCGAATATAAAAACTCAAAAAAAATCGATAAAATTTTAGTCCATCCTTTAATGAAATATATAATTTTTTATCAAGAAAATGGACGAATGTTATATTTCTTAAGTGGAGAAATTTCTAAAAAATTTACATTTTTAGGTTTTCTAAAAGTTCCAACTCATATTTTAGATGTTATGATAAATAACGTAAATAAAGATGATACTTCAGGTGTTCTTGCATCTATAGTTGTTTTAGTAAAAGGAATGATGTTGTTATATGATATAACAACATTTTTTTTTGATAATAAATCATGTTGGGAAATTAAAGAAAAAAAAGTAGACGATGTTTTTGGAAAATTCGAAATTAAATGTGAACCTAAAGCAAGAAAAGTCGATGGAGATTTAAATCTTATAATAAAAAACAAAACAAAAAACCCTCTAACTCAAATTTATTTAACCGGAACTGATAAAATGATAAGAATCTTCCCAATTCCAGTCGATAAATTAGAATCAGTAAAAGAAAGTAAAAAACCTATTGAAACTCCAGAAGAAATGAAAGGACATGATTTAGTAATAACAGATGGTAATTTATATGCAGATCATAATTTAATAACAATAGGAAAAGATGGTTTTATTCAAGTAAGAAAAGATAAAAAATTAATTAAACATTTAAGAACACATTCATTTGCAAATGGAGGGATAAGTAGCTTTTGTTATTCTCCAAAAAGGTTACTACTTTTTACATCAGGATATGATGGAAGTGTATGCATCATTTCTTTTGAAGATGGAATAATGTTGCCCCCCTCAGAAACCACAATTGATGTTGCTTCTCAAATAGTAGAAACTTTAGAAAGTGTCGATTTCTTAGAAGATAGTGTATGTAATAATTTTGCTTCTTATGTTAATGACCAACATCAAACTTTAATTCGAAAAAGTAAACTTCAAAATCAAACTGAATTAAAAGCGAGATACGATGAAATTAAAAATGACCAAAACAAACTTTTTAATGACAATAATAAACTCGAACCACATGAACAATTAAAAGAAAAAGATATGATTATTGATTTAGAACGAATTGATGAAGAAATAAAAAAAAACGAAAAAATTGCTAATGAACTTAATAAAACTCGATTTAAAGAACTATGTGAAAAAGAACTTCAAAAAAAACAATTATTTGAAAAAACATACAATCAAATGAGAGAAAAAGACGATGATAGAATAATAAATAATAATATAAGATTAGTAAGCAATAGCACAGGTGATCGAGTATTACAAACTTATGGTCTCCCTAATTTATCAGAAAAATTCAAAAAAAGATTAAATTTCGTAAAACAAACCCGTTTATTACAAAAAATGGAAGAATATAAAAGAAGAAACAATAACATACCCGAATTATTAGACCAAAAAAAAGTTTCATGCTGCATGGAACAATATATATTAAACAGAACTAACATTAAACCAACTGTAGTAGAACAAGAAATAATCATAGGCCAAGATGGACAACAATATTCAGAAGCAGACAAAGCGGCATTAATGGAAGATAAAACAAGAAACTCAGTAGCTAAATATCGATTGCAAAGAAACCCCTATGAAGAAGTTAATAAAAAAGGAGATGGAGACAATGTAGATACAGGTCTTAAAGGACCAGAAGAACAGATATATAAAGACGACCTTCAATATGAGTATAGAACTATAATAGATATAAAAGAACCCCCCGATCTTGAATTTAAACCCTTAAATGAAATAAGTTCCTACTCTTTAATGTATAGCCCCTTTGAATTATATACAAATATGAGAATTCGAAATCAAATAATTTTATTACTTGATTATATTCATGAATTAAAAAGAAACTTCAATAGTGAATATTTAGTATATATTAAAGAAAGAAATCAATTATTAGAAAAGTTCAATACTAATAAAGGAGCAATAGAAGCAATAAAAGAAATATTAACTGACATTCAAATAAAAGATTATAATTATAATTTAAATATTCATGAAGATAATGAATGGATAGAAAAATTTGAAGAATCAGATATTAAAGTTCCTAGATATTATAGTCCAGAAGAAAAGGCAAAAATGGAAGAAGAAGCTAAAGCAGAAGAAGCTAGATTAAAAGCTTTGCAAGGGGATACTATGCAAATGAGAGGTTTGCATCATATGATAAATACCAATGTTAAAAAAAAGAAAGATGATGAAAATGAAAAAGAATTAGTTAGAGAGCCATGGATGAATAAAAAAAGAGAAGAAATGACTGACGAACAAGTAAAATTATTTTTAGAATTTCAAAGAAAAGAAATTGAATTAAGAGAACAAAAAGAAAAAATTAGAAGTCAAAATTTAACTAAATTAAACTTTCATAAAAGTGAAATAGAAAATAATCAAATTGATTTAGATATGAAATTCGCTAAAATTTTAAGAAAAAAATTACATTATGATACATTAATATGTGAACAAGAAATTTATATTTTATCTTTAATGGGACTTTTAAAAAGAAGAGAAATGATGAAAAAACAAAAAATAAAATACGAAAAAGAATTAAAAGAACTTCAAGAAAATGAAAATAAACAAAAAAATAATAAAGAAAACTTCGAAAAATCCATAGAAAAATTAAATGATTATTTACCTGAAGAAGATAAAGAAAAAGAAAGACAAAAACCACCTGAAAATATAAAAGCAAACGCAAACATTGAATTAAACGATTATTTAAAAAAAGTTCAAAACGACCCTTATTTCTTTTTTGATAAACTTCGATACGAAAATCAAAAAATTTTCGGAGACAAAGATTTTAGAGAATTTCAAATTAATCCAGATTTAAATGCGAAAAATCAAGCACAACAAAATGAACTTAAAAATTATTTCGATAAAAAATACTATTTCGATTATAAAAAAAAACAATTCGAAAAACATAAAAATTATTTAGATAACGAATATATAATTTCAAACGATAAAACCAAACAATTAAAAGAATATTACGATGCATTTTTAAATGATATAGAAAAATTAAAATTAGACTTTTCTTTAATGGTAATAATGCGAAGAGGCCAAGACGAAGTTATAGACCAAACTTTCATGGAAAAAAAAGAAGAAAATAACCTCAATAATTTATTAACAGAAAAAGAAGAAAATTCAAACGATGACGAAGAAAATAAATCAGAAAATAATTCAGAAGAAAACAAAAACGAAGAAAATAATATAGAAAATCCTGAACAACCAGTCATAGATGAATTCACTCAACAAACTCAAGAAGAATTAAATTCAACTTTAGGAATTCCAATAGAAAATTCTTTATTAGTTGATATTAACAACATTAATGATTTAAATCAAGAAATTCAAGAGTCATTTAATAAAAAAATGTCAGCTCAAAAATTAAATAAAGATCATACTCAAATGAAACAATATTTAACACTAGAAAATGAATTATTACAAGTTTTATCAATGGACATTACATTAAAAATGAAATATTTAAAACTCACAAGAGTAACTAAAAAAATTCAAGAAGTTGTGACAGGAAAAGAAGAAATTAATCAAGCTCAAATAGCAAAATTATATGAAGATAAAAAAAGAAATTTAGAAGAAAATACACAAAAAAGAATCGCAACTTTAGATCAAAAATTAAGAGAAATTAGAAGTGACATTAGAAAAAAAGAAGAAGAAAATAGTGCGTTTGAAGTTAAATTAAGAAATTTAACAGATGATGTGGAAAAAACTAAACAAATCATTGAATTAGATAGTCAAATTGATGGAGATAATTATGGAGAAGATGGAAAAAAAAAAGGAATCGGTAATAAAAGTTTGGAAATTGCTGAGGTAAGTAAATTAAAAGCTATTGTTAAAAATTATTATGAAGAAATTGAATATTTAAGAGCCGAATTAGATAAATTAAGAGCAAGAACATTCCCAAGTTTCTTACAAAAACCGGATAATGTTATTTATCCTGATGAAAAATAATAAATAATTATTATTAATAAATTAAATATTTTATATTTGAATTAAAGAGATTTATTTTAAATTTAATTTTAAAATGAAAAATTAATTTTTTTTTTTATAAATTTAGTAATTAATATTTTAAATTTAAATTATATAAAATTTATAAAAAAAAGATTCATTACTAAAAATTATTATGAAAAAAAAATATTTATTTTATATAATTTTTATATTATTGACTTATTTAAATGAAAATAATTGTTTAAAAAAGAATAAAGAAAATAAAATAAAAATTAATAATAAACAAAATAGCAATTTAAAACAATATGAAAATGAAAATATTAAAAATGATATTTTAAAAACAAATAGAACTAAAAGATGTGCTATTGTTTTATTTTTAAGTTTAATAACCATTTTATTCTTATTTTTATTTATAGAAAATAGCTTAGATTTAGCATTTATGAATAAATTTGAATTAAATAAACTTAATGACAGAATTTCTGAAGAAAAACTTATTAAAATAAATAATATTTTAAATAAATCTCTTATTATTAATATTAATAATAAAGAGTTAGAAAAAGAAAAAAAAACAAATAATTAAAATATAAAATATTTAAAAAATTAATTTACGTAATTTTTTATATATTTAAAATAAATATTTTAAATTAAGATATTATAATTATTATTCTTATTAAAATATTAATTAAATTTACAACAACAGATAATAATTTAATTAATATTTTAATTTATTATTATTATTATTATTTATTTTTTAAAATAATTTATATATAAATTTCAATTGTTTATTAATATGGAAGATAATAAAGAATCAGAAATAAAACGAGTAGAAACATTTCAAAAAAAAGATAAATTTAGTATATTTAAAAGACATAATACCAAAAGTAAACTATCAAATAAAATTCGAAAAAGTATAGATGAATCTAATAATAATATTACTAATAATGTAAATAGATCTTTATTTCATCATGATAATCAAGGAAAAACTCATTTATTAATGAAAAAATTTCAAAAACAATCAAAAATGAGAAGATTTTCAACAATTTCAAATTTTATTTTAAATAAACCTAATAATCAAACTGAAAATAAAAATAATTCAAAAAATAATAATAATGATGCTTTAATAAATAATACATCTATTTTAGAGAAATTAAAT
>JAEEGI010026683.1_pt1 | contig 11109 bp, 10 predicted proteins | sample 8958751 | NCBI WGS metagenome assembly JAEEGI01 (sample SAMN16246545, study PRJNA631951) | gut metagenome | biome: gut microbiome; feature: rumen; material: KS-attached | host: Bos | place: Iran: Karaj | collected 2018-10 | reverse complement strand
GAAAGTCTGAAACTTTTATGCTTTGATTTGAGTTTTCTGAATGATTCACAGATATCCGGGATATATGTTGTATCAGTTTCGCCAATAAAGATAAGAGTAATGTGCATTGAATCCCTTGAAACAACTGTCACAGGACATGCAGACTGTCGGATTATTTCTTTTGTCTGACCGGAAAAATAATCTCTTATATCTTCCGGCAAAGGAACAGCAACAAAAAGTCTTTCCTTCATCTAGCCGATCCTCTCCAGAAGTTTTTCAGCATTCTGATGCGTGATTTTTTTATAGTCTTCGTCTGATACACTGCCCTTGCCTATATGATCGAGAACCTTCTTTGGAGTCATAAGAGGAAAATCCGTTCCGAAAAGAATCCTGTCAGATGTAACGAGTTTGTCCATAACGTTATAAATATCAGGCTCGTACAGATAAGGTGTGGCAGCTGTATCAAAATAGCAGTTGCTGAGTACCTGTTTAACTTCCTTCATCAGCGCATAGAATCCAAATCCACCGCCAAAATGTGCAAGAACCTTGGTTGTATCGACTGATCTGGTCAGGAAGCCGTACAGGGCCTCAGGAGTAATTTTTTCCTTACCGAGATACTGATGTCCGACAGGCTCTGAAACATGCAGAAGAAGAATCCTGTTTGCATCTTTCAATACCGAAGCAAGATAATCAACGGGACTGTTATCAGAAGCAAGATAGTGAAGAGGAAGTCTCTGTTCTCCGATGCCCATCACACCAAGATTAAAGCAAACAGCGGATGACTGAACATCCAGCTGAGTAAACTCATAAGGAAGAGTAATAAGAGGAATAATTCTGTCAGGGTATTCCTTGGCAGAATTGATAATATAGTAATTGTTTCTGTTGCAGTAATCATCATTACGCCATGTCATATTGCAAACCACGGCTTTTTCAATACCGTATTCATCCATGTTTGCAATAAGATCATCTGCCGTCGCCATTTTGGCTTTCGGGTCCGAATACATCGATTCAAAAAATGAATCCGTAATGCTATCACGGTTATTTATGAAAAACGGATCAAAAACATGTACATGAAAATCAATCATGTTGTTTATTATACATACAAAATCATTCCAGTTGCTAAAGACGCACATATTTATTCATAAATTATTTTTTTATAAAACATAGTTTATATCTGTTATTCGATATTTTTTTTATTATTAAGAAAAGTTCAGTTTCTAATGTGTTGACAAGCATAAATGAATGTTTTATGCTTGCTTACAGTCGAGAACCAAAATCCTTAAGGAGGTTTAATCAATATGCAAGGTTATTGTGTCAAATGTAGAGCAAAGCAGGAAATGAAAGGCGCCAAAGCCATCACCATGAAGAATGGCCGACCTGCAATGCAGGGTACCTGCCCTAAGTGCGGTACCAAGATGTTCAAAATTGGCGCTACCAAGTAGTTAGCTTCTTTATTGGACTTGTAAATAAAAAAAGACCGATTGTGATCGGTCTTTTTTTATTTCATATTCAGGGCTAAATTGCACAAGTTTTTTCAATAATGTAGAATGTCGTAGACAGGGAACGACATATGAAATCAGCTGGCGAACCAATACCCATAACTCAGATTGAACGAATGAACGAATATGGTTCAGATGATTTGTTCATCTGTTGTGCCGGCTTTGAAGCCAGATGTTCAACAGCTGCTTCCAAACTCAGTCCTTCATACCGCACAAAATACAGCATTATCTTCCAGATCGATGATTCCTTCTTCAACAAGGAAGTTGAAGCCAATCGTGCAAGACTTCAGGCAATCCTTTCACAGCATACTGTAGAAGGTGTATATGTCATCAATTGCAACAGGGATAACCCCAACGATGCTATAGCTCAGCTGAAGAATATCTGGAACAGAGTTAAGCCCAAGGATCCGGAAGAACCGTATATCACTCTTGATATCAGCGGTATCACAAAGATCTATCTCTTACAGCTGCTGTACTTTATTGTCGCCGAACAGTGTCTTGGACTTCCCAGACTTGTTCATACAACTCAGTCATATGCCGCAACACGTCTCACCCGCGGTGTGGAACAGATTACAACCATCCCGAATTTTTTCGGAAACATGACCATAGACAAGCCGAATCTTCTTATCCTGATGCTTGGATTTGAACCTGAAAGAAGCCTGTCTGTATGGAAACAGTTCAATGCCAGCCATACCATTGCACTGATCAGTAATCCTCCGCGTGACGGCAACATGTACTATGTTGAATATGCAAAGAAAAACAATGCATCCCTGTTGTCACAGGACAATGTTGAATTAAAAGATGTACCTCCTGATTCTCCTTACGGAGTACGAAATGTCCTGGAAGAGATCTATCAGGAATACAAGGATACCCATAATTTCATCCTTGGTCCTTTCGGTACAAAGCCGCAGACAGTAGGTGTTTTCCTGTTCTGTCTTGAACATCCCAAGGTTCAGGTGATCTATTCCTTCCCGTCAAGCTACACTCATTCTTATCTTCAGAGAGAACCCGGCGATACACTGCTGCTGCCGTTGACACCTCCGACAGGCTATGTCAACACCTCTTCTCCAACAGATGATGTCAATGAAGAAGATTCTTCTTTCATCTAGACAACCCCTGGACACCGTTTTTGCACTTTATAGCTAATGACCATTGACACTGCTCAAAAATTTAAGTTAGAATGTCAATACTATGAGTGAAGATCCCAACACAAAAGGTTACAGTATCTCAGAAGCCGCTCAGGAGCTCGGTGTTTCAACCAGAACGATCCGCAGACACATAAAAGCCGGCAAAATAACCGCCGTCAAAATCCAGGGTCAATTCGGAGAGGAATATCGTATTTTCGAACTTCCGAAAGATGTTGAAGAACAGATTGAAGACACTGTCCAGGAAGGCGCAGAACAGTCTCAGGACAACGAAAAAGAAAAAACCAAGCTGATACCCGCAGATGATGCTGTTTCAAGCTTAAAAATCATTCTGGATCTTCAGGAAAAAAATATTGCTCTTGCCGCCCAGCTTGGTGCCGCAACAGAACGTATCAAAAATCTTGAATCGCAGATCCAGCTGCTGTCCCCTCCCCAGGAAGCTCCTAAAAAGCACTGGTGGCAGAAAATATTCTAAGATAGTCCACACTTCATAAAAAATGAAAAAGCCATGTATTCAGAATACATGGCTTAATTATTCAATTTAATGCCAGGAGAGGGGGTCGAACCCACACGAATCACTTCGGCGGATTTTAAGTCCGCTGCGTCTGCCTATTCCGCCATCCTGGCACGCCAGAATATTATCTTACGCAAGAGCAACAGCGTCTATTTAAAAGAAAGGCGACGATCGGATTCGAACCGATGATAAAGGTTTTGCAGACCTCTGCCTTACCACTTGGCGACGCCGCCACTTAACTAGAATTATGCAGAAAACAAACTCATGAGAGAAAAAGAATGGAGCGGAAGACGAGATTCGAACTCGCGACCTTCTCCTTGGCAAGGAGACATTCTAGCCACTGAACTACTTCCGCATTTAAATTGGTGCCGAGAGAGAGATTTGAACTCTCACGGGTTATACGCCCACTAGCCCCTCAAGCTAGCGTGTCTGCCATTCCACCATCTCGGCTCTGTTGGCAGGAGTGGAAGGATTCGAACCCACGACACGCGGTTTTGGAGACCGCTGCTCTACCAACTGAGCTACACTCCTAGCTCGAGTTTTGGATCTCTGCCTAAATTGTTAAGTTACCCTTGCCATAAGGCAACAGAGTGTATTTTACTTTGTAATATATTTATTTGTCAAATGGTAAAAAATTACATGCCTCTTACGCTTGCATCAAGCTCTGTTGCCAATGTCTTTGTGAGAGCATCAACAACACCGTCAACCTGCGAATCCTTCAAGGTTGAATCAGCCTGGAATGTAAGACTGTAAGCCAGTGATTTCTTACCTTCACCAATTTGAGCACCAGTATACTGATCGAAAAGAACTGCACTCTTTATCATTGAGAATCTGGAAATAATGTTCATGATCTGCTTATGAGTAATATTCATATCAACAACAAGAGCAAGATCTCTTTCGACTGCAGGGAATTTGTTGAGAACTGAATATTTATTTGAAACTGTCATATTGTTCAAAAGATCAGTAAGATTGATCTCATACAGATATACATTATCTCCGAGGCCGAATGCATCAGCAACAACAGGATGGAGCTTGCCAACATAACCGACAGTTTTTCCGTTTACTGACATTTCAGCCTGATATCCCGGATGAAGACCTGCATCCTTCCCTGTATTGAAATCAACTTCTGTCTTGATTCCTGCAAAAAGACCTTCCATAAGACCCTTTGCGTCATAGAAATCGACTTCAGATGCTTCACGGTTCCAGACCTTGTCGGTTCCATCAGCAGTCAATACACCGCAGAGCATCTCAATTTCATTGGGAAGATCGTCTTTACGTCCGATAAATACATGACCGACTTCATAAATACTGATAAGACCCTGAGGATATCTGAGGTTATTGACCAGGGAAGTGAGAACAGTAGCTCGAAGGCTTGTTCTCAGACAATCCTGATCGCTTGCCATCGGATTAACCAGTTTGACAAGGATATTATCGGGAATTTCCTGATTGGTGGCTTTTTCCATAATATCCTTATTGGTTATGGAAAGAGTCATTATTTCACTTGCGCCAAGTCCGCAAAGTACTTTCTTGACTTTGTTCTTGAGGTTGAACATAGGTGAAGGAAGATGTTCGGGAAGAGGAGTCCCCAGTCTGGTTACAGGAATCTTGTCATATCCGATTATTCGGCCGTATTCTTCTGCAAGATCAGCCTTGATCTTGATATCAGATCTCCAGTAAGGTGCAACCACATGGAAGCCATCCTTGGTGCTGGTGACTTCACATCCGACTGCTTTATAGATCCGTTCCATTTCATTGACGGACACTTCCATACCGAGAAGTCGTTCAACATCTTTCTTGGTGATATCGATTTCCGGTGCTTTTACCGCATCGGTTACAGCATCTTTTTCAGCAACTGTGACTGTTCCGCCGCAAAGCTCCAGAACGAGTTTAATTGCCCTTCTGAGAGCTCTTACTGATATTCTCGGGCTGATGCCTCTTTCGAATCTTCTGCCCGCCTCGCTGGACATTTTAAGAACCGAATTGGCATGATGAATGGCAGCCGGATAGAAGCTGGCAGATTCAATTGCAATGTTTACAGTTTTATCTGTAACCTCACTTGTAAGACCACCCATTACACCGGCAATAGCAAGAGGTTTGGAAGGATCAGTAATGAGAAGCATTTCGTTATCAAGAACTCGTTTCTCATTATCAAGAGTGATCATGGTTTCATTGTTTTCAGCATGTCTGACAATGATGTGATGATTAAAAATAGTATCGTAATCAAAAATATGAAGCGGCTGTCCGTATTCCAGCATCACATAATTGGAAATATCAACGACATTGTTGATCGGTCTCATGCCTGCACTGACAAGTGCATCCTTCATCCATTTGGGTGATTCACCGATCTTGATACCTTTAATCACTGCCGCAGAGTAACGTTTGCAGAGATCCGGTGCATCATTGGTAACTGTGATGTCATCGGAATCTTCATTGCCTTCATAGATTTCAGGTTCAGTAACAGGTTTTCCTGTAAGAGAAGAAAGTTCATGTGCAACACCGAGAATGGAAAGCATATCAGGTCTGTTGGGAGTGACTTCCATTTCCCAAATCGTATCGCCCAGGTAATCAGCCAGCAGACCGCCTTCGGGAGCATCTTCGGGAAGAATGAGAATACCTGTATGTTCATCCGATAATCCGAGTTCAAGTGCCGAACAAAGCATACCGGCAGATTCAACACCACGGATCTTGGATTTTTTCAAAGTAATGGTTTCGCCGGTATGACCGTCCTTAACAACGGCACCGACAGTAGCAAAACAAACCTTATCGCCAATGGTAAGGTTGGGAGCTCCGCAGACAACGGTCTGCTTAACTCCATTCATTTCGACTGTAGCAAGTCGGAGTTTATCTGCATTGGGATGAGGATCAATAGCAACTAAACGGGCAATATAAACATTTTTCCATCCACCGACATGAATGGTTTCACTTACTTCGGTACTAGCCATAGTGATCTTCTGAGCGGCTTCTTCCTCAGAAATATCGATATCGATATATTGTTTAAGCCATTTCAGTGATACTCTCATTAGAACTGCCTCAAAAAGCGTAAGTCTCCGGAATAGTAGTTTCTGACATCTTCTATTCCGTAACGCAGCATCGGGATTCGTTCGATACCGAGACCGAATGCAAATCCTGAATATTTTGTGGAATCGATACCGGCCATCTCAAGTACTGAAGGATGGACCATACCGCAGCCTGATATTTCGATCCATCCGCTGTTTCCGCAGACTCTGCATCCTTCACCGCCGCAGATTGCGCATGATACAGCAATTTCCGCACCCGGTTCAACGAACGGGAAGAAGTCTGTTCTGAATCGGACTTTTCGATCAGGTCCATAAAAACGTTTTACAAATTCATTGAGAGTACCTTTAAGATCAGCGAAGGTAATACCTTCATCAACGGCCAAACCTTCGATCTGTGTGAACATAGCAAGATGAGTGGCGTCGGTTGCTTCATATCTGTAAACACGGCCGGGAACAACTATTCGGATAGGAAGAGGAGTTGATTCCATGGTCCTTGCCTGCATAGGTGAAGTATGAGTTCGGAGCAACATCTTCCAATCGGTCTCAGGTTTTGAACCGCCCTTCATCCAGAAGGTATCCATTGTATCTCTTGCCGGATGTTCCTTGGGAATATTCAGAGCATCAAAGTTGTAATGATCCCATTCAACTTCATTGCCTTCAACGATCTGGAAACCCAGTCCTTCAAAAATTCCGCATATTTCCTCGATTGCCTGGGTAACAGGATGAATATGTCCCTGATGCTGAATCCTTCCGGGTAATGTTACATCTATCGCATCTTCTGCAGATTTAGCAAGTTCGAGGTTCTTGATCTCCTGTTCCTTTGCTATGAGAGCCGTTTCCAACTCGGCTTTCATTGCATTTGAAGTTGCGCCAATGGTTTTTCGCATTTCAATAGGCACATCGGAAAGGCCGCGCATGATCTCTGCAAGCTGGCTTTTCTTGCCCATATAGCGAACTCGCCATCGTTCGATGTCGGTGTTTTCTTTGATGTCATCAAGCTCTTTTAAAGCCTGATTTCTAACATCGTTTAATTGCTTTTTAATATCCATAGATAAATGAAAATTATAAGCTCATATCTGTATGAGGGTCAAGGAAAACAGCCTTATTCAGCCATGGTGAGGGCTCGTTTGAACCTTTTTAACAGAAAGAATTTGCGGGCGCGGATATATCGTTGTACAGTTTAAATTGGAATTTAAGGTGATGTTATGTTAGGACTTGGAACAATTATCAATACTGTCGCTATTGTGACAGGTGGTGTGATAGGGCATTTTACAGGAAAATTATTTAAACAAGACCAGCAGAATGCGTTGACAATTGCCTGCGGTGTAAGCGTTATCTTTATCGCTATTGCAGGTGCAATGCAGGGAATGCTTAATATTGATGATGGCAAGATATTGAGCGGCAAATCAATGTTGATCGTGCTTTGTCTTGCTCTCGGCACAATAATTGGTGAGCTGATCGGGATAGAAAAGGGATTCGAGCATTTTGGAGAATGGCTTAAGAAAAAAACCGGTAATAGTGGCGATAACCAGTTTGTGTCTGCTTTTGTTACTGCTTCGCTGACAGTATGTATTGGAGCTATGGCAATTGTGGGTGCTATACAGGATGGGATATCGGGAGACCCAACAACACTTGTTGTAAAGTCAGTTCTGGATTTTATTATCATTGCTGTCATGACGTCTTCTCTTGGAAAGGGATGTATATTTTCGGCCATTCCGGTCTTAATATTTGAAGGAATCATCACGTTGCTCGCAAGATTAATCGCTCCGTTAATGACAGAATCCGCAATCTCGTACCTTTCTCTCATTGGATCAATTTTAATTTTCTGCGTAGGGTTGAACCTTATATGGGGAAAAAAGGTCAGAGTTGCAAATATGTTGCCATCAATTGTTTTAGCGGTTATTGCAGCATATTTACCGTGGACACTATAAATTCCAGTTTCACAAGATGAAAACAATCCCGATCATCGGTTTCAGCGGATATCACTGAAGTGCCGATCCCAAAGAATGTTCCTCAACTGTTTCCGTTGTCATATTTAAGAGCTTCGAAAGAAATGCACTGCTGCTCAAAACACCGCATATATAGTCTATCGAAAGCAGCAGGACCAATACAGGAACAGTGAAAAAAAGAAAAGGATTAAGCAAATCTGTAAGCCGAGTTCTGTACTGTTTTCACAGCGATGACTATCTATCTAGTACGGCTATTACTAGCCGTCTCAAGCGGCCAACCCGGGAAAAGCCAGACACTTTATACTCCCCTATTAGGCCTTGCTCCGAACGGGGTTTACCTCAGCCGACCAGTCACCTGGTTCGCTGGTGAGCTCTTACCTCGCCATTTCACCCTTACCGGAAACCGGCGGTATGTTTCTGTGGCACTGTTCCGTACGATCACTCGTCCTGGACGTTATCCAGCGTTCTGTCTGGAGGAGCTCGGACTTTCCTCCTGTGCGAAGCCGCACAGGCAGCCATCTGACCTGCTTAACCCGTAATTAGTATACATAATTTCATGATAAATATCTTATTGATATTAAATATGATAGAATTGAAGGGTTATAATGCTTGCAATATAACAGTCGAAAACAATTTAAACAATTCACATACAGGAGTCTTATATAAATGAGTGTTGGACATTTGAAAGTTCTCGTTCGCGGTGCCGGTGAAATAGCTACAGCAATGGCATGCAGAATGGCAGAAGCCAAGTTTCACGTTGTAATGACAGAAACAGATCATCCTGAAGCAGTAAGACGAAGAGTCGCATTCTCTGAAGTCATTTACGAAAAGGTTAAAACTGTCGAAGGTAAAGTTGCACGGCTCGTCGATGACTATGACGGTGTCATGAAATGCTGGGAAAACGGAGAGATCGCAGTTATTATCGATCCGGAGGCGAAGATAAAAGACCAGATCCATCCTGATGTGGAGATCGATGCAATCATTGCAAAGAAGAATCTCGGAACAAAAATGACTGATGCAGAACTGGTAATAGGTCTGGGAGTCGGTTTTGAAGCAGGTGTCGATACACATGTGGTTATTGAAACCAACAGAGGACATAACCTCGGCAGAATCATCCGAAAAGGACTTGCCGATCCTGATACCGGTGAACCCGGAAATATTGCCGGATACACATATGAAAGAGTTCTCAGAGCCCCATGCGACGGTATTCTGGAAACAGATCATGACCTTGGGGATATTGTAAAAGCCGGAGATATCATCGGATACGTTAACGGTCAGCCGATGAAAACAGTCCTTTCAGGCGTTATCCGAGGTCTGCTCAGAAACGGAACGAAAGTTCACAAAGGCATGAAAAGCGGAGATGTTGACCCGCGCGGGCAAGTCACCTATGTCGACACCATTTCGGACAAAGGCAGAACCATTTCCGGCGGAGTTCTTGAAGCTATCATGAACCATTTCAATGCATAAATACAGGTGGTCGGCAAAATGGATCTTCAGGCATTAATAGACGTAAATAAACTCTGGTATAAGATCTATCCTTATACTGCTGAGCATGCACTTTCAGTCTATGGTAAAAAATCCGGCAAAGTGCTGGAAATGGGAGTGTTCTCAGGAGGAATATCCAAATATCTTGCAGACACATACAAGGATTTTGATCAGACGATCGTTACCGATGATCCTGCTTACACTGATGCAGTTGCCAGCTGGCTGAAAAGCGAAGGCATCGACAAGGTCAAAACCTTCACTGCCCCGCTTGATTCAACACCCTTCAACAGTGATATGTTTGATCTTGTGATTCTAAGAGGAGCATTTTTCTTTATCCGCGAGAATCCCTCCATTCTGTCAGAAATATACAGAATTCTAAAACCGGGAGGGACCGGTTTTGTCGGAGGAGGATTCGGAAAAGGCGTTCCTGATGAAACGATCGATGAAATCAAAGAAGAATCAAAGATCCAGAATGACAACCTCGGGCGTGTCAGAGTGACAATTAGTCAGTTACAAAGCATTATCAATACTGTAAAATTAGATGACAAGATCAAGATTACAGAAGAAGGTGGAGTATGGTTGGAGATCAAAAAAGATATGTAACCAGAGAAACACGTTCCATTCTCGGTGCTTTTAATACAACAGACAAGCAGCTGATCAGTCTGGTCGGAGGCGGAGGAAAGACCTCCACAATGAACGCTCTTGCAAAGGCACTTCTTAACAGCAATTATACTGTTATCACAACTACGACCACGCATATTCGCAAACCATCTGAGGAAGAATGTCCCTATACATATATCCTCAAGGAATATGAGGATTTAGACATTGAAGCCATCAGACAGCTTGTGAAGGATTACAGACATATCACAATCCTGAGCGGAGTCGATAAATTCGGCAAAGGCTACGGATTGCAGCCGGATATCATCACAAAGATTTTTGAGGAGAAAGTGTGTGATACCGTTATTTGTGAGGCAGACGGATCGGCACAGCGACCCATTAAATGTCCCCGTGAATCAGAACCGGTATACCCCGCCAAGACAAATGTTGTCATCCCCGTCGTAGGTCTTGATGCGCTTGGTGCTTCAATCGGAAGTGATATGACATTCAGAAACGAATACATCTGCAGTGTCACAGGACTGAATATCGGAGATATACTGGACGAGAATGCGATTGCCAAGATCGTCACAAATGAAAAAGGTATCATCCAGTATGCACCCGAAAACGCGATCATCATTCCTTTCCTCAACAAAATCGATCTGACCAGCACCCGTTCCGCAGTTGAAGTAGCCAGAGCTATCCTCGGCAAGAATCATCCTCAGATAAATTATGTTGTCACAGGATCCATACAGGATAAAAACAGAATATTTACTATCGTTCAAAAGCTATAAAAGGAGTCATTAATGTTCACAGAAATCTACGAAGAAGCTGCAAGACTCTCCAAAATAGGAGAACCTGCAGTCATCTGCACCATCATCGAAGCCGGTGGTTCCACGCCCCGCGGTACAGGAAGCAAAATGCTGG
>JAEEGI010026682.1_pt1 | contig 11110 bp, 4 predicted proteins | sample 8958751 | NCBI WGS metagenome assembly JAEEGI01 (sample SAMN16246545, study PRJNA631951) | gut metagenome | biome: gut microbiome; feature: rumen; material: KS-attached | host: Bos | place: Iran: Karaj | collected 2018-10 | reverse complement strand
TGCCGCCATGTTGCTGGAACTCATCGACCGAAACTTTGGTGGAGGTTGGGACAGCATCCCCCTGAGCATCAAGGACATCATTGAGTCAAGCTTCGAGATTTCCACCACTCAGTTGCCTACCAGTCGCATTCATGCCAAGGGCGGAACGCTGGAGCGCAAGGTGGAACAGGGATTCGAAGTGCTGGAGATAGAAAAGGGAGCTTGGACGGAGGCTATTTTCGCCAAGAAGAAAGAACCCCTGCAGAAACTGCGTTGCAATAGCGATTCGAAGTATGACGAGGACGGAAACCTGATTCAGGACGAGAACGAAGACGAGGATCTGGAGGACAACGACGCTCTGGACAACGACGAGCAGGACGATACCTTCTATTCTTCCTTTGCCGCAGAGGCTGTTGTGAAGGAGGAAACGGAAGAAGGTTTCCCGATAGAGGACTAATGGAAGTGAAGAAGTGACGAAACGGAGAAACTCACTCCATCACTTCATCATTTCTCGCCCCCACGGGGAGAGTTAAAGAGGGACTTTTCTACGGAATTCCGCACAAACGATAGCGGTGGCAATGGCGACATTTAGGCTTTCCACCGTTGGGCGGTTGGCAGGATAAGGTGGAACAAAGAGACGGTGGCTCACCAAGGCTGCTGTCTCTTTTCTTATTCCCTGTCCTTCGTTTCCCATGATGATAACGCCATGGGAAGAGAGTTCTTGCTGATAGATGTTCTTTCCGTCGAGGAAGGTCCCATAGATGGGAGCAGAAGTCTTACGGAGTTCTTCAGTCAGTTCGCAATAGTGGACACTGACGCGAGCGAGAGCTCCCATCGTGGCTTGTGTGGCCTTGGGATTGTAAATGTCGGCGGAGTCAGGTGAACAGTAGATGTGATGAATGCCAAACCAATCAGCCAACCGAACGATGGTTCCCAAATTGCCAGGGTCTTGCACGCCATCGAGTGCCAAAGTGAGTTCCCTTTCGGCTATTTCTGCCAGATGTCCTTCGGATTGTGGAATAGGGAATAGGGCAATCACTTGCTGGGGATGTTGGAGCAGGCTTGCCCGTTGCAATTCATCGGACGATACGGTATCACAGACAACGCCTCGAAGCTCTTTCTCATGTTCTTTCAGCCATTCGGCTTCTGCTGCCACATAGCGGGGAAGCATGACGGCGAGCAGTTCGCCCACGAGTTTGGGACCTTCGGCTACAAATAGTCCTTCGGCTACGCGGTTCTTCTTTCGTTCCAATCCGCGAATCTGCTTAATTCTGGCTTTGCTAATCATAATCACCACAAAATTAAAAAATAATGTTGAATGTTAAATGGTAAATGTTCAATTATTTTGTACTTTTGTAAAGTGAAACATTTGAGAACGCTTTTCCCTATGTTCGTTTTGCTGTCCGTCATGGTTATGGTGGCGGGTTGCAGTGTTTCGCGTTTTATTCCCGAAGGTGAGTATCTGCTTAACGATGTAAAGATTCGTGCGGACGAGAAAGGTGTTTCGCCGAGTCAGATGCAAGGCTACGTGCAACAGCATCCCAATTCCCGATGGTTCAGCGCAGTAAAAGTGCCTATGGCTCCCTATTTGCTGAGTGGACGTGATACGACGAAACGCATCAATCGTTTCTTGCAACGCATTGGTCAGGCCCCCGTTATCTATAGCCAGTCGAAGGCGATGAAGACGCGCGACAACATTGAGGCGGCGGTGCGAAATATGGGTTTCCTTCAGGCAAATGTCGACTTGCTGGAACGAAAGAAGAAGTTCAAACTGAATGCGCTTTACGACATCCATCCCGGTGTGAGATATACTGTTGCCTCAATCGAAGAGGATATTAAAGACGAGCAGATTCGCCACATCATTGACAGCACGCGTCGTGAATCGCGTTTGTCCGTAGGTATGCCTTTCGACCTGAATGAGTTGGACGCTGAGCGCTCACGCATCAATCACTTGCTGCGTAATCAGGGCTACTATCAGTTCAACAAGGAGTTTGTGCGTTTTGAAGCTGACACCACGTTGATGGGACATCAAGTTGCGCTCTCGATGGTCATAGACAACTATCGAACTCCACAACAACCAGAGCGAAGGCCCCATCGCCAGTTCTATGTAGGCGACATATCCTTCTCCGTCGACTCTTCTTCGCATAATCTCTTGCGCGAGAATGTCCTTCGCGTGAAGAATGCTATTAAGCCGGGCGAATTATATAAAGAAAGGCATGTGCAGGAAACCTATGGCAACCTGTCGGCATTGGGAGCAGTGATGAATTCAACGGTGACTATGATTCCTGACACGACAGATTCCACTCGTTTGCAAACACTTGTTTCTGTAACAACCAACAAACGCCACACCATGAATGCAGAGGTTGAAGGTACCAATACTTCGGGTGACTTGGGTGCTGCCGTTGTTCTTTCGTATCAGAACAGGAATCTTTTTCGAGGTTCGGAATTGCTTAGTGTCAGGTTGCGTGGAGCTTATGAAGCCATCAAAAAACTTGAGGGCTACGAGAAGAAAGAAGGCAGTCGCAATCAGAACTATATCGAATATGGCGCAGAAGTGTCCTTGGCCTTTCCCGACTTTAAGTTCCCAGGTATCAGCCGTGATTTCCGTCGCAACAGTCACGCTATAAGTGAGGTCTCTCTGATGTATAATAGCCAAAACCGTCCCGAATTCCATCGTCGAGTGGTTACTGGGGCTTGGCGTTATAGATGGAGTCAGATGAATCGACAGCGGCAACACAAGATTGACCTTATCGACCTGAACTATGTCTTCATGCCTTGGATTTCGAAGAAGTTCCGTGAGGACTATCTCGACAACGTCACTTCGCGCAACTCCATCCTTCGTTATAACTATGAGAACCTGTTTATTATGAAGTGGGGCTACACCTTCAGCTTTACTTCACAGCCTCTTTCTGGTGCTACGGGAAACTATGGAACGAATGCCTACAGTATTCGCTTCAACGTGGAGTCGGCGGGCAATCTGCTCTACGGATTGACGAAACCATTCTCTACCAATCGTAATTCCGAGGGACAATATACCTTATTTAATATCGCGTACGCGCAATACGTGAAGGGCGACTTCGATTTCTCCAAGAGTTTCCGCTTCTCGCCCGAAAATTCTCTCTCCGTGCATTTTGGATTAGGAATTGCTTATCCTTATGGCAATAGTAGCATTCTGCCATACGAGAAGCGTTATTTCAGCGGTGGTGCTAATAGTGTGCGTGGATGGTCGGTTCGTGGACTTGGTCCAGGTTCTTTCAAAGGAGCGGATGGTCGTATCGACTTCATCAATCAAACGGGTGACGTCAAACTTGACATGAATCTTGAGTATCGCGCTCATCTTTTTTGGAAGATTGATGGTGCGGCATACGTTGACGCAGGAAACATATGGACTATTCGTGATTATGCTGACCAACCGGGCGGACAATTCCGCTTCGACACTTTCTGGCGTCAGATAGCCGTTTCCTATGGTTTGGGTATTCGTCTTAACTTTAACTACTTCATCCTTCGCCTCGATAGTGGTATGAAAGCCATCAATCCGGCTTATTCCGACTCTCGCCACCATTATCCCATCATCCATCCTCATTTCAAGCGCGACTTTGCCCTCCACTTTGCTGTCGGTTTGCCGTTCTAATAAAGCCTGTGTTTTTAGGGAATGTCCTTTAATAACAGATAAAAAGCAGAAACCCCTCCGCTGTTGTAGCGAAGGGGCTTCTTTGTACGCCCTCAGGGGCTCGAACCCTGGACCCATTGATTAAGAGTCAATTGCTCTACCAACTGAGCTAAGGACGCATCTTTGTTTGTTTGCGAGTGCAAAGGTACTACATTCTTTTGAAATGACCAAACCAAAATACAAAAAGTTGCAAAAAACTTTTATTATTCGCAGTCAAAGACTATGGCGAGGGGTTCGTTCGTTAGGTTTTTAGGTAAGTAAACGACGATATTCCCGTTTTCCCTCGTCCATTTCAGCGCCTGTCCGTTGGAGAGCAATCGCATAGTTGCCCCCAACCGAGGTTGGTTCCCTTTCCACGTGAGGGCGGTTGGCATTTCTGCCTCCTCGGGTTGGGCAAGTATGGCGAAACACTTTTTGCCGTCTTTCGAGCAGGTAAACCAGAGGTCGCCTTCGTTGTAGTGTGGCGTGGTTATAGTTTCGTAGATGGCTTGCCCGTTCTTTTTCAACCATCGTCCTATCTCTTTCATTCTTTCTTCCGCTTCAGGTTGTATGAGGCCTTCGGCAGTTGGTCCGACGCCCAGCACAAGATTGCCTCCTTTGGCAACAACTTCGATGAGGGTGTTGACTACTTTTTGTGCCGACTTCCATCGGGGGCGAGGCACCCAACCCCAGTCGTCGCTCAATGGAATGCAAGACTCCCAAGGGTAAGGCAATTGTCTTTCGGGTATCGAACGCTCAGGCGTTTGGTAGTTCTCGTAAGGTCCCCTGATGGTACGGTCAACAATGAGAAGGCCGGGTTGGTGGCTTCGTGCCATATGGGCTATTCGTGGCATATCAATGTCCTGATTGTTTTCCTTGCACACCCATCCGCCGTCGAGCCAAAGGATATCGATAGGACCATAACCTGACATCAATTCCTGTATTTGGTTGTAAGTGAATTGCTTGAAGGCATCCCATCGTTCGGGATATTGTTTGATGGGATAGTTTACGTTGCGTCCCTTCGTGGAATAGACATCCCACCAATAGGTTTGTGCGTGCCAGTCAGGCTTTGAGAAGTAAGTGCCTAACATCAAACCACGTTGGCGGAAGGCTTTGAGTACAGGACCAAGCATATCCTTTCCTGTATAATGAGCCACATTGAAGTCCGTCTCGTGGCTATCAAAAAGGCAGAAGCCATCGTGGTGTTTTGTCGTGAATATCATGTAGCGCATACCTGCTTCCTCGGTCAGTCGCGCCCATTGGTCTGGGTCGAATCGGGTGGGATTGAACGCATTGGCAAGTCCCCAATACCATTGTTTATATTGGTCGTAAGTCATCGTGGTATCACGCTGAATCCAATTCTCATCGCAAATGCTCCACGACTCCACAATGCCTGGTACGGAATATAGTCCCCAATGGAGCAAGATGCCGAACTTCTGGTCTTGCCATGTGTGTAGTTTATCCAGCACCAGTGAGTCGGTAGGCCATTCGTAACCATTGTTCTGTTCCACGATGTCACCTCGCATAACCGATGCGTCTGCTTGTTCGCTTGCCCATCTGCCCGACAATCGAATATCTTGCGAAGACGCACCAATCATGATGTCACAAGGCTCAGTTTCTTCTAATGTAAAGGTAACGTTCTTACTCTTGCCTCGAGGAATAAAGATGCGTTGGAAATCAGCTAATTGACGTTTGGGTAAAACGATTCCTGTCTTGTAGCGTCGAACATAGAGCTGAGCCACCTCCTCGCCATCATACTTTCCCGTGTTGGTAATTGTGCATGAGATATTTCGGCCGTCAATCTTCAATTTGCTATATTCAAATGTGGTGTAGCTCAAGCCATAGCCGAAGGGATAGAGTGGGGTAGCACGTCCTTCCACATAATCGTGCGTTTGAGGCCAAGGACGATTGTAGTAGACGGGTAGTTGACCTACGCTTCGAGGTACGCTTATGGGGAGCCTACCTGCGGGATTATAGTCGCCAACTAGTACATCAGCAATAGCACTACCACCTTGCTCGCCTGGATAATAGGCAGTAAGCAGGGCGTCGGCTTGTTCTGCGGCCCAGTTTTTCAGCAAGGGACGCCCTTCGATGTAGATGACCACAAGGGGTTTGCCTGTCTGCTTCAGCTCCTCCAACAATTCTTGTTGATTGCCTAAGAGGTCGAGCGACAGACGGTCGAGACCTTCGCCACTATCTGGGGATGAGAAAATGTGAGAATGAGAAACAGAGGATGCGTTTGCTGCGCCAGTTTCCTTGTATTCTATGTTACCATATCGACAGCTCGAACCACCTACTGCAGCAATTATGACATCGGCGTCTTCTACGGAAACGAATTGGAATCCTTTCTGCAGTAGTCCTTCTTTGATGGTAATGACTTTTCCATCCGGCTGCGGGGCAGTGTAGTCTCCCAGTTGAGCATACACGTTGTCAGCATTTGGTCCTACGACAGCAATCTTCACATTGCGGGACAATGGCAGGATGGAATTTCTATTCTTAAGCAATGTGATGCTTGCCCGTGCAATATCTCTAGCCAGTTCGATGTGCTCCTTGCAATGCACCTCTTCTACCTCCTCTTCATCCACATAAGGATGCTCGAACAACCCCAAGTCGAATTTCAAACGTAGCACCCTTCTAACCGCATCGTCTATTAGCTGTGAATTATGAATTCTGGATTCGGAGTTGTTGTAGGCACTTGCGCCAAGGTCCACATCCACTCCTGCTTTCAGTGCCATTTGTGCAGCTTCTTCCAAGGATGAGGCCACATGCAGCGTGTTGTGAAGGACATTGATGCTGTATAAATCAGAGATGACAATCCCCTGGAATCCCCATTGCTTCCTCAAGATATCCCTGAGCAACCAAGGGTTACTGGTCGATGGAATTCCGTCGATGGCGTTATAGGCCGTCATTACACCCAATGCCCCAGCTTCAATTGCGCTGCGGAATGGTGGCAGATAGATCTGCATAATCTCATGCTGTCCCATGTTAATGGCTGCTCCGTTTTGCCCTCCTTCACCCATACCATAAGCGGCTAAGTGTTTCAGTACACAACGGCCTTCCATACCATTGACAATGGCTGCTCCCAATGCTCCTGTTAAGGTCGGGTCTTCGCCCATGCATTCCTCTGTCCTGCTCCATCGTGGGTCGCGAGCGAGGTCAAGCACAGGACCGTATCCGAGCGTTGCACCTTCTGCCTTCATTTCAGCAAGTATGGCCTCGCCCATGCGTTTCATTAGGTCGGTAGAGAAGGTTGCACCCAAGCCCAAACCCGTTGGGAAAGTGGTTGCCCCGATGGCCATCATTCCGTGAGGCGTTTCCTCGGCCAGTAACAGGGGAATTCCCAGTCGCGTGTGTTCAACAGCGTGGCGTTGCAGTTCGTTAGCCCGTCGTGCTGCCCTCCGAGGCGTTAGTCCATTTTCTAACGTGCGTCCTGTCCAAGGGTCAGCTCTGAATGTTGCCCATAGCATGCCCACGCCCGCGGAATCCTTCTTCTCATCGTATGTCCACCCTAATGGGCAAAGCAACTGGGCCACTTTCTCTTCTATCGTCATTCGCTTGAGTAGGTCCTCCACTCGTTCATCCGTGCTTAAGGTTGCATCCCGATAGGGTTGTGCTCCTATGGCGGTAATATATAGTAGGCCAATAAATGTACAAAGTATCTTTTTCATATTGAAAGTATCATTGAACGCCTTAAAGTTACGAATAAGTGAGAGAATACACAAATATAATTTGATGTTTTCCGAACGGGAGTAACTTCAGAAGTTAAAGTTACGAATAAAATCAAAAATAAATAGTAATTAGTAAATAGTAAATGGTAAATAATTGTTATTTTTGCGATGTTGTTTGTGATAATAACCTTTAAATATACCATTATGAAAAGGATTAGGTGCATAAGTTTCCTCATGCTTTTGTTTGTGACAGCAGGCATGCTTCAAGCCGCAGAATGGACACGCAAGTCGGCAGCTTTGATGACTTTCTGGGGTGAACAGATAGACCCAGAGAATGTTTGGCAGGAATATCCTCGTCCGCAGTTAGTACGTCCCGATTGGATGAACCTGAATGGTGTTTGGGAGTACTTCCGTCGCGAAGGCACTACCAACCTGACCGTTGAAACAGCTGTCAGTAAGTTTAACAAACGCATCCTCGTGCCGTTTGGCGTAGAGTCAGCGCTTTCGGGCATCATGGAGCAGGACTATTCCAAGGTTGCCAACTCCACGCTGATGTATCGTCGCACGTTCACCCTTACTGATGCTTTCAAGGACAAACGCGTGCTACTCCATTTCGGTGCTGTGGATTGGTTTTGTGCGGTATTTGTCAATCGCACGCTTGTGGGTGAGCATAAGGGTGGCAGTGACCCTTTTACCTTTGATATCACACCCTACCTGAAAGCAAAAGGTGAGCAAGAACTGCAGGTTGCCGTTTACGACCCTTGTAATCGGGGTGGACAACCTACAGGCAAGCAAACTTTAAATCCCGGCAGCATCTGGTATACCAGTTGCAGTGGTATCTGGCAGACTGTGTGGCTCGAACCCGTAAGCGATTGCTACATCGAGCGTTACGAACTTGTTCCTGATGCCGCTACGGGAACTGTCCGCGTGAAAGTCATAGGTAATGATCCCACCTGCAAGTTCTATCTCGTAGCTCGTGATGGAGAAAGTATTGTTACCCAGACAGACAAGATCAAGGTCGGTCAGGAGGTGACGCTCACCATTCCCGATGCCAAGTTGTGGTCGCCCGATTCGCCTTTCCTCTATAATCTCGACATCTATCTTTGTCGCGACAATTGTGAGGAATGCGACCGAGCCCGCGGTTACTTCGGCTTGCGTACGCTCACAAAGGGCATGGTAGATGGACATCCTGCTTTTTTGCTGAATGGGAAACCCATATTCATGTATGGACCTCTCGATCAGGGATGGTGGCCCGATGGTCTTCTGACTCCCCCTTCCTACGAAGCAATGATCTATGACCTGCAGACCATCAAGTCGTTGGGAATGAATATGGTACGCAAACACATCAAGGTAGAGAACGACCTGTGGTACGAATGGTGTGACCGCAATGGGCTCATCGTTTGGCAGGATATGCCGAGCGGTAGTGACAGCGGTAAGTTGGGTACGAAGGAGGAACTGCACCAAATCTTCTATAAAGAGTGTGACCACATCGTCAATGCCCTTAAACAGCATCCTTGCATCTGTGTGTGGGTGCCTTTCAACGAAGGTTGGGGACAGGATGCCAATACAGACCAGCACACGAAGACGGGCAATTTCGTGGTTCGTAGTGCCGATGCCGACATGGGTCGCCTAATGAATGCTGCTTCCGGTTGGTACGATAAGAGGATTGGCGACATTACCGATGCCCACAGTTATCCCTCACCAAGTGGTACGGATAATCCAGGAAACAATCGCGTCAATGTTTGTGGAGAGTTTGGTGGCATTACCTACTTGATTGACGGACATTTGTGGGGTGGCAACGATCAGGTTTACACCTCTGTGGAGAATAGCGAGGACTACACCGACCGCTTTATCCAATACACCTCTGCTCTGCAAGGTCTGCAACTCAGCAAAGGCTTGTGGGCAGGTGTTTATACCCAGATTACAGACGTCGAGAAGGAGGTAAATGGTATTCTTACCTATGACCGTAAAGTGCTGAAGGTCAATCCAGAACAACTTGCTTCCATTCGTAAGGAGATAGAGCGCACCATCAACCAGCGTGTGAGTGGGGCAAAGAGTATCGTGGCAGCTGGTGACAATGCCTCTAACATCAATTGGCAATACACCACAGAAGCGCCTGCTGAGGGTTGGGAACAGCCTGGTTTTGATGACAGCTCGTGGAAGAGTGGTGTCGCAGGCTTTGGTGAAATTACCCAGCCTGCTGCGAAGGTTCGCACTAAGTGGAGCACCCCTGAGATATGGATTCGCCGTACCTTCCAGTTCTCCGGACTGACTGCCGATGACCTGCCCAACCTATGCTTGCGCCTCTTCTATGACGAAGACAGCGAGGTATACATCAATGGTGTGTTGGCGATGACCATCACGGGTTACAACACCACTTATCAACTCTTTGGAATATCCGAGGCAGCTCGCAGGGCTATTAATCTTGAAGGTGATAATGTCATTGCCATCCACACGAAGCAGACGAGTGGTGGACAGTACATCGATGCAGGCTTCAGCATTCGTTCCTACAAGGATAACAGCACACTCACTTCTGAACCCATGGACGAGGCACAAATAGTGTATCCTAAGCCAACTGACGACGGACAGCGAGCCTATCTGCTCTCGTATTCCAAGACCAATGACGAGCGCCTGTTCTATGCCTACAGCTATGATGGACTCAAATGGCAGGAACTCAACGACGGCATCAGTATCTATGGTGGTGGCGGACAACCTCCTGTGCGTCGCCCTTTTGTTTATAGGCTGGAGGATGAAGGTGGTTCGTCCACCTTCCATCTCGTCTTCGGAGGCAATGACGAAGCCCCTGGCCTTTACCATCTTACTTCTACAGACCTCGTAACGTGGCAACCCCTCGACGGCCTCGATGTGAAGGTCATCGACAATGCCGCAATTGCTCCCGAGATAGGATATGACCCAGCCTCCCAGAACTTTGTCTACTACTGGTCGATGCTCTCTCGCGACACCTATTCCCTTCTTTATAGTCGCACGTCCGACTTTCTCACCTTCTCGCGTCCTGCGGGCTATTTCAAGCCTGGTTTTTCAGCCACGGACATTCATGTCTTTCAAGCCACTGACCAGTATGTGGCGCTCTTTACCGACCCTGGAGAGAATGGCATTAACATGGCCTATAGTCGTAGCCTAAATCCTACGAAAGGCATTTTCAAGAATCAAAAAAGCCTGTTCGAGACTTCTCGCATCATCACGTCGCCCACCGTATTCGAGTCTTTCGACGGCAGGGGATGGCTGCTCATCGGTATGGAGAACGGCACACCGCGTCTTCTTTGTGCTCCCACGGCAACAGCCGCAAATCTCGAGTGGTGGGATTATGCCGCCACCTCTCCCCGTTTGCCTGCCAATGCTGACGGAGGCAAGGTTATGATTATTACGCGTACCGAACTCTCCCGTCTCCAACATGCCCTTGCTGATGGGGTAGAGGAGCCTCGCTCCAGTTCAGAGTCCAAAGTTCAGGGTTCAGAGTTGTATGATCTCAGTGGACGTCACGTAATCGCTCCAAAGAAGGGCGTTTACATTAAAAACGGGAAAAAGTTCGTGAATAAGTGAGAAACGAGACAACGTTTGTGGTAAGGTAAAAGAACTTGCAGAGACTTGTCTTAAACCCAATGATTCTTTGACAATCACACTTCGCGCCCTTGCCTTCCTCCATAATCCCTTAGGCCTTTTGTCTTAGGCTCTCAGGTCTTCGGCCGTAAGGTCTAGGCCTTTCTTCGACGAACCTAATTCCATCATTCTCCAGACACTTATCGTATAGAGTGGCGTTATGAAGTAAGAAAGTTAGAAAGTAACTAATAGACAG
>JAEEGI010026680.1_pt1 | contig 11110 bp, 9 predicted proteins | sample 8958751 | NCBI WGS metagenome assembly JAEEGI01 (sample SAMN16246545, study PRJNA631951) | gut metagenome | biome: gut microbiome; feature: rumen; material: KS-attached | host: Bos | place: Iran: Karaj | collected 2018-10 | reverse complement strand
CCATTTTATTAGCTGCCTCCATACATGAATAACATCGTTTACCCTAACTCTAGTCCATATTCTTCTTTGGCAATCTTATTATAACGTTCCAGCCAAGAGTCAAACATTGCATAATCTTTTCTGTAAACATCGCGATTTTCGCATATCAATGCATTAATTTTAGCTATCATATCGTCAATATCAATTTTGAAAGCTGCTGTACCGTCTTTTTCTTTATCTAATTGATAGAAAAGAATTCTCAGTAATTGCTCTAAGCTACCAACTTTTGCTGATGATACGTTAATTAAAGCATATAGACCATCAGCATATCCTTTGTCGTATCCGCCCTGAGGGTTCTTTTTATAACAATTATGAATAGCATCCACCACTTCAAAAAAATCATGTCCAGCTCCAGGTTTTTTTTCCATTTTATAAGTTGCTATACCTGATAATATTGCTAAATAGGCAATCTTGTTTCCTTTTTTATAATTATTATTTATATTTTCAACCGAACTCTCCACATAATTTGAGAACTCAAACACTTCTAGCGCTTTTACATCTATGCCTAACACTTCGGCCAATTGTCTATCTAAATCGTCCATATAAGCCTCCTATTGAAAACATGTTATAGTATAATTTATCCCATCGCGAGTACCTACTAAATCACGAGTTCCACTTGAAATCGAATCACTTATTATATCTCTCAATGGTTTTTGGGTTATTTCTAATTCTCCACTTAAAAGTTTTCCTCCCGATACAAAATACTCCATATATGCTCCGCTATTATTGATAGAAGGCATACTAATATTTGCACCATTTAATGGTACCTCGGTTGTAATCATATAAACGCCACCTTTATTGTCTAAAGGTACTCCTGATAATACTTCCTTCCCGAATCTTTCCATATCTAGAATATTGAACTCTCCACCTTCATAAGTACAAATATCACTATATTTATTAGCATAATCAACCAATTTACTCTTTGGAACGCAGAATGTTCCGCCTCCGGATTCGATACTAACACTAACATTACCGAAATTTCCGTCAAACGAAAGTATGTTGGCTCCGTTTATTGAAGCATCTTGGAATGTTACTAGTTCAAGTTTAACTGGATCCTTATTTAATGTATCTGCGAGTTCTTGTAAATTGTTACAACTAGTTATATTTTTATTTTCGGGACAAAGTTCTTTTACATAGTCAACGATTCTCTGCTCACTAACGAATTTATCTGCCCTAGGAAGATATTCCGCATTTCTTATTCCAGCATATGATTTTGGTGCTACAAACTTACCTTCTTTACTATCCATTTTGAAATTAAGAATATCATCTAAAGTATAATGCTCAGAATCAAACTCCCCTTGCCTAAAACGATTACTGAATTCCAATAATGTTTTTGCACCATTATACTTTGTTTTTGCAAGAGTCTTATCCGTCTGTGCTTTATCACTCACTACATCTTTAAGTAGCTGTTGATCACCAGGGGACAACTCATCCCAACCGTCACCCCACTGGTACTTAGCACTTTTCTCAATATTACAATTAACATCTGACTCTAGGCAATCAATATATCGTTCTATCACTACATCAGAATATCCTGCCTTACGTCCAACTATTTTAAGGTTTTCATTAGCTATCGTGTTTTGATCCGGATGTACAATTCCGTCACTAACAGTTTTAGCTGAACCAAATCCTATTGCATCAGTATCAACTTTTGGTATATCAGCCCCCACCTTAACGCTCTCGCTCCTCAGCTTGAGCAACTCACTACCATCAATACGTGACATAGCTGTTGTAGTTGCAATCTGGCCATCGGCGAACTTCCATGCTTCTATATCAACATCATTTAAGCCAGGGAAGTTATTGTGGGTGCCGTTTGCGCAATCTGCATTCCAAGCATTATATCTGGCTGCATCTTCGGCAGACATAAAGTCAGTGAAATTAATTTCGTTGTCAGGCAATAATGATTCATGGGCAATATCATTAAGACTTGGGCCATCTGGCTTAGCTTTCATATTGCCAGCAAAGTTTCCGATAGATTCGTATGTGCCAGGGTCTACCAATGCACCAATAAATATCTCTGATAACGCTTTCTGTGTCTGATTCAAACCTATATGCTGGTCCATGAAATCTACAGCTACGCCGGTTGCCTGATCGCCAGCGAAATTAAATACCATTTCCTTTGCCACAGCAACTGAAACTGCCTTGGTAACCTCTATGCCTTTCATTCCCGCATTTAGTGCTTCCGAATAAGCATTACTACCAGGCATTAATACTGACACTGCAAATAGATTTGCCTGACCCCAAATATCATATATCTGCTGATTACCCATAAATATAGTATCTCTTAATGGGTTAAAAGCATAAGAAGTGAGGTCACCTTTCATGCCATAATATACATCATCCACACCTTCCAATGCATTAGATATTCCATATCCATAAACACATGTACCTGTAACGCACAATGCACCTGCGACAAGCGGAGTAGCTGCACCAGCTGATGCTATAATAGCTAATCCACCTATGACTGCTATACCAACTCCCTTAATTATTTCAGCTCGGCCTTGATCTATTCGAGCTTGAACAGCTGCATCATAGTCAGCCTGCATTTGGTCAGCAACCTTCTGTAGGTTTTCTCCAGCTGCAACTATATCATCCTCATGATTCTTTAGGAATTCCTGGCTTACTTGCATGGATTCGTACAGCTGATATGCGTACATATTGTTAGCACAATCGCCACTCTTATATTCACCTGGCTTTATACTCTCATGATAATAGGTAATAAATGTCTCAAGATTTGCTATAAATTCCTTCAGCGAATCTAAATCTGTAGAGTGTAGATTTTCATAATTAACTATAGATTCATCAAGTGTATCTATTTTCTGAATCATCCAATTCAAATCAAAATCCACTGTCTCTTTACTTGGTACAGACAAGCTAATAATATCTGAAACACTATTTAATGATGTCTGCATTTCTGTGCTAATTACTTCATTATCACTCAAATATTGTTGTACCTGCTCCTGTACCTGAGCCATTGTCTCAGCATTAAACTTAGTTGCATAATCACTATCAATATTAAAATAGTTTGACTCATACAGCAATAATTTTGACTGATATTCTACAAGCATGCAAGAAACTGCGCCTATTAATGGCAGATGTATTTCTGATGCATAGGTCTTTATATTTTCTGCCGCTGTACCTGTAAAAGCTTCCGAATTAATTATGTTATTTAAATCTGTTGAAACCTTTTCAAGAATATCCTGAATCTCCGATATTCTCGAAACTGCTGTATTGTAAGCTGATAATGTTTCCAAAAAGCTTACTTTGTAGTTCTTCCCTTCCATTTTTCATTATCCCTCAAAATTATTTTGTAAATCTTCATCCATCTCTTCTAATTCAGATACTACAGTTTTCATGCTAGAAACATTTGCTGTGACCATCTGCTTATATAAATAAACTGTATTTAACATTGTATCTAACATATCACCATAGTTCTCAAGCATGATATTATTCGAATCTGTAAATTCAAGCTTTTCCGCTGCATGATTAATACTTTTTACATCTGTGTTGTAAGTGTCTAGTAAGGTTTCAAACCCACTATTAACTTTTAAAGTTTTTCCCATAACACACCTCTACTAATTAACCTTTTTCTCAATCTCGTTCAGAAGCGACTGTATTCTTGAGTTGAGCCATCCTATTGCACCATAATGATCGTTATTTTCTGCTTTAAGAGCAGTGATTTTATCACAGATAGCATCTAATACAGCATCAATATTATCAATATATGTATCATACGCTGGTGGCACATAATCCTGACTACATTCCACTACTGTATTCTTATTAGTGCCGTACCATGTACCATCTGCTGCAAATGCAGTTACAAAATTGTCATTCCAATTAGTCTTTAATTGGTCTGCTTCATCTTTGGCATCCGCAATATCCTTTTTTACAACTTCAAGTCTGGATATCTTTGCATTGTTAGCATCAATAGCGCTGTTATGCCCATTGATTTCTGCATATAAATCATCTATCAGTCCCATAATTCTCCCCTTATTTGCTTAATAATGATACCGAACCTTTTTCAAAGTTCTTTTCCTCTGTCCACTTATCAAGATTGTTAATCATTCGGGCATCATCCTCGTCGCGGTAGCCTTCAAAAATGATTTCAGAAATATCTTCATTATTGAAATATAATAGTTTGTCACTAACCAAACCCTGAGGATAGATGCAACCACCATACTCAAACAAGTACTGTTTTCCGTTTCTTTGAATAACCATTCCTCTTGAAATAATCATAAGCTTCTGGATTCCACCGTTGAGAATCACCACACTACCAATTGGTAATCTTCCTGTTATCTTTTCTTCCATAATTTTTATCCTTCTTTATTTCTTTTGCTCGATATTATTTTTCTTTAGATACTCCGTATATGCGTTACTATCATCCCTATCAATTCCGTATCTGTTACTTGGGAAAAATACGGCTCTTAATATTGATAATACAGCTATAACAACTAACAATATAATAGTAGCTTTTTTACTCATCATTTCTCTCCTTTATTCTTCTTCCCACAATGGTGTCTTCAACTTAACAACCATGTTGTCCTTCATGTAATATCCGTCACCCAGCTCTACCTTCTTCTTGAATGCGCGTGCTACAGTTAGAGGTATTTCAACTGGCTTCATCAATGCTAAATCATCGAAGAACATAAAGTGCTTCTGTTCCTTAATCTTCTTTAAGATTTCAGGTGCGTTAAATGGAATCTGCTCATTTTCGATTCCACCAATGATGATGCCGACATGCATGTTCTTGTATTTACCAATAATGTTTTTGTAAGCATTCATAACTGTTGTGTTAGAAGAAATGCTTGCAACAATGTCAGGCTGCTGAATGATGATAAGGATAAGCTTGCCATCATTTACCGCGTTAACATTACCGCTTGCTAATGCTTCATATCTTGCTGCAAGAGCCTGCTCTGCGCTTGTAATCACTTCAATAGCAGCATCTTCTGTCATTGAATAGCTTGCGACATTAGGCATATCCTTTAATGATGCAAGGCCTCTGTCGATACCATCGATGATGTGAACCTCTGTCATGTCTGGATACATCTTGTTCAACATGCCAACAATGTACTTGATGATGTTGTGGCGGCCACGGCCTTCTCTACCAGAAATAGCCATTGCACCCATTGTTCCGATATCTAACATAAATGGTTCTACAGTTGCATAGTTAAGACCTACTACAACCTCAAACTTCTTACGTGTAAATCTGTTCAGGTTAGCTTCTACCATGCTAGATGTAAGGACTGCAGGGATTTCTGGAATCTCTCTAGCCTTAAGACCAGCATATGTTTCGTTTGTAGATGCAATAAATGTCTTGATAGCCTCTACTCGCTCAATTTCCTTTTCGCCTTCAAATGCAAGATATGTCTGGCAATCTAAATGCTTCTTGTCGATTTCCACAAGAGCACGACCACTAATATCTTCTATACGCTCTCTGCAATGTTCGAATAGTGCGCTATACTCATTTGAATCGTTGCAGAATAATGCAATTCTACAAGAGAAATTGCTAAGGTACTTGTAACCCATACCTGCTGTCTGTGCATTTGCGAGCACAACATTAACACCTACTGTGATACCCTCTCTACAAAGTGTTAGTAGGTCGTCATTTTCTGTGAAATACATTTCCTTCAAAGCAGTATAGTTATCTACCAAAAGTACTATCTGTGGAAGGTCTGTCTTTCCAGCTTCACGATATGCAGCAAAGGAACTTACACCTACTGAAAGTAGCTTTTCCTTTCGCATTTCGATTTCTGTATATAAAAGCTTGAACAGGTTCTTTAGCTTCTCATCTTCAGATGATGTGACTACACCACCCACATGGTTCAAGCCTTCAAAATTCTTTAGAACCATAGAAGCAAAATCTAATGCATAAATATTTACTTCCTGTGGAGAATACTTTGTAGCAATGCTTCTTACAATAGCCTGAAGAAGGTTAGTCTTTCCAGACTGTGAAGAACCAATAATCATTACATTTTCTTTTGTAAGATTGATAGAATGCTTACCCTGGAACTGACTGTCTGGGTCATCATATATACCGATATCTGCAATAATATCTGTTCCATTTGTTACAAGCTCTTCCCTTGCAGGGAAATCTATAACCTTTGCCAATGGTGGTAAACAAATCTCCTGAAGCTTTTCGATGTGATGCTCCTTGCAGTATTCATTGACACGCTCAACAATAGCTTCCAGCTGATTCTGCTCGCCCTTAGACTTTTCTGCCTTTTGCTTGTAAAGAACAGTTCTCTTTCCTGATAAATCTACACCATTAATTTCAAATTTCTTACTGTTTTCTGTGCTGCTGACAACCGCTGGAGCGCCACTGTATGCAGACTGGAACAGCTCGAAGATTTCGTTGTTACCAACCTGGAGATAAGCTCTACCTGGCTCTCTTATTTCTGCTGCAAGAGGTGATTTTAATACCTCATTACTATCTGATTTATCCTGCACCTTCAAACATAGCTTGAACTTTGAGTTAGACCAAATCTGGTCGTTAACTACACCGGCTGGCTTCTGTGTTGCAAGAATAAGGTGCACACCTAAGCTTCGTCCAATACGGGCAGCAGAAATAAGCTCCTTCATGAACTCTGGCTGCTCGCTCTTTAACTCCGCAAACTCATCTACAATAAGAATTAAGTGTGGAAGTGGAGTCTCAACCTTGCCCTGCTTGAACAAGCTAATATAATCATCAATCTTATTTACTTTGGCTTCTCTAAATAGTCCCTGACGACGTAACAGCTCTGCCTTAATTGAACGAAGTGATCTATCAATCTGCTTTCCGTCGATGTTTGTAATAGTTCCTGTTAGATGTGGAAGGTTTGCAAACTGGTCTGCCATTCCACCACCCTTAAAGTCGATGATAACAAATCCAACTTCGTATGGATGGAAGAGTGTAGCCATAGACAGGATGTAAGACTGGATAATCTCTGATTTACCAGAACCTGTTGTACCAGCAACAAGACCGTGTGGTCCATGGAATTTTTCATGTAAATCCAGGTAAACTACTTCCCCACCGCTCTTTACACCAAGTGGTGCTGCCATACTCTTGTAGATTTGAGAGCTTCCCCATCTTTCTTCAAGGTCAAGGTCATAGGCATTCATTATTCCAAGGAGCTGATAGAGTGAAATGTTCTTTGTCAATGTTCCCTCTAGGCTCATTTCATCTATATAAACGCAGCCTAATCTAAGTGCCAGCTGCTGCACATCTTCTCTGCTAGTATGTGGATATTCGAAGGACTGAATATTCTTTCCATCCTCAGTATCCTGAATGTAGCCTCTGTAAGCATCGCTCTGCAAGAATACAAGCTGTGAGCAGTACATATTTAAAAGCTCCTGCTGCTCTTCCCAGAATAAGAATACAAATCCCAGCTTTGATGCTCTATCCACGTAATCCATAACTGGATGCTTACGGATACGCTCTGAACGATATACAAATACAACGTATGTAGGAAGCTTGGCTACCACATCTTCTTTAAGCTGCTCTCTTGCATTTAATTCGTTATATAAGAATTCAAGAGCTCTCTTGGCACTTTCATCATCGTACATGAAATATCTCATGCCACCGTTATTGGATGACATATTTTTGAACCATCTAGCCCATGCAAAATCAAGAACATCGTTCTCGCCAATAACCATGAACATCTTTACTTCTTTGTAGAAATATTCTCCGGCGATTGTTACCATCATGTTCTTCATAAGCTGATATAATTTTGGACGCTCAGCAACAAAGCCTACAGCATTTGCTTCCTTTAAATGAAGCACTACAGGCATTCCGTCAATATACTGATATTTATCATGAATCTTCTCAGGAATATCCATCATGTCGTCCTCAATATCGATGTATTCCTGCTTCTTATAATCAACCTGTTCTTTGGATTCTACTAAACCAGTTCCAATCCAAACATCCAGGAAATCTTCCTCTTCCTTTGTGTGAGAAAACAGGTTTCCATCAAACTGCTTGATGGAATTCATTGTATCTTCTACCGAGCGATTCATCTTAAGCATGATAGTCTTTTCGTCATTTCTGGCAGTGACTATTTCATCCTCTTTTCTAGCAATGTAATCGTCGTAATAAGCTATTCTGTCCTCTTCCTTTTTCTTACGCTTTTTCTTGTCCTGGAAGTAATTAATTACAGCAAGGACACCACTAATCATACCGGTTGCAGCAAACATGATTACGTAAGAAAGATTGCTTCCCATCATAAGGCCACGAACACCAACCATAACGCAAAGCATCATAACTGTTGGAAGTAAAACCATGAACAGATTCTTCTGATCATCGTTCTGTTTTGCCTTTGGTGGCAATACCTCGATGCTCTCCTCTGGCACCTTGTAGTGCTGACGCACACTTCTGGAATAGCTTGGATAATTGAAATGAATATTATTAGCTTCTATTAGCTGATTTGGGAGCTTTGTATCAATTCCGATAGAATCTGAAGTATAAAGATTATCATTCTCCAAATAAAAAACATGACCATATAAGCCTAAGAAATCCTTAGACTTAAACTTTTCAGTACTATCCTTATGTAACAAACCATTAACTGTAACACCATACTCCAGATTACTGGTATCAATGGAAAAACCGTCTGCTGATTTATTAAGTACAACAGAACCTGACTTCAATTCTCTATCAAAAAATCTGATATCACAGTTTCTATCACCACCAATTGATAAAGTGTTCTTACCTGCAATATTTATCACCAGGTTATAGTTATCCTGTACTGTATCAAAAAATGCATCGTATTCGATATTAAATAATTCGCTACCTGTCTCGCCATTTGTTACCTTAAGTACATTACCAATTGTAAGACTGGAGTTCTGAGAATCCTGCTTGCCATTAAAGCAAACTGGGCTTTCTGCAATTGCCTCCAATTCACCATTATTATTCTTTAATGCAATGGTGAACTCCTGCTCAAAATCTTCCTTAAGCAACTGCACCTGACAGTTCTTTCCTGTTCCTATTAGCAAACCCTTAAAGTCATCTTCTACAACAACTTCCTTATATAATTCGCTACTAAATACTGTAATCTTATACTTCATACTCTAACACCTTATTTTTCAAAATAAACAACAGACCCATTTCTTAAGCCTAAGCTCTCTAAACTTGCTTCACCACGAATTAAAGCAATAGGATTTTCTGCTCGCATATAACACTGAGTTGGATCATCCATATCTATAGGAAGCTTAAAACCTTTTTTTAGTCCATAGATTAATTCATTCGCTGTAATATCTAGAGGAACTTCTATGTCAAATTCTTGATTTTCTTTTACATTATTAAATCTTATGATTATCTTTGTATCCATGCTTACCTCCTATAAGAACATCTGGATTATTACTATAAATATTCTCCTTAACGCAATTAATAAGCCAATGTATCCCGCAATTTTCATAAGGATTGCTATTACATCCTTATTATTTCTAAATAGCTTTAAATCTAATGTGGAGCCTAATATAAGAATAAGTGATTTAAAAATATCATTCAGATACTGCTGGTCATCACTAAATCCATAAGTGTTTTTAAAAGCCACAATAATACTTATCAGTAAGGTGCAAAGAACAATTAATACTTTGCTTATTTTATTTAGCAGCTTCTTATATGTGTACCCTTTACTCTCATCTACATAACCTCGACAAGAATATTCTTTTTCGCCCTTTTTTATACATATAAAAGTTGCATCAACCTTATCATAAGGAACGACAAATGATTCTATTATACCGTCCTTAAATATTATTTTAGATAAAACTGTTGCCCCGCCATTTGTTGTATGGCGCATTTCTGTTTCTATTTCATAATCCTCTCTTTTTAAAGGAATCAAAATATTTTCTATATTCTTATTTCTAAAATATGATAATAATGAAAAACACACAGTAAATAATGATAATCCGACTGTTAAATAATTAAACAACGAAACATTATTCATATTTACAAATAAATCTACTACGCTCAGCACAAAGGCCAGTACTGAAATAAATAATACTAGTCTACTAAAATATTGATAATTCTTTTTGATTTGAAGGTTGCATACCATCAAAAAGTAAAACAAAAATAAACTTTCTATATAGATAGTTTGTAATAAAATATTTTCCATTTTGGCTCCTATCATTCCAAAACTTCCAGCAAGGATTTCGATACAATCATTTTTGTTAAGCTACTTATAAAACCAGTGCAATGAAATCAATAAAATACTTAATGCTAGCGAAAATAGCAAATGCACCAACTACTATTTCAATAATAGAAATAATACTTTTTGTTCCCTTAAACAGTTTTATAATAATACTGCCAAACATAAACATTCCGCAGCTTTGAGTAAGTAGAGTTATTGCATCTGCATAGGTAGAACCAATAACCGATAATAATACATGTACAGCAACAACAAATACAGAAGAACTTATGTAAAGCATCCAAGAAGAAATCCGTGAAAAAATGTCTATTATCGATACATCCTTCTGTTTTGAATAATAGGATATGCATTCATAATAATTGTCTTTTATATTTTTTAGCATGAACAAAGCATCCTCTTCTCGAGATGGGCTCTCGCCTGAAAACAAAATAATATCTTTCCCATAAGTGGCATATGATTTTACATTGGGCATATAAATATAATCATTCAAGTTTAAATCAAAATCCTTGTGAAGAACATAATCATCTTTCTTCAGGAACACCTCCTCAACTTCAGTACCTTTTTTATAATTTTTATATTTATAAATGCTTCCCCCCAATACCATCGCAAACCATACCACATATATCTTTATAAGACCGGTTTCCTCATACCAAGGGCGATCCCAAGCATTTTCGTACAACCTAGTAACTTCATAGTATTTAGCAATAAAGAAATCCAATACTGTTACAACAAACATAAATATTGCTAAATAAAGCTGTATTTCAACCTTTCTTTTTTTTATAAAAGACACATTAATTGTTCCAAATAGTAATGCAAATAAAAATACACATACCTCCCAGACAATTATCATTGAAATAGATACGAACATTAAATTTCCTCCGTATATTATTGATTCATTAGTAAACGGTAAATCATGAGTACCTCGTTCCATTTGTTCGGATTTGAGATAATTC
>JAEEGI010026679.1_pt1 | contig 11110 bp, 9 predicted proteins | sample 8958751 | NCBI WGS metagenome assembly JAEEGI01 (sample SAMN16246545, study PRJNA631951) | gut metagenome | biome: gut microbiome; feature: rumen; material: KS-attached | host: Bos | place: Iran: Karaj | collected 2018-10 | reverse complement strand
CAACTGCATCGGCGAGTACGGCGTCTGCATCGACGATCTGGGCGGCGGCCGGTTCCGCTACCTGATCGCGGGCAAGTACACCGGCGGTCCCGTACCCGAGGGCATGGTGCTCTACGAATTCCCCCGGCATGAGTGGGCCGTGTTCGACTGCGTGGGCCCCAACCCCCAGACCCTCCAAAGCGTCAACACCCGCATCTTTCAGGAGTGGCTGCCCGGAAACCCGGACTACGAGCTCTCGGGCAACGCCACGGTGGAGTGGTACGACTGTCTGCACGGGGAAATGACGGACGCCGACTACCACAGCGCCATCTGGGTGCCGGTGAAGCGGAAGGACTAGCCTCCGGCTTCCCCCCGCTCCGCCGGCCGCTATCGGACCGGACCCGGCGCAGACGGGGACCATGGGTCGAAAAGCGCTTGACAAGTAAACGATCGTTTACTATACTATGGGTAAACGATCGTTTATTATTTTTGGAGGCGACCATGGGAGACACGAAGGAACGGATATTGCTGACCAGCCTGCAGCTGTTCGCCCAAAGGGGGTACGCGGCGGTGTCCGTCAGCGACATCGCCGGGGCCCTGGGGATCACCAAGGGGGCCCTGTATCGGCATTTCGAGAGCAAGCAGGCCATCTTCGACGCCATCCTCGCCCGCATGGAGCAGCGGGACGGGGAACAGGCCAGGGACCACGCGTTGCCGGAGGGGACCGCAAAAGCCGACGAAGCGGCCTACGAAGCCGCCACCGTGGGCCATATCGTTTCCTTCAGCCGGGCCATGTTCCGCTACTGGACGGAGGACCCCTTCGCCGCCCCCTTTCGCCGGATGCTGACCTTGGAGCAGTATACGACCCCCGAGATGGGCCGGCTCTACCAGCAGTACCTGGGGGCGGGCCCCATGGGCTACGTGGCGGACCTGTTCGCGGCCCGGGGGCTCACCGACCCGGCGCGCCGGGCGGCGGCCTTCTACGGGCCCATGTTCCTCCTCTACAGCGTCTACGACGGGGCGGAGGACAAGGCCCCGGTCACGGCGCTGCTGGACGAGTGTTTGGATCATGCTGAAAAAGAGATTTTAGGAGGGACGCTATGAAGGAGAACGTCGTCATCCGCCGGGAGCGGGAGGAAGACCATTTCGCCGTGGAGAACCTGGTGCGGGAGTCTTTTTGGAACGTGTACCGCCCCGGCTGCCAGGAGCATTTCGTGCTCCACCGGCTGCGGGAGGACCCGGCCTTCGTGCCGGAGCTGGATCTGGTCATGGAGCGGGACGGCCAAATCATCGGGCAGAACATGTTCATGCGGGCCCATATCGAGGCCGACGACGGGCGGCGGGTGCCCATCATGACCATGGGGCCCATCTGCATCGCCAACGACCTCAAGCGCCGGGGGTACGGAAAGCTGCTGCTGGACTATTCCCTGGAGCAGGCGGCCCAGCTGGGCTGCGGGGCCCTGTGCTTTGAGGGGAACATCCTCTTTTATGGGAAGTCCGGCTTCACCTACGCCCGGGATTTCCACATCCGCTACCACGACTTGCCCGCGGGGGCGGACGATTCCTTCTTCCTGTGCCGGGAGCTGGTCCCCGGGTATCTTGCGGGGATCGCCGGCGTCTACGGCCCGCCGGAAGGGTACTTCGCGGCGGATAAGGAGCCGGAGGCCTTCGAAGCCTTCGACGCCCTGTTCCCGCCCAAGGTGAAGCTGAAGCTCCCCGGCCAGCTGGTGTAGGAAAAGCGGCGGGCCTCGCCCCCATCTTGCCAGGGGCGGGAAAAACCGGTATACTGATAGAAATATCGGCATACGAGGAGGAAACAGCCATGTTGACGGCAGGCATGCAGGCCCCGGATTTCGCTTTATGGGACAAGGACGGGAAGCTGGTCCGCCTTTCGGACTTTTTAGGCCGGAAGGTGGTCCTCTATTTCTATCCCAAGGACAACACCCCCGGCTGCACCCGGCAGGCCTGCGCCTTCGCCGGGGCCTACGACGCCTTTCGGGAAAAGCAGGTGACGGTGATCGGCATCAGCCGGGATTCCGTGGCCTCCCACGTGAAGTTCGCGGAGAAGTACGCTCTCCCCTTCGTCCTTCTCTCCGACCCGGAGCGGCAGGCCATCGAAGCCTACGGCGTCTGGCAGGAGAAGAAGAACTACGGCAAGGTGTCCATGGGCGTGGTCCGGTCCACCTTTATCATCGACGAAAAGGGCGTCATCGAGAAGGTCATGCCCAAGGTGAAGCCGGACACCAACGCCGCCGAGATCCTGGCCTATCTGGACGGCGGAAGGTGAGGCGCCCATGATCGGATTCGGGATCGTCACGGGGCTGCTGTTCCTGCTGATGGCGGCGGTGCTGGAGCTGAACAAGAACACCCTGTTGGGCTTCGGCCTTTTGCTGGCCGCCACGGTGGGCTTCGTGCTCCTGTTTTGCCGGGTGCTCCAGGGGGCCCGCTGGTACGGGAAGCTCCTGGGGTATCTGGGGTATGTGGCCGTCTTCACCCTGATCCTCTTTTTGACCTGGCCTCCCATCCGGCCCGTCCCCGCCTACGAGGGGAAGGCGCCGGTGTACACGGAGCCGGTCCGCACCCGGCAGGGGGACGTGCGGGGCGTGGTCATCGCGGACGGGGCGGTGGAGCTCTACGCGGGCATCCCCTACGCCCAGCCGCCGGTGGGAGAACTCCGCTGGAAGGAGCCACAGGACCCCCTGCCCTGGGACGGGGTCCTCGACGGGGACCACTTCGCCCCCATGTGCATGCAACCCACCCATCTGCCCATCTATGACAGCCTGGCCCGGATCATCGGCTATCACGACTATAAAATCTCCCTGAACGACAACTACCGGCCCCCGGTCAGCGAGGACGGGCTCTATGTGAACGTGTGGAAGCCCGCCGGGGCCGTGCAGGATCTGCCGGTGCTGGTCTATATCCACGGGGGCACCCTCCAGACGGGCCAGCCCTGGTACGCCGACTACGCGGGGACGGGCCTTGCAAAGCGGGGCCTGGTGGTGGTGAACCTGGGCTATCGGCTGGGGGTGTTCGGCTATTTGGCCGACGAGGGCCTGGCCGCGGAGTCGCCTCACGGCACCACGGGGAACTACGGCCTTTTGGACCAGGTCAAGGCCCTCCAATGGGTGCAGCAGAACGTGGCCGCCTTCGGGGGCGACCCCGGCAACGTGACCTTGGCCGGGGAGAGCGCCGGGGCCGCCAGCGTCAGCGCTTTGTGCACGTCGCCCCTCTCACGGGGCCTGTTCCGCCGGGCCATATTGGAGAGCTCCACCCTGGCCTCCCGGGAGCCGCCCCACTCCTTCCGCAGCCTGGAGGAGGCGCTCGCCTCCGGTAAGGAGCTGAAGGCCCGGTACGGGGTGCAGACCCCGGTGGAGCTCCGCGAGCTGCCTGCGGAACGGATCGTGAACGAGGCCTACACCCAGCATCACATGACCGTGGACGGGTACGCCCTCACGGAGAACCCCTACGAATCCTACCGGAAGGGCGTCCACAACGAGGCGGCCATCCTCCATGGCTACAACGCGGAGGAAAGCGGGCCCTTCATCATGTTCGCCCACGCCAATTTGAAGAACTACGAGGGGAAGATCCGGGCCAGCTTCAAGGAGTATGCCGACGAGGTGCTGGCCCTCTACGCCCCCGCCACGGATGAGGAGGCCGACAGCTACTGGGCCCAGATCTACGGGGCGGTGTTCTTCAACTATCCCCACCACTGCCTGGACCGGCTGGCCGCCCAGAACGGCATCCCGGCCTACGAATACTACTTCAGCAAGCACAACGGCCGCCTGGGGGCCTGGCACAGCGGGGAGCTGCCCTATTTCTACGGGAATATCCCGCCGGTATCTAAGGTCTTCGACGACGGCGATAGGGCCCTGTCCAAGACCATCCTGGGATACGTGACGAACTTCGCCCAAACCGGGGACCCCAACGGGCCGGGGCTGCCCCCCTGGGCCAGCGACGAGGAGAGCAAGACGGTGCTGGAGCTGGGGGACAGGGTGGAGATGACCGATGAAAAGTATCTGGCCCTCTACGCCATCATGGATCGGATGGAAGGCTGGGAATAAGGAGAGAGATATGAAACGATTCTTTGCCGCCGTGCTGTGCGCCCTGCTGCTGTTGGGCGTCGGCCCGGCCGTACACGGGGAGGAAGAAGGGGCCCCGGTGGCCATCGCTGACCGGGCGGGCCTGCTGCGCATCGCCGAGGACCCGGCGGGGACCTACGAGCTCACCGACGACATCGACATGGGAGGCGAAGATTGGGTGCCTCTGGCCTTCTCCGGGAAGCTGAACGGCCACGGCCACACCCTCTACAACCTGACCGTCACCGCCCCGGGCCCCGATAGGACCATGACCTACGACGGGAACCGGAAGGAGTACGACACCGTCTTCGGGGGCCTGTTCTCCGTGGTGAAGGACGCCGAGATCCGGGAGGTGAACCTGATCAACGCCGTCATCGACGTCACCACGGACCAGCACTGCTTCCTGGGGGCCCTGGCGGGGTACGCCGAGCACAGCGTCGTCGCGGACTGCGCCGTCCAGACCCGGAGCCATCTCACCCTCACCTCCATCAACGCGGGGGTGGGGGGCCTCTGCGGGTTCTCCTGGGAGAGCAGGTTTTCGGGCTGCACCGTGGACGCGGAGCTCATCTTCACCGACACCAACAGGGACGCCCTCTGCGAGGAGTTCATCGGCGGCGTCTATTCCTGCGGCAGCGGGCAGATCGAGGACTGCACCGTGAAGACCCGGGGCTTCTCCGAGGTCTACGGCTACTGCCACAACGGCGGCCTCATCGGCATGTTCAAGGACGTGAAGGGCAGCGGCTATCGATCCCATGTCTACAACACCACCGCCGATACAGAGTTCTCCTTCTTCGAGATCACTCCCTCCCGCCGGGCCTATTGTTCCCCCACCATCGGGGAGGACACCCAGCGGGCCTGCGAGCGCAAGAAGATGTACGCCGCCCACTTCGCCAAATTCGAGTCCCGGACCCCCACGCGCCTGTCCCCGGAGAAGTGCGACGAGCCCCAGTACGCCGATTCCCTTACCCCCGGCGACTGCACCCATTGGGGCTACACCACCCACACCTGCGGGACCTGCGGCTACAGCTATCGGGACAGCTACACGCCCCCGGTCCACCAGTACGGGGCGGCGGAGCTCACCGTCAAGCCCACCTGCACCGAGGCGGGGGAGAACACCTACACCTGCACCCTCTGCGGCCACAGGCAGAAGGAGCCCGTCCCCGCCACGGGCCACGCCTATGAGGAGACGGACACCGCCCCCACCTGCACCGAGAACGGGGAGAAGGTCTTCGTCTGCGCCAACTGCAACGATCGGTACACGGAGGTCATCCCGGCCCTGGGCCACACGCCTGGGGAATGGACCGTGGCCCAGGCGGCCCAGGTAAACGTGCCCGGGGAGGAGCAGAAGGTCTGCCAAACCTGCGGCGAGGTGCTGGAGCGGCGGGAGATCCCGGCCCTGCCCTATATCCATGCGGAAGGGCTGACCCTCAGCGCCGACGCCTTGGCCCTCCATGTGGGGGACGCCGCCCGGCTGACGGCTGTCATCGCCCCCGCGGACGCCACGGAGCCCACCTGGACCTTCACCAGCTCCGATCCCGCCGTAGCGGAGGTGTTCCCCGACGGCGGCATCGCGGCCCACGGCCCCGGCACGGCCACCATTTTGGCCACCTCCGCCGACGGCCGCGCCACGGCCAGCTGCCTCGTCACCGTGACCTACACCCCCTGGCAATGGGTGAAGCACTACATCCTCTTCGGCTGGGCCTGGGAGTAACCGATCCTTGCGGCGCAGCCGCGAAACGTCCTTACCGCGCATGGGCGACCATGCGCGTTTTTATGTGGTGATTCTGCTTGACAACTGGACAGGCGGCATAGTAAGGTTATATTAGGAAAGTTTTGGGATACCGATACCGATCGAGGTTTTGCATATGGATATTTTCAACGTGATCTCCCTGCTGGGCGGCTTGGCCATGTTCCTGTACGGCATGCGCCTCATGGGGGACTCCCTGAAGGAAAACTCCTCCGGCACCCTGAAGGCCGCCATGGGGAAGGTGACGGACAACCCCCTGAAGGCCTTCATCCTGGGGGTTTTGGTCACCGCCCTCATCCAGAGCTCCACCGCCACCATCGTCATCACCGCCGGCCTCGTGGGCGCGGGCATATTGACCCTGCATCAGAGCCTTGGCATCATCATCGGCGCCAACGTGGGCACCACGGTCACGGGCCAGATCATCCGCTTGCTGGACATCGACGCCTCGGGCACCAGCGTCCTTCGGTTCTTCCAGCCCTCCACCTTGGCCCCCATCGCCCTCATCGTCGGCATCGTGCTCATCATGGGGAGCTTCTTCAAGAACGCCCGGTCCGTGGGCAACATCGCCATCGGCTTCGGCATCCTGTTCTCCGGCCTTCTCAACATGACCGGCGCGGTGAACAACCTGGCCCAGTCGGGCCTCATCGAGCAGCTTTTCTCCGGCCTTGGCGAAAGCCCCGTCCTGGGCTACATCACCGGCGCGGGCGTTGCCTTCATGCTCCAAAGCTCCTCCGCCACCATCGGCATTCTGCAGGCCTTCTCGGCCACGGGGCTCCTCACCTTCAAGGCCATCTACGCGGTCATCGTGGGCATCTATCTCGGTGACTGCGTGACCACGGCCATCGTCTGCTCCATCGGCGCCAAGGCGGAGGCCCGGCGGGTGGGCATCGTGAACATCCTGTTCAACCTGAGCGAAACGGTGCTGGTCCTGGTGGTGGTCACCGTGATCCACAAGCTGGGGCTGCTGAGCAGCCTGTGGGAGAAGCCCGTGAACTCCAGCATCATCGCCAACACCAACACCATCTTCAACCTGGGCTGCGCCCTGTCCCTCTTCCCCATGCTCACCACCTACGAACGGCTCAGCCGCAGGATCGTTAAGGACGAGCCCGTGAAGGAGAGCAAGTTCAAGGACGAGATCGAGGCGCTGAACCCCGTGTTCTTCAACACCCCGGCCCTGGCCCTGCAGAGCTGCTACAAGGCCCTGCTGGCCATCCTGGCCGCCTCCCGGACCAACATCGAGCGGAGCTTCCAGCTCCTCAAAAGCTACGATCCGGCCATCCACATGGACATCCAGGCGGACGAGGACGAGATCGACCGCATGACGGACCTGGTCAGCAAGTACATGGTGGGCTTTTTGCCCCAGCTGAAGCTCCCCTACCACGTATCCATCCTGGACCAATACTACAAGGTCACCTCCGAGTTCGAGCGCCTTGGGGACCACGCGGTGAACATCGCCGAGCACGCCGCCGCCCTGAAGCGGAACAACACCGCCTTTTCCTCCGCGGCCCTGTCGGAGCTGGCGGTGTTGGAAAGCGCCCTCATGAACATCCTGGACGAGACGGATCGGACCTTCCGCAAGCGGGACGTGGCCGCCGCCGAGCGGATCGAGCCCCTGGTCCAGGTCACAGCCGAGCTCATCGCCCTATTGAAGCGGAACCATTTGAAGCGCATGAGCACAGGGGAATGCAACGTGTACGCCGACGCCACCTTCTCCGACTTGATGGTAGACTTCCGCCGGATCGGCAGCGTGTGCTCCAACGTGGGCGTGGCCACCATGGTCCGGGTGCACCCGGAGCTAGCCGACCACGAGCACCTGTACTTCGAGCGCCTCCACGCGGGCAGCGATCAGGCCTTCAACGCCGCCTACGACAAGGCCCGCCAGAAATATTTCTCCCTGCTGCAAAAGCCGATCCCGGAGCCGCCGGTGATCCAAGGGGAGCCGGTCCAGCCGGAGCATGAGGCCCAGGAGCAGGCCCCCGTCGAAGCGGAGCCGGTCCAGGAGCCCACGTTGGACGAGCCGGAGCACGAGGCCCAGGAGGAGGCTCCGGTGGAGCCGGAAGCGGCTGGGGACGCCCCCGCGGCCCAGGAAGCGGATCTATGAGAGCCACGAGAGCCTTCGTGGAGCAGGCCCTGCATCGGGAGGGGCTGCTGCCCAACAAGAACCTGGGCCAGAACTTCTGTGTGGACGAGGGGGTCCTGCGGCAGCTGGCCACGGCCCTGCCATTGAACGGCCGGACCGTGCTGGAGATCGGCCCCGGATTGGGCGGGCTCACGGAGCAGCTGCTGGCCGCCGGCGCCCGGGTCTACGCCGTGGAGAAGGACGGGCGGCTCTGGGACTTTTTGCGTCGGGACCTGGCGGACGAGGGGCTGACCCTGATCCACGGGGACTGCCTGAAGACGGACTACAGCTTCCTGCCCCCGGACTTCGTGGCCGCCGGGAATCTGCCCTACTGCATCACGGCGGACATCGTGACCATGCTGCTGACCATGAAGCCCGCGGGCATGCTGCTCATGGTCCAGAGGGAGGCGGCGGACCGGTTCTTCGCCCGGCCCTCCCAGAAGAACTACGGCCCCGTGGCCATGGTCTCCCAGCTCTACTACAGGGCCGCCCTGCTATGCGAGGTGCCCCCGGGGGCCTACGTGCCGCCCCCCACGGTGACCAGCGCCCTGGTGAAGCTGGAAGCCCGGCCCGACGCGCCCCAGGAATCTCCCAAATCCCTCTTAAAATTTGCCGCTGCCTGCTTGCGCATGCGCCGCAAGACGCTGTATAATAATCTTACTGGGACGCCGGCCCTGAAGGCCGTCCTGGAAAGTATGGGCCTGCCCGCCGACGTGCGGGGCGAGGCGCTGACGCCGGAGCAGCTGTTGACGCTGTATCGGCGCGTGAATGAAAATTAGGTAAAGGAGATAGCGAACATGGAAAAGAAACTGAAGAAGGTCCAACGGGGCGCTGGCTTCGGGTTCGTGCTGCTGAAGATTTTACGGATCCTGCTCATCATCGTCGCCGTGGTGCTGATCGTCAGCCTGGTGGTCCTGGCCGTGGTCAATGAGAACGACCTACCCCTGGACGCCGTGAAGGACGGCAAGCTGGTGCTGGCCCTGAACGACCTCAATCTCAATCAGCTGGGCCTTGATGCTGTGCCCGACGTGGGCGCGCTGGTGAAGGACGGCGTGCTGACGCTGGATCTGAAGGACGCCAAGCTGGTGGTCATGCTGCTGGTGGGCGCGGGCATTTTGGCCCTGGCCGCCACCTACGTGCTCATGCTGATCGCCGGGAACCTGTTCAAGCACATGAAGAAGGAGGACACCCCCTTCACCGCCGGGAACGTCCGTCGGCTGCGGCTGCTGGGCATCTTCCACATCGTCTTCTGGGCCTGCGGCATCGCCCTGAGCTACTTCGTGGGCTGCGAGTTCATCCGCCGTCTGGGCCTGCCCAGCTCCAGCGTGAACCTGAGCCTCAACCTGACCGCCCTGCTCCTGTCCCTGGTCTACTTCTTCCTGGCCAGGGTCTTCAGCTTCGGCAAAGCCCAGGGTGAGGCCCTTCAGGAGCATCTGCCCGCCCCCGCGCCGGAGCCTGAGCCCGCCCCCGTCTATGAGGCCCCCGCCCCCGAGCCCGTGAAGCCCGAGCCGGTCTACGCCCCCGAACCGGAGCCCATTCCCGCACCCGAGCCTGCCCCCGCCCCCGAGGCCGCGCCGGTGGAGGCGGCGGAAGCGCCCGCCGAGCCCGAAGCATAAGGAATACTACGCAAAACAGCCGGGAAGGATTTCCTTCCCGGCTGTTGTCGTTTTGCTAAAGGTCATCGATCCAGGCGGACGATATCGTCCAGGGTCTCCCGAGCCACCGCCACATAGGATCCGCCGCCCCGGAGCATGACCACCGGCGGCCGCAGCATCCGGTTATACCCGGAGGCCATGGAGAAGTTGTAAGCGCCGGTGGTGCAGACGGCGATCACGTCCCCCCGCCGGGTGGCGGCGGGGAAGGGCACGTCCGGCTGGATCACGTCCCCGCTTTCGCAGCAGCGGCCCACCAGGTCGCAGCGCATGTCCGCAGGCTCGTCCATACGTCCGGCGTTGAAGCAGGTGTACTGAGAGCCGTAGAGGGCGTAGCGGGGGTTGTCGGACATGCCGCCGTCCACGGAGACGTAGCGCTTGTAGCCCGTGATCTCCTTGACGGAGCCCACGGTGTAGAGGGTCATCCCGGCGTCCGCCACGATGCTGCGGCCCGGCTCCATCAGGATCTTCGGCACCGGCAGGTCCAGCCGTTTTGCGATCGCATACAGCATTTCCGCCAGGTCGGCGATCTTCCGGGGTATATCTATCTCGGGGTCGTTCTCCACATACCGCACGCCGTAGCCGCCGCCCAGGTCCAGCTCCTCCGGCAGATACCCGCAGTGGTCGAAGACGGTGCGGATGAAGGCCATCATCACCATGACCGACCGCTCGAACACGTCCTCCCAAAACACCTGGGACCCCACGTGGCAGTGGAACCCGGCCACGTTCAGATGGGGCTGATCCAGCGCCAGCCGCACGAAGGGCTCCGCCTGGCCGGTCTCGATGGACACGCCGAACTTGGAGTCCACCTGGCCGGTGCTGACGGCGGCGTAGGTGTGGGGGTCGATGCCCGGGGTGATCCGAAGCAGCACCTTCTGGCGCACGCCCCGGCGGGCCGCCTCCGACTCCAGGGCCAACAGCTCCTCCGTTCCGTCCGCCACGAAGCAGCCCACACCGGCGTCCATGGCATAGGCGATGTCCTCGTCCGTCTTGTTGTTCCCGTGATAGTACACCCGCGCCATGGGAAAGCCCGCCGTTTTGGCGGTATGGATCTCCCCGGAGGAGACCACGTCCAACCCCAGGCCCTCGTCCCCCACGATGCGGCACATCTGCTGGAAAGCGGCCGCCTTGCTGGCGTAAAGCACCTGGGAGCCTTCGGGGAAGCATGTTGAAAACGCCTCCCGATACAGGCGGCAGTTGTACCGGACCCGATCCTCGTCCATGAGATAGAGGGGGGTCCCGTAGGTCTTCGCCAGCTCGATGGTGTCCTGTCCGGCGAAGCGCAGATGCCCGTCCCTCCGATCCAAATTGGAGCAGAGGGCGGTCTCCGGGCGCAGGGGGGTGGTCTGTGGGATCATCATAGCTCGTTTCTCCCGATGGCTGAAAAAGTGCCCTTACTGTACCACGCCGCGCCCCGTTCGTCAAGGATGATATATTATCCCTTATGCAAAAACGGAGCGGTTTTTCCGCTCCGTGTCGTATTTAGGGCTACTGTAGCTTTCGGATGGCCCGCTCGATCTCGTCCCGGGTCTCGCCG
>JAEEGI010026678.1_pt1 | contig 11110 bp, 8 predicted proteins | sample 8958751 | NCBI WGS metagenome assembly JAEEGI01 (sample SAMN16246545, study PRJNA631951) | gut metagenome | biome: gut microbiome; feature: rumen; material: KS-attached | host: Bos | place: Iran: Karaj | collected 2018-10 | reverse complement strand
CACCATGTGATACCTGTGATCTTGCCGCCGTTCTTCTTAACGCTGTTGATGTTCTTGAAGAGGTTGTAAGCGTAGTTAGCAAGGTTGCTGTCGCCGCTGTTTGTGATATCAAGCTCTGTGATCTGAACTTCGAAGCCTGCGTTAAGGAATGACTTAAGTGCTGTTGTGTAGTAATCAACTGAAGGATAGTTGGTTCCAAGGTGTGACTGCATACCAACACCTGAGCAAACCTTCTTACCCTGGTTGACGTAGTTAACAAGCTTGATTACATCGTTTACTTCCATGTATGTGTTGTAATCGTTGTAGAAGAGGCTAACTGAGTTAGTGAGCTTGAAGTACTCAAGTGTCTCATAAGCGTAGTTAAATGCCTTCTTTACATATGTAGCGTTGGTCTTGTTGCTGCCGTAAACTGCTTCCCAACCGGAGTTCTGAGCGTGAAGGATCTCGTTACATACATCCCATGCATAAACAACAGAACCGTACTGGCTGTTGTATACGTGGTTCATAACGGTCTTAACATACATCTCAAGACGCTTGTCCATTGTGGAAGAATTTACAAAGCCGCCGTTTCCTGAATAGCCGTTTCTGAAGAACCAGCTAGGTGTCTGTGAGTGCCATACAAGAGTATGAGCTCTCATCTTAAGGCCGTTCTGGTAGCAGATCTTCATAACTTCATCAACAGTGTTGAAGTTGATCTGAGGAACATACTGCTCATTGTATCCGCTAGGGATGTAGTAGCCTCTGTTCTTAGCTTCGTTTACAGAGATAAGTCTTGCGCTGCCTCCGAGAAGTGCGTCGGGCTTCATCTCGTTCTCAAGAGTAATGCTGTTGTAGTGTGTCTTAAGGAATGCAAGCTGGCTGGAATCACGAAGCTGATAAAGGTTGATACATGTTCCTGAATAGCCGAACTGCTTACCATATGTGTTAAGGAGGTTAGCCTCTACGGTCTGACCCTGGCTTCCCTGATTGCCGCCCTGGTTTCCACCCTGGTTGCCGCCTGTGCTGCCACCGGCTGAAGAGCCTGAGCCATTGCTCCATGTAAGGTAATCAATGTATGCATCCCATGTTCCATCATCTGATGTAACTGTAAGCTCTACTGTTGTAGCGCCTGTTGCGTGGTTAACGCCCTCGATTGTGTACTCTGCAGGATACTCATCACCAAAGTAGAATGTTCCCTTGGTCTCTCCGCCGATCTTAAGAACTACCTTAGCCATGTTGCTGTTGTTTGAGCAACCGCGAAGAGTAAAGTCATGTGTGCCATATGCGAAGTACTGATCGAAGCTTACCTTGTCGTTGTTAGCATAGAGAGCAACACCGCTGAAAGGACTTGAGATTGTGCCGGTGTACTGGCCGCTCTTAGTCATGCTCTCGCACTCAACCTTATTGTTGTTCTGTGCTGTCTCGTTGCCACCCTGATTGCCGCCCTGGTTTCCACCCTGGTTACCACCCTGGTTTCCGCCGCCGGCTGTCTCGCCCTGAGCTGTTGCCTTCCAGTAATCAAACTCAAAGCTTCCGTTGAATACGAATACAAGGTTCTTAACTCCGGTAACGTTCTTCATTGTGCCTGTGAACTCTGTATTCTTGTTGTTTGTATTAGAAAGATTGATAGTTCCGAGAAGGCTTCCGCTAGGACTGCCGTCTCTTACCTGAATTGTGCCTGTACCTCTGCTGTTAACGCTAACTGTGATTGAGCTAAGGCCCTTGGAGAAGTTAACTCCCTTAACCTTTGTGTAGTCACCGTTAGAAATGTTATCAACCCATGCTGCGCCTTCGCCATTGCCTGATACTTTGATTCCGCTCTGTGTGAACATTGTCTCAGCCTGAACTGCTGAGTAGGGATCTACGTATGAGGTCTGTGAAACACCTGACATAGTAGGTGTAAGTCCGCTGATTCTGCCACCTGATACATTGATCTTATCGATCTGAGTTGTTCTGTAGCCAAGGCTCTTGCCGATAAGCTTAGACTCAACTGATCTTGTGTGATAAGCCATGTAGTAGCTGCCCTTGAACTCGAAGATGTGGTGGTGGTTGTTTCCTGTTGAACCTGAGAAGAATACTCCGGGGTTCTTCATAACCTCACCCTGATATGTGAAAGGTCCCATAGGGCTTGAGCTTGTCATGTACTCAATTGCTGCGTTGTTGAAACCGTTTGAGCAGTTCCAGTTGGAGCAATATGAATAGTAATATGTGTTACCAATCTTGTTGATGCCTGAATCTTCGAAAAGATAAGGAGCATCGATAGTTGCAGCAGAGCCAGATGTGCTGGTCATGTTAGAACCGAGCTTGATAACTCTTGCTGTCTTAGGATGTGCGTTCTGACCTGATGGAACACCGCCACCGAAATAGAGATATCCCTGTCCGTCTGAATCTACAAGTACTGCAGGATCAAAGAGCCACTCAACTCCGCTGCATCCTGCTGTCTGTCTTGTGATAAGTGCCTTACCGATAGGATCTGACCAAGGTCCTGTCGGGCTGTCAGCAGTAAGTACGCCGATGCTGCTGGCATTGTTTGCGAAGTAAAGGAAGAATTTATCCTTACCGTTGATTTTCTTGGTAGCGATACATGGAGCCCATGAATTGGAAGCCCATCTTGCTGCACCGCTGCTGCCTGCTACTTTGAAGCTGCCATGGTCAGTCCAGTTGACCATATCCTTAGATGAATAGCAGTTCAGTGTGTTGATCTTGCCGTAAGTGTTCTCGTTGTTACCAGCCAGTTCCTGAGTGTCATTGGTAGTATAAATATAGATTGTGTCATTATACACCAGTACTCCGGGATCTGCGCCGTAGTTCTGTGTTACAAGCGGGTTGTTCTCGTTGTCGGCCTTAACATAGCTGCCGTTAACAACGCTTGCCGCCTGCACTGTTGTGCTATTTCCAATGACTGCTCCCCCAAACAGCATCAGACATAGTGCTAACGCTAAACGTTTTTTCATAGCTACCCCTTTCCAAATATTATGTTTATTAGCTCGAGCACCCTCATTCTACCAATTATGAAAGTGGTTACACTTATCAAATATTGCGTTTTGTTGTGCATCCATTGCTAATTTATGACTTTTTTGTAATATTTTCCAATCCTTGCCAAAAGCGGCATTTTAACGCGCTAAAGGGGATATGTGAACTGTATTTGGAAAAAGGTTTTATTTCTATTTTTGTAACATTTTGTGTGTAATATTGAGCATTTAGAAATATTTGTTATTTCGTTTATTCTTTCCTGAGAATCAATATTCCATTAGCCCCGAGGAATCCGTTCAAACCCTCTCCAGTTCTCCATTTGCGGGAATATATAACTTCGTCAAAATCCACTGTATCGATCTCAACTTCTTTTTCTTCACAGTTAAGATAAATCTGAATAGTCTCATTTTCACCTATCTTTTCATAAGAAATGACTCTGTCTCCGTAAACGTCATTTGGGAAATGGAAATTTCTGCTCTTGCAGGACTGCAGACTCTGTCTCATGGAGATAAGCTTCTTCATCTCGCTGATCTCAGCGTCCTTTTTTCCGGAATCTATCTCATCCCAGGGCATGCATCTTCTGCAGTCAGGGTCATAGCTTCCCTCCATGGCCACCTCGGTGCCGTAGTAGATACAGGGGCTTCCGGGCATGGTGAAAAGAACAGCCAGCTGCTGATAGAAAATATCTATATTGTTCTCCGCCTTATCCAGGAGCCTGTTGGTGTCATGGGAATCCAGCAGGTTAAAAAGAACGTCGTTGACCTGGGAATAATACATGGTAAAGCATCTGTTGATGTCATACTCGAAGGTCTCCCTTCCTCTGTTCTTGTACACCCAGAAATCCGCAATAGCCGTGGCAAGAGGATAATTCATCACAGAGTCGTACTCATCTCCCAAAAGCCATGTAATGGAATCATGCCAGATCTCTCCCAGAAGATAGAAGTCATCCTTCAGGTGGCTGGTCATGTATCTCACTGCTTTAAGGAAGGAATGGGATATCTCATTGCCCACGTCGAACCTCAGTCCATCTATATCAAAGGTCTCTATCCAGAACTTTATGATGTCCAGAAGATAGTCCTGAACCTCAGGGTTATTGGTATTGAGCTTTGGCATATACCGGGCAAAAGCGAAGGAATAATACCTGCCGTCCCTGGTATCACCGTCCTGTTCCACTGGCCACCTGTTGACCATGTACCAGTCCGCATACTTAGAATCACGGCCCTTTTCCAGGACATCGATCCACATGGGGTGATCTGCTCCGGTGTGGTTAAATACCGCATCCAGCATGACTCTGATGCCCATGTCGTGGGCCTCCTTCACCAGCATCCTAAGGTCCTCATTGGTACCAAAGTGAGGATCCACCTTCTTATAATCCCTGGTGTTGTATTTGTGGTTACTGGTGGACTCAAAGACAGGATTGAGATACAGGCCTGTGATGCCAAGATCTCTGAGATAAGGGAGCCTGTCCCTGATTCCCCTGATATCTCCGCCGTAAAAATCGTGGAAATCCACCTTGCCGCTCTGCCAGGGCAGCACGTTTTCCGGATCTATGCTCTTATCGCCGTTGCAGAATCTCTCCGGGAAGATCTGATACCACACAGTATCGTTGACCCAGGCCGGGGTCTTGCAGACATCCGCAGGGTTCATCCAGGGCATGATGAAATAAGACAGGGTCTTGCCGGTCTGATCCATTTCCTCCTTAGTAAGGAAGCCGTCCTCGAAGAAGAACATGCACTCCTCTCCTGCGTGGAGCTCGAAATAGTATTTGCATCTCTTGTACTGAGGCTGCAGGGTTGTGGTCCACCAGACATGGTTCTTGAGACGCTTCTTATAAACAATCTCCTCTCTCTGGCCGTTCCACTGCTCGTTTCCGCCCATAATTCCCGCATCATAGGGATCGCCGTATATAATGTAGACCTTGTCTATGTCATATCCGGTCTTGATGTTGATAATCAGGTTATCCTGGTCAAGAGGATAACAGTATTGTTCAGACATTCTGTGATATATTGCGCTTAATAACATAGTATTCTCCTTTCGGAAAACGTTTTCCGTGCTAATGACAATATATCTTATTATCGAAAAAATGGCAATGCTTTTTTATGAAAAAAATCCAAAATTCATACTAAAGTTTCAGCTCAACCTGTCGATATACCTTCTGAAAAGTTTGGAAGGAGGATTCTCATAAATGGATTTAGGTTTCCTTGCATCTGCAAACAGTATCACAAATAAGTATTTTTCACAGAATGTATCATCTCAGCAGAACGCTGAAGGTATGGCAATAGACGGCGATACCAGGAAGAAATTTGGCGATGAGTTTGAAAAAGCCTATGATTCCATGGTATCAACCAAGATTCTCAGCACGAATATGCGTCAGAACTATGAGGCAGCCCACCAGGATTCCTTCAGGGAACACGCATCCCGCCTCAGCTACTCCATCGATAATCGCGTCATAGATATGCTCCAGTTGCAGCTCTCTGATGAAATGAACAGCAGAGTTAATATTGCAATGGAAAATGCGGCCAGGAATCTTACCGATTCAATTCAGGCCGCAGGTTGATCTAATTTCTTTATGCTCTTTTTAAAAGATTCTTCTGGACGCACAGAGCGGCAGCAAACACCTTCTGGGTTCCGTCGTCAAAAGCGACTGTTATCTTGCCCTCTGAAGCATCCTCCACAGTTCCCTCTCCATATCTGGCATGGCTTACAGCGCAGCCTACAGGGAACTTATCCAAAAGCTCTTCCTCTGAAATCGCAGGAATTTCCTTAACTACAGGCTTCTTGGGCACGTATGTCACCTTGGGAACCACATAGCTCTCGATCTCCCCAAGGCAGCCCAGCATGAAGTCCAGATTGTCATTGGTAAAAAAAACGATCTCGTGGGGCATATATCCTTCCGCTGTCTCAGGATTCAAGCGCTTGTTGCCGTGTTTGATGAACAAAATGGCTCTGCTGCCTACATTTTCAAACATCCCGATCATCTCGTTTATCTTATTCTTATCCTGAATTGATACAGGCTCAGAAAGTCCCTGGGCATCAGCTTTTCTCTTGAGAGCAGTAAAATCACGCTCAGTGGCATATATAACATAGCGGCTGTTGAACAAGGTATCTACGCAGAGCATTGATCCGCGGTCCTTGAACTGCCAGGTGTGCTTCAGGTCATCATCATGTCTGTCAAAACGCTTGAAACCTTTATCCTCAATAATGCTGCATACTTCATCGAAAGAATATAATTCTGCTTCCATGTTTACTCCATTCAAAATGTGTTTTTTTCATCTGATTTTTTCGCGCGCGAATTTCTATGTTAGCACATTTTGAATGAAAAGCAAGTCAGTATTTCCTTATCTCGATGGGCTCTCCTTCTGCGCCATATCCGGACCTGAAATATACCAGTCCTTCGCCCTTTTTCCACCTGTAATTGAAGTAAAAGCCGCTCTCTATAAGGGTGTTGTACTTGGCACAAAAGCAGGTGTAGCCTCCATGGGTAAGTTCAATGGCCTCCCCATCATGATCTGTAATGGAATCATCCTTTGCGCAGACCACCATATTTTCAGCTAAAAACTCCTCTTCTGTAGGAACATCATCTCTTTCATCCAGTACATATATCTTGTCCTCGGTCACATAGAAGGTTCCCAGGTTAAATCTGTCGGTTACGCCGTAGTAATATCTCTCAGGACAGTCCTCGTGCTCGATGGTGATCCTGTACACATCGCCCTTCTCGTAAGAAGCCAGTTTTTTTACAACCAAAGTCACATATTTATCGTCTTCATAGAAAAAGTGGGTGACCTCAAATTGTATTTTCTGCTCATCCCGATAGGGGAAATACTCGTTTCTCCGGCTGCCAAGGATGTCCTTTCCATAGCTGTAGAGCTCATCCGTAAAGCCTATCTTACGCCTTTTTTCAGCGATCATATCATCTGCTTCTCTTGAAGTGATAACATTAAGCCCACGCTCATTGGCCAGAATATCTGTCATAACAACGTATGGATTCTTCGGATTTTCCGGATTGTCCTCTATGTCGTTATAGTCGGAATCCGTCAGGAAAAAGTAGTAATAATCGTAGTGTCCGTCATCATTTTCTTCGAAAGAAATGCTCTCCAAAAATAGTATGTCGGCGCCTTCTATTTCATGCTCCTCCCTGTCATAGTAATAGGTCAGCTTATTGTCCTCGTCCCTGTCTCCAAAGGATTCCTCCATGTCACTGTACCAGAAATTGTATTTGCCGGTGGCATCGATAAAACCGTAGGTTCCGCCATGTACTGTGGCACCGCCTGAGCCATAGGAGCATACCTCTCCGGAATAATAGACGTCTGTTCTGCATCTGCTCCAGGAATCCCCGGTAAAACAGATCTTAAGGGCCCCGTCGACGTTCTTTATAACCATAGATGGCTCGAATTCATCGTTAAAATACAGTGTGACCAGCATCTCAATATTGCCGTCAAGGCCGCAGTCAAGATAAGAGTCGCCGCATTCCTTGTACTCCCAGCGCTCTCCGTACTGCCCCTCTGCAGTCATGGCTTCTACGATTTCATTCAGGGTATAGTTCTTTCCATCCTCGAGAAATTCGGAAAACTCCACATACTGTCCGGTATCTCCGTCCTTGGAAAAAACAGCCTTCTCTTCACCGGATAAAAAGGCTTCGTAAAGAGCTGCTGACTCATCGTCTATTTCCACCTTGTCTTTGCTCTTGGCGGAAATATAGGCGTAATAATCCGTGTAGGGGGTACTGTAATCTTCTTCTGCCTTCCGGATGCCGTCCTCAGATGAAGCTTCGGATGAGGCCTCTGCCGGTGCCTCGGACACTTCTTCCGGTTCTTCTGTAGACTCCTGGGTCGCGGCGCTTATGCTGATATCTGAACTGATCTGGGATGTTTCCTGGGTTGATATATCAGTTGCATTCTCCTGATCAGCCTCGCCACAGCCACCTGTGACCATCATAGCTGCTGCCAGAAGAACACATAACTTACTTTCTGTCTTTTTTCTATGCATATATATCTGTCAATGTCTCCTTAGTTACTTCTTCTCTTGGCCTCTGCAGGGCACTTATGAGGAACCCCGGGACCAAACTGGCATCTGGGACATCCAAAGCACTTTACAAAGGGTGCTCCCTCCAAAACTGCTTCGCAGAAGGCCGGATCAGCCAGCATAGCTCTTCTGCATGCTGTGAATGTCATCAGGAGACATCTCTTTTACTCTTGTCATAGGTCCTCCTGCCTTGATTTACGTGCATTTTTACGATATTGCACTATTATAGCCAAGAAAGAAGCGGTCTACAACAGTGAGCTTTATAGTATTTTCCGGAGGATGCCTATCGTATAATTGAAAATATGCAATCCAAATAATCAGGATGCTTTCTGTGAAAGAGCTTTTTTCTCGATAAACTTGTTTGTTCGAAGCTGTATGTTTTCCTTCAGGTTTACGAAGAAGAGGAAGTTGTCATAAAGGTGATAGGAGCCGTCAGGGAATACATTCAAAACCTTTGGATAGTCTGTGGTGTTGATTCCGGTAACTATAAGCGAGCCCCTGACAGGATCGATGTAAGCTCCGCATTTTCCGGGAGTCACAGAGGTAATGGCTCCGGTCTTGGAATCCTGGGTAACAGTTCCCTTATTCAGGCTCTTAGGAGCTACAACACTGTCTGTGCGCCAGTTTAAAGGATTGATTGAAATAGCCTTTGTACCGGCGGGAATCATAACGCTGTCTGTAACGTTTCCGTCTTCGCACTCATAGCTGATAACAACTCCAAGGTCGTCCTTGCCCTTGGCAGGTACGATCTGAGGATATTTCTCGATCATTTCAGCTGTCATGGGCCATCCGATGGCATATACAGCCACAAGGTTATCACGAAGGGCTGCGGCATCACCGCTGTTTCCGCCATAAAATTCCTCAAGAATTCTGTAGCACATATCTGCTCCCTGGGAGTAGCCTGCCAAAATAACAGGTCTGCCATTGTTTTTGAATCTCAGATAATATTTGAAGGCTGCAGATACATCAATATAAGCGTTTTTCAGGGCTTCTTCCCTGGTTTTTGCATCAATTCCATACACATTCATGGCTGCCTGTCTGTAGTATGGTGCATAAAGCCTTGAGGTTTCAGCGTAAAGAGCCTGCTGCTGATTCATGGCATATCTGAAGGCTGATTTATAGCCCGGTGTTATAGTAGCATTGGCAATACTTTTGGTGTCAACCGTAGGAGCCACAATAAAAACATCAACGGCCTTATCATCTCCGATTCCGTCATAGAGCCAGTTATTTGCAAGGGAATAATCCAACGGACTTGTAAAAGGAATAACTCTTACCTCCGCAGCATCAGAAACAACAGTGCTGCCCAAAAGGCTTCCAAGAACTGCAAAAATACATATTGCTGATTTAATAACTTTTGTTATTTTTGTAAATCCCATGTTTATTTTTACCTCCTGATAATCATTTTTCCACCACTACACAATTCTATCATTTTGACTTTACGTCATTTGTAAAAATACTATAAAAAGCTTCGTCGATGGGTATAATGAAGACCAGAAGCTCTATGAGACCCAGTTCTCCAAGGCTATTATGACGCCTCCTGTTAAATGATCTTTTTATATTATTTCTGCAATTTCAATTATCCCCTGTGCTGCTTCATTGGCACTCTCATCCAGGATAATCTCACCTTTTTCGGCGGTGGCTCCCTTAGGGTCGCCGCCGATTCCTATTGGAAGATCTTCCTCGGTCACAAAATCCTCACCCATCCAGGGAAGGGCAACGCTTCCGCCGAAGCTGAGCTTTTTGCCCTTCCGGGTGTACCTGTGGTGACCCGGAGCGGAGGTCTCCAGGTCCACAAGACTCTCATCTATGGCCATAACCATGGCTGTCTCCATCTCTCCGCCGTGGAAATCCATTTCATTTCCGGGAGAAACAGTGGCTTTTACCCTGGGACTTGAAAAGGCACCAGAGGCAACAAGAAATACCTTTACGCCAAGATCCTGCCTTGCCTGTCTGCTGACAACCTCTGCAAGGGCGCGGTTTCCGCCGTGACAGATGAGAAATACGATATTTTTAAAACCGTGGCGGCCAAGTCCGTCACAGATATCGTACAGAACGTGATAATAGGTCTCGGGCTTAAATGTTACAGAGCCGCAGAAATTCTGGTGCTCAACACTATAGCCCACCGGAATCACAGGAAATGTCAGAACATTTACATCCTTCTTCAGAAATTCCTCGTCTTCCTGCAATTTAGCACGGATCCTTTTTACCATTTCCCCAGCAATAAGGGTGTCGGTGCCAAGGGGCGCCTGGTTTCCGTGCTGCTCCACTGCTCCAAGAGGAACAATAACAAGTGTTTTTGTTTTATCCACCTGCTCCATCTGGAGTCTGGTGAGGGTGTAATACTCTTTTATCATGATCAGGCTGCCTCCGAAGAAGGAGTCTCAGAAGCTGCCTTGGAATCGCGGCGAAGCTTCCTTGCTGCGGGAACAGCTGCCAGAAGTCTGTCATATACTGTGTATCCGATAAAGCTGTTGATGGTGAGCTTTAATACGTTAAAAGGAATTGTCGCATAGATGATGAAGCTCTGAAGGTCCTGGATCCTTGCATTGGCGCTTCCAACCATTTTTACAACGTCGTCAAGAGAAATGCCCATGGCCTTGGCGTACAGAGGCAGGGAAACACAGGCGTTGAGGAAGCAGGCTGCGCCGGTTCTGATGATAACGCTGACAAAAAGTGCTACTGCTGCTGCTTTTCTTGTCTGTCCCATCTTTTTGTAGATAAGCCAGGTGGGGATCACGAACATGATGATGGCCATGAGATTAACGAGCTCTCCCACGAACATGGAATTGGTGCCGGAAAGGATCAGCTTAACTACCAGCTTGATGATCTCAACAAGGGCGCCCTCCATGGGTCCCATCAGGAAAAGAGCTACGATTGCGGGTACATCACTGAAGTCGAACTTGTAAAAGGGCGGCATCATGGGCACTGAGAATTCAAGAGACATCAGTACTCCTGCCAGTGCTGAGAGCATTCCTACGATTACGATCTGCTGTGTGGTGATTTTCTTTGATTTGAACATTGGGTTCCTCCTTAAGTTAAACAAAAATTTGTTGTGAAAATGAGGATTCCCCAAGGCGACATGAAAGTGGCCGTGGCGCTGCTTTTGAAGTAAAAGCAAAAGAAAAAGCAGGTACCG
>JAEEGI010026675.1_pt1 | contig 11111 bp, 7 predicted proteins | sample 8958751 | NCBI WGS metagenome assembly JAEEGI01 (sample SAMN16246545, study PRJNA631951) | gut metagenome | biome: gut microbiome; feature: rumen; material: KS-attached | host: Bos | place: Iran: Karaj | collected 2018-10 | reverse complement strand
ACCGCGTTCTCTGCTTTTAAGAGGCGTAGCCATAGGCGAATACAAGGGCGGCGACGGTTACAAGCCGTACATTGCAGACTTTCCCGAGCTCGAACAGATAATGTTTGACGAGTACCGTCACGGCGATAAAATGAAAAGCCTTGCAAAGAGGGGTAAAAAATGATTAAAGACGTTCAGCAGGAAATTTTAAGAATGAAAAAAGAAAACGACGTGTGCATACTTGCGCACAGCTACGTTGCGCACGAGATAATCGAAATTGCGGACTTTACGGGCGACAGCTACGCTCTGTCCGTCAAGGCGAAAACTGCGCCGCAGAAGACCGTTATCATGGTCGGCGTTCGCTTTATGGCGGAAACGGTGAAAATCCTTTCGCCCGAAAAGAAGGTTATACTCGCCCACGCCGAATCGGGCTGTCCGATGGCAGAGCAGATGGACAGAGATACAATTTCAATTGTCAAGAGTCAGTACCCCGATTACAAGGTTGTCTGCTATATCAATACAACCGCAGAACTAAAAACGATCTGCGACGTTTGCGTAACCTCGTCAAGCGCAGTTAAAATCTGTAAGCAGATACCCGAAAAGAATATACTTTTCATACCCGACTGCAATCTCGGAGCATACGTTGCCGAGCAGATACCAGAAAAGAATTTCAAGCTTCTTCAGGGCGGCTGTCCCGTTCACGCTTCCGTAAACGAAAAGGAAGTTCTTGAAGCGAAGGCAAAGCACCCCGGCGCACTTCTGCTCGTCCATCCCGAATGTACTCAAGAGGTTGTAAAGCACGCCGATTACGTCGGCTCAACCTCGGGTATAATGGAATTTGCAAAGAATTCCGACGCAAAGGAATTTATCATAGGCACGGAGCTTTCGATTACCGGGCATCTTCAGTACGAATGTCCCGACAAGCTGTTCTGGAATCTCTCGCAGAAGCTTATGTGCAAGAATATGAAACTCAACACACTTTACGACGTTTACAATGCTATACTCGGCAGAAGCGGCGAGGAAATCGAGCTTGACGGAGAAACGATAGAAAAAGCAAGAAAATGCATCGACGAAATGATAAGACTCGGCGGCTGATATGGAAAAGGTAATGATAGGTATGAGCGGCGGCGTTGACTCATCTGTCGCCGCTTATCTTTTACAAAAGGACGGCTTCGACGTTTACGGCGTTACAATGAAGCTGTTCAATAACGACGACATTGACGTACTGCCCGACAAGGCGTGCTGTTCGCTCGAGGATGCAGAGGATGCGAAGGCGGTCTGCGGCAGACTCGGCATACGGCACTATATGCTCAATATGACGGAGGATTTCAGGCAGGAGGTCATTGAGCGCTTTGTTTCGGCTTACGAAAACGGCGAAACGCCCAATCCGTGCATTGACTGCAACCGTTATATCAAGTTTCGTTCCATGCTTCGCAGAGCGCTTGAGCTTGAGATGGATTACGTTGCGACGGGACACTATGCCCGCATTGAAAAGCAGGGCGACAGATACCTGCTGAAAAAGGCTGTCGATTTAAGTAAAGACCAGAGCTACGTGCTTTATTCTCTTACACAGGAACAGCTGAAAATGACTAAGTTTCCGCTTGGTGAATACACAAAGCCGCAGGTGCGTGAAATCGCGCTCAAACAGGGCTTCGTCAATGCAGAAAAGCACGAGAGTCAGGACATCTGCTTCGTGCCTGACGGCGACTACTTCAGCTTCATCGAGAAGCACACCGGAAAGAGCTATGCGCACGGTGATTTCGTTGATATGAACGGAAACCGTCTCGGCGAGCATAAGGGCATTATACGCTATACCGTCGGTCAGCGGAAAGGGCTCGGCCTTGCCCTGCCCGCGAGTATGTACGTAGTAGAAAAGGACCTCAAAAACAACCGCGTTATACTCGGCTTCAACGGGGACCTTATGCAGAAGGAAGTAAGCGTTAAGGACATAACGCTGTCCGCCTGCGACGGACTTGACGGGGCTCAGCGTTTCTCCGCTAAAATACGCTATAATCAGGTCGAACAGCCCGCAACCGTAACGCAGACGGACGAAAGCCATCTTAAGATAGTTTTTGACGAGCCGCAGAGGGCGGTAACCAAAGGTCAGGCGGCGGTTATCTACGACGGCGACACGGTAATCGGCGGCGGTACGATTGAATAATATTCATAAGCAAAACGGACGGTTTCCCGTCCGTTTTTTATATCCCCCCTGCCCCCTTATGTCTAAATATACAATAAAACTACATAAATATAGTATAATTATTCCTATTGAAAAAAAGTGCGAATTCAAGTATAATTAACATGTATATGTGGCAGTGTGTATTTTCGCTGCCGACGAATAAGTTTTGAGGAGAAAAATTATGCCCAGAGACGTAAACCCTAAAATTCACGTTAACGAAAGAGATTTTCCGCTCGAGGACTATCATTGCGACGATCCCGAAAAGAAAAAGCTTGTGACGAAGCTCGCGCTTATGATTACGGATAATATTCCGCGTAAGCTTCCCGGCGGTATGAAGGAAAACCACATGGATTTCTGGATACTTGACAGACTTCTTACCAAGGAAGAGGTCAAGTTTATGCTGTCGTTCAGGAAAAGGCGTGTTCCGCTTCGCATAGGCGAGCTTGCAAAGAGAAATAATATGAGCGTTGAAGAGGCTCAGAAGATAGTCGATCACATACTCTGGATAGGTCTGCTCGAGCAGAACAGAGAAAACCCCGACAACGAGCGTCAGTTCCTTATCCCGAAATGGGTTGTAGGCTCGGGCGAATATATGGTTGAGCATAAGACTCTGCCCGACGATCATCCCGAGGTTGCGACTATGTTCAATCTCGCTCCTCAGGAGCCGCTTGAACTGGCTTCAAAGCTCATTCCTCCCGGAGGCGCGGGAATCGGTATGCACGTTATTCCCGTTGAAAAGGCTATCGAGCACGAAAGCACCTCCGTCAGCGTTGAGCATCTTACTCACTGGCTGAACAAGTACGATAAATTCTGCTCAATGGTATGCGCCTGCCGTAAGGCTCAGCGTATCAGAGGCGAAGGCGTAGGCGATATCGAAGGCCACATGTGTATAGCATTGGGCGATATGGCCGAATTCCTCGTTGAATCGGGCAAGGACGCAAAATATATCACCCGCGAGGAAGCGCTTGAAATTATTCTGCGTTCCGAGAAAAAGGGTTACGTTCATCAGATAACAAATCTTGACGGTCCCGACAAGATAGTCGGTATCTGCAACTGCTCTCCCGGAAGCTGCTACGGACTTCGTACGTCTCAGCTTTTCAACACGCCGAATATGTCGCGCTCGGCTTACAGAGCGCACGTAGAGCCCGAGAAGTGCGTTGCGTGCGGCAAGTGCGTTGAGGTTTGTCCCGCGGGCGCGGCAAAGCTCGGACAGAAGCTTTGCAAGGCTGACGGCTCAAAGGTTAAGTATCCCATGCACGACCTTCCCGACGACCATAAGTGGGGCGAGGACAGATGGGACCCCGATTACAGAGACCACAACAAGATTAACTGCTACGACACGGGCACATCGCCGTGTAAGACAGCCTGCCCCGCTCACCTTGCGGTACAGGGCTATATAAAGATGGCTGCCGAGGGCAGATACAAGGACGCTCTCAGGCTCATCCGTCAGGATAACCCCTTCCCTGCAGTCTGCGGCGCAGTTTGCAACAGACGCTGTGAAGACCGCTGCACGAGAGGTCTTGTAGATAAGCCCGTTGCCATTGACGAAATTAAGAAGTTCCTCGCTTACCGTGAACTTGATGCAGGCGACGAGTACGTTCCCGAGGTATGCTTCAACGGCGTGGGCGAACAGTGGGACGATTATAAGATTGCCGTTATCGGCGCAGGTCCCGCAGGTCTTTCGGCGGCTTATTATCTCAGAACGGAAGGCTATCCCGTAACCGTATTCGAGAAGGAAAGCCGTCCGGGCGGTATGCTGACAATAGGTATTCCGAATTTCCGCCTTGACAAGAAGGTTGTTGACGCGGAAATCGACATAATCAAGAAGATGGGCGCTGAAATCAGATGCGGCGTTGAGGTCGGCAAGGACATCACTCTTGACGAGCTTCGCGCTCAGGGTTATAAGGCGTTCTATATTGCAATCGGACTTCAGGGCGGCAGACTCGCAGGCGTTGACGGCGAGGATGCAAAGGGCGTTGAAAGCGGTATCGCCTTCCTGAGAAGAATCAATCAGGACGATACAATCCGTCTTGACGGCGACGTTGTTGTAGTCGGCGGCGGTAACGTTGCGGCTGACGTAGCGAGAACCGCGGCAAGAGCAACAGACGGCAAGGTAAAGATGCTCTGCCTTGAATCAAGGGAAGAAATGCCCGCTGCAAAGGACGAGATTGCCGAGGTTGAGGAGGAAGGCATCGAAATTCTCAACGGCTGGGGCCCGAAGGAAATACTCAAGAACGAAGACGGTACCGTCAAGGCTATCGTATTCAAGAAGTGCGTTTCCGTATTTGACGACGAGCACCGCTTCTCACCGAAGTACGACGAGAACGATACAATCACCGTTGAGTGCAACAACGTACTGATGGCTATCGGTCAGTCCGCCGAATGGGGAAAGCTGCTCGAAGGCTCAAAGGTTAAGCTTAACCGTAACGATACTGCGGTTGCCGATAAGATTACATATCAGACAGACGAACCCGACATTTTCGTAGGCGGCGATATTTACCACGGTGCACGCTTTGCCATCGACGCTATCGCCGAGGGCAAGGAGGGTATGGTTTCAATCAACCGCTTCGTTCACGAAGGTCAGTCGCTTACCATCGGCAGAGATTTAAGACAGTTTATCGAGCTTGACAGAGACGACGTCAAGCTTGAAGGCTATGACAACGCCGACAGACAGGCTCCCGGCATGAGAGAGGGCGACCCGCTCAAGACGTTCAAGGATTTGCGTGAGCCTCTCACCGAGGAGCAGGTTAAGATTGAGGCTAACCGTTGCTTAGGCTGCGGAGCTACAACAGTTGACCTTAACCAGTGCATCGGCTGCGGTCTTTGCACTACGAGATGCGAATTCGACGCAATTCATCTTTCGCGTGATATTCCTCAGGCGAGCGAAATGCACACCGCCGAGGAAATGATGAAGGTTGTAGGCCCCTACGCTCTCAAGCGCGGTATGAAGATTATCAAGCGTTCGCTTAAAGGAAACAAATAAGGGAGAAGGAGAATAATTATGCCCGAAACCTATGACAAGATGCCCGCCACAAAATCAAAGTTTGACGGCGAAGCGGAAAAGAAAAAGAAATACGCCAAGCTCGGTGCGAAAATCACCGACAACGTACCGCATAAGCTTTTCGGTCTCAAGACCACCGACGAGGAATACTGGGGACTGCGTGAAATCCTCAACGAGGACGAGGTTGATATTGCGCTCTCGATGAAGCAGCGCAAATGGTACACCGCAGAAGAACTTAAGAAGATGAATCCCCAACTTGACGAGGAGAAATTCAAGGAAACTCTGAACCTTCTCTGCGTTCACGGCTTTGTTGAGTACGATTACGGCGACCACTACGACGACAACGGTCCGATTGAGGGCGCGCCGAAGGAGCTGCGTTACCGTACGAGCTACTTCGTACCGGGAAGCGCTGAGCTTTTCAATTCTTCGGTTGACCGAATCAAGAAGAATCCCCCCGTTGCCAAGATGTTTGAGCGAATGACCTTCCTTCCGCTTGAACACATTACCTCAATGGTACGCCCCGGCGGCAACGGTATCGGCATGCACGTTATACCCGTTGAAAAGGAAGTCAACGCAAGCCGCGAGGCTATGAGCATTGAAAAGATTTCATACTGGCTTCAGAAATATGAGGGCCATCTGTCCGCAGGTATCTGCTCGTGCCGTTATTCCCGTGCGGAAATCGGCGAGGGCTGTACCGACGACGGCGACGACTGGTGCATTCAGGTCGGCGATATGGCTGACTACACCGTGGAAACGGGCAGAGCGCATTATATCACCAAGGAAGAAGCGCTTGAAATTCTTCAGAAGGCTGAGGACAACGGCTACGTTCATCAGGTAACTAATATTGACGGCGACGACCATATTTTCGATATCTGTAACTGTAACGTCAAAATCTGTAACGCTCTGCGTACCTCGCTTCTGTTCAATACTCCCAACATGTCGAGAAGCGCCTACACCGCTAACGTCAATAAGGAAAACTGCGTTGCGTGCGGCAGATGCGTTGAGGTCTGCCCTGCAGGTGCGGTCAAGCTCGGACAGAAGCTCTGTCAGAAGGACGGCACTCCCGTAAAATACCCGAAGTCCGTACTCCCCGATAAGATTCACTGGGGTAAATATGCGTGGGACGAGAATTACAGAGATACCGCCAGAGTCAATACTCACAAAACGGGTACTTCTCCGTGTAAATCCGCGTGTCCCGCTCACGTGCCGATTCAGGGTTATCTGAAGATGGCTAAGGAAGGCAGATATGATGAGGCTCTTGCGCTCATTAAGCTTGAAAACCCCTTCCCTGCTATCTGCGGCCGTGTGTGCAACAAGCGCTGTGAGGATGCCTGCACGAGAGGCACCATAGACAAGCCCGTTGCAATAGACGACGTTAAGAAATTCCTTGCCGAGCGTGACTTACACGCAGAGACAAGGTATATACCCAAAAAGATTACCAAGAGAGTAAGCGGCGAATGGGATGAGAAAATCGCCATTATCGGCGCAGGCCCCGCAGGTCTGTCAGCCGCCTATTATCTGGGTACAATGGGCTATCATCCGACAGTATTCGAAAAGAACGAAAAGCCCGGCGGTATGATGACCTACGGCATCCCGTCCTTCAAGCTTGAAAAGGACGTTATCGATGCTGAAATCGACATCATCCGTGAACTCGGCGTTGAGATTAAATGCGGCGTTGAGGTCGGTAAGGACGTTACCATTGAAGAGCTTAAGAAACAGGGTTATGAAGCCTTCTATATCGCAATCGGCTGTCAGGGCGGCAGACTTCCCGGCGTACCGAACGACACGGCAGAGGGAACGGAAATCGCGGTTAAATTCCTTGAAAAAGCATTAAGCGATACCTCTAAAGACTTAAGCGGCGACGTAGTGGTAATCGGCGGCGGCAACGTTGCCATAGACTGCGCGAGAACGGCTCACCGCAAGGGCGCCGACAAGGTTTCGATGTACTGCCTTGAGTCGAGAGAGACCATGCCCGCCTCCCCCGAGGAAATCGAGGAAGCCGAGGACGAGGATGTAATCATCAGCTGCGGCTGGGGCCCGAAGGAAATACTTACCGACGAGAGCGGCAAGGTTTCGGGCATCTTACTTAAAAAGTGCGTTTCCACACTCGACGAAAACGGCAAATTCTCACCGAAATATGACGAGAACGATACAGTTACAGTTAACGCAACTAAGATTGTATTCGCCATCGGTCAGGCTATCGAGTGGGGTAAGCTGCTTGAAGGCACAGCCGTTAAATTCCATCACGGCAATTATCCCGTTGCCGACAAGTTCACCTATCAGACCGACGACCCCTGCATTTTCGTAGGCGGCGACGTATATACGGGACCGAAATTCGTCATCGACGCAATCGGTCAGGGACACGAAGCGGCTGAGTCGCTTTCAAGATTTGTTTCCAAGAACAACGTTTCACAGACACTTGCCAGAGACAGACGTTATTTCAAGAGCCTTGACAAGGACAATATCGCAATCGATTCCTATGACAAGGCGCAGAGACAGATTCCGCCCGTTGACGCTTCGGTTGACTATAAGAACGGCTTTACCGATAACAGACTTATCTTCACCGAAGAGCAGGTTAAGACCGAGGCTTCACGCTGCTTAGGCTGCGGCGCAAGCATAGTTGACGAGAACAAGTGTATCGGCTGCGGACTTTGCACAACGAAGTGTGAATTCGACGCAATTCATCTTGTACGCGATCAGCCCGACGCGTCGGATATGAGAAGAGCCGAGGACAAGGTCGGCGGACTTCTGAGTTATGCGGTTCCCAGAGCCTTCAAGATTGTTCTCAACTCAGGCTCCGAGGAAGCAAGAACAATGCGTAAGAAGCGCAAGGAATACAACAAGGCTACCAAGGAATTCCACAAGACGCATCCGCACACCGGCAACGGCGTTGACATTGAAGAGATGATGAAGGACTAAGCCATGCACGAAATGGGAATAATCGTCAATCTCGCCAATACGCTTGACGAAACTGCCGAGGAACAGAATATTATAAGAATCGGCAAGGTTACGTTGCAGGTCGGTGAGGTTTCGGGCATAGTTACCGATTACTTCGTTGACTGCTGGAATTATTTCAAGAGAAAGCATCCCGTCTTAAACGATTCGGAACTTGTGCTTGAAACGATACCCGCAATTACCTTCTGTTCAAGCTGCGAGAGAAACTACGAAACCGTGAAATACGGCAGGGAATGTCCTTACTGTCATTCGGGTGAAACCTGGCTTATTCAGGGCAACGAATGTATCATCAAGGAAATCGAAGCCGAAACGGCTGATTAAACCGAAACAGACCTGAGAAATCAGGTCTGTTGTTATATAAATCGGAGTTTATCGGGGTCTTGTCAGGTGACATCCCACCCCAACCTCCCCTGTCAAGGGGAGGTGTCATTTTGCATTGCAAAATGACGGAGGGGTTAAACCAAGCTTTTTCAAACCCCCTCGCCGCCGTTCGGCGGCCCTCTCCCCCTTTCGGGGGGCGTTGGTTAGTTTCATCGTTCATCCCGACAAACTCAAATTTGCTTTATTGCCAAAACTGTGCTATATTCTTATTGATGGGGTGATGATATGACCGACAAGTCAAGAATTATTGTCATTATTGTAGTTGCCATGGCGATTATCCTCGCCGCGACGGCATTTGCGTATAACAGATATAAAAAGAATCTTGCATATACCGCTCAGCAGGCAAGCGGCGGCCCGCACATTGTTGAGCCGAGAACTAAAGCGGAACAGAATCTTTATGTGTTTGACAATGTGCTTGACAGCGCAGGACTGCTGGGCAAAAGCGTTGCCGAAAGCGGAATTGACGAAAAGTATTTTCAAAAGGAAATATTCTTTGAACTGAAATTCGGCGGAAAGCTTTTCTCTAAGGAAGCGGGCAACTGCTCGATAGTTTATAATCAGAGGGACGACGAGGGCGAATACTTTGCCGATACGGTTTATATTTACAGCTATGAGGTCGGCTTCGACGAAGCGGCGCAAGAGCTGACAAAGCTTTACGGCGAGCCGACGGGTACGGGCGAGGAGCCGTACGTCGAAGCAAACGGCGGAGCGCTTTCTTGGGCGGATTTTGAAAATGACGGCTTAAAAATCAAACTTAATCAGGGAAGCGAAAACGACTATATTTCAATAACGGTAAAGCTTAAATAATAAGGTAAAAAAGAAGCGGTAAGCACTCGGCTTACCGCTTTTATTCATATAATGTCCTTTATCTGTTCGGGTTTGAAAACGCCCTTATCGGTGATAAACGCCGTTATCAGCGAAGCGTCGGTCACGTCAAAGGCGGGGTTAAGCGCCTTTGCTTTTTCGGGCGTCATACGCTTTTCGTACCACATTTCCGAAATCTCCGCTTCGTCACGCATTTCAATTACTATACCGCCGCCGTTATCGGTGTTTTTGTCGAAGGTTGACATAGGAGCGCAGACGTAAAACGGTATGCCGTAATGCCTTGCGACTATTGCGAGCGACGAGGTGCCGATTTTGTTTGCCGTGTCGCCGTTTTTTGCTATTCGGTCAGCGCCGACAAGCACAGCGCCGACAAGTGAGTTTTTCATTATATATGACGACATATTGTCACAGACAACCGTCGTGTCAACGCCTGCCTTGGTCAGCTCGTATGCCGTCAGCCTTGCGCCCTGAAGAAGCGGTCTCGTTTCGTCGGCATAGACTTTTATATCATGCCCCTGCTCTTTTGCAACGTAAACGGGCGAAAGCGCCGTGCCGTATTTGATGCAGGCAAGCCTTCCGGCGTTACAGTGGGTCAGAATTGCGTCTGTTTTCTCAAGAAGCTTTGCACCGTACTCACCTATAGCCTTGCAGGTTGATATATCGTTTTCAAGAATCTCTGAAGCCTTGTCGCACAAGGCTTTTTTGATATTGTCAAGGCTTTGGCCTTTACAGCTAAAAAGTGTCTTTTTCATCTCGTTTACGGCCCACGAAAGGTTCACCGCGGTCGGTCTTGATGAGATGAGATATGCGGCGTTGTCCTCAAACTCTTTTATGAACGCTTCTTCGGTCTGCGCCGTACTGTCATTTGAAAGAACCGCCATAGCTATGGCGGCGCAAACGCCTATACACGGGGCACCGCGCAGTTTGAGAGTCTTTACGGCATCAAATATTTCTTCCCTTGTCTTAAGGCTTAACAAGACTTCCTCGTTGGGAAGCCTTGTCTGGTCTATTATAACGAGGGCATTATTCTCCCTGTCAAATCCTGCAGTCTGTGAATTCAAGTCAAGCATTTATATTTTTCCTATTATTTCGCATATAAGCTTCTGCATCTCTGCGCCCTTGCGCGCACCTGTTTCAAGTACTTCCTCCTCGGTCAGAGGTTGATCGAGTATGCCCGCCGCCATATTGGTTATAAGCGAGAATGCAAGGGTTTTGAATTTAAGATGGCTTGCGGCGATTATTTCGGGCACGGTTGACATACCTACCGCGTCTGCGCCCAAAGTACGGAACGCCCTTATCTCGGCAGGGGTTTCGTAGCTCGGACCGGTACAGCCGAGATACACGCCTTCCTTAATTTCAACGCCCGTTGAAGCCGAACATTGGGCGGCAAGCCTGCGCAAATCGGGATTGTACGCAAAGCTCATATCGGGAAAACGCACGCCGAATTCGCCGTCGTTTTTACCGATAAGCGGATTAGTGCCCATAAAGTTGATATGGTCGGTGATAAGCATTATATCGCCGACGTTGAAGCTCTTGTTCACGCCGCCCGCGGCATTGGTGACGATAAGATACTCGGCACCGAGCTTCCTCATCACTCTTACAGGTGCAATAATCTGCTTCATAGTATAGCCTTCGTAATAGTGAAAGCGTCCCTGCATGCAGATTACCCGCTTACCATTGAGTTCGCCGTAAACAAAGCGTCCCTTATGACCGGGGGCGGTTGATACGGGAAAGCCCTCAAGCTCGCCGTAGTCAATATAAACAGGTTTTTCAATCTTATCTGCAAGTCCG
>JAEEGI010026672.1_pt1 | contig 11112 bp, 8 predicted proteins | sample 8958751 | NCBI WGS metagenome assembly JAEEGI01 (sample SAMN16246545, study PRJNA631951) | gut metagenome | biome: gut microbiome; feature: rumen; material: KS-attached | host: Bos | place: Iran: Karaj | collected 2018-10 | reverse complement strand
TATAGTTCCAGTCATCCTCTGTCTCGGGCAATGTATAATAATGAAGAGACAGGCCATCCATAAAGCCATGCTGATGCGGCTCGCTGTGATCGAAGCAGGTCTCCATCACTTTTCTTGTCCAACTGTAATCAGCTGAATTGGCGCCGCAGCAGATCTTCTTAAGGGGAGCAGCCCCTGCATATCCTCTTACATAGGTCTGATATCTGCGATACAGATCTGCGTAATACTCGGGACGCATATTGCCGCCGCATCCCCAGTTCTCATTGCCGACTCCCACATAATCAAGAGTCCAGGGTTCCTCATGGCCGTTTGCCTTACGAAGATCAGCCATGGGAGACACTCCATTAAACGTGATATACTCAACCCACTCGCTCATCTCACGGACCGTTCCGCTGCCCACGTTCATATTTACATAGGTCTTGCAGCCCAGCTGTTTGCACAGTTCGAAGAACTCATGCGTACCGAAGCTGTTGTCTTCCACAACTCCGCCCCAGTGGGTATTGATCATTTTCTTGCGCTTTTCCTTAGGACCGATGCCGTCCATCCAGTGATACTCGTCTGCGAAGCATCCACCCGGCCACCTGAGTACCGGGATCTTCATTTCCTTAAGCGCTTCAACTACATCGGTTCTCATACCGTTTACGTTGGGAATATCGGAATTCTCCCCGACATAAAGTCCCTCATAGATGCACCTTCCCAGATGCTCTGAGAAATGTCCGTAGATCTCCGGATTGATGGTGCTTTTCTTAGATTCGTTGTTGATTACAAGTTTTGCCATAGATATTTCTCCCCTTATAGTTCGTTGTTTTTAAAATATTATAATATACCCGCTGAATTATTGTCATTACCGGGAATATTCTCTTTAATCTTTCATCCTGTGATAATCTGCTCGTGACTGTACATCTTCTTCGGTGCTGCCTGCTGTTTCAGCCGGACCGGCGCCCGGAATAACACCGGCGCGCTCTGTGTCCTGATCGGGTTTGTCTCCAAACAGCGGGTCGTCTTCCCCGGCAGGATCTTCATCGATCAGTTTTGAAAACACTTTATATATAAAGAAGGAACAGATATAGGATACCCCCGATGCTCCCAAAACAAGCATCATCATCATGAACGGAACATTGTTCACTGCGGCAAATATCGCAAGTCCCTGTATCACCATGCATATCAGGGTATAGGGAATGAAGAAACCAAAGGCTATCCTGGCGGAATTAAGGATCTGCGCGCCAAATGAATCATCCATCTTGGAAATAACCGGGAAAAGCCAGATCACGACAGCCCAGAGGAAGAATGCGATCACATAAGCTGCGCCGGAACAGATCCTTGCCACCTGAGGAGACATGAGCTGCGCTCCCGATACGACGCTGCCCGATAAGGCCATGTCCTGCGCCCCTGCTTCCCCTATGGACAATGATGATAATGCTCCGAAAAATCTCAGGTCAAAGAAAAGCAGAGCGCCTGCAGCCAAGACTATAAGCCAGGCTGCGGTGCTCTGTGCGAAATTTCTCTTAAACGCCTTAAAGAAGGTCGGAACCACATAGCCGTCCCCGTATCTGACGGATCTTAAGCTGACGGCATACATCGCGGTAAGAGCTGCGCCCATAGTGACCACGGGGAGTGAGCAGACGATAAAAAGTATATTTAAGACCAGCAGATCCGTTAATTTGTTCAGCGCTCTTACTACAAAACTGTCTGTGTTCATCCCACTTCCCATCACTTCCGGGTGTATGCTCCTGTGCGGACCCAAACATCACGGCGTCTGTTTCATTGCCGAAAGACTTAAAAAGATCAGCCTTTCCCGTAAATTGTATCACTTGATGCCCGATATTGCTATGGATTCAATGATCATTCTCTGGAATATGAAGAACAGGATCAGCGTCGGCAGCATCGCGATAACGGAAGCCGCCATTATAAGCGCATAGTCGGACTGTATCGCATAGTATGAGTTGAAAGATCTGATGACCACCTGAAGCGTCCAGTTCTTCTCACTTCTAAGGAAGATGGTAGGAGCAAGATAATCATTCCAGATACCCATAAACCACAACATCAGCTGAGTGCCCAGCGCCCCCTTCATAAGCGGCAGGAAGATCTTATAATATGTTCTGAAATAATTGCATCCATCCAGCTTCGCCGCATCCATGAGATCCGAAGGAATACTATACAGGTTCTGGCGAAGGAAGAATATCATACTTATATTGCCGAAGCATCCCGGAATTATGAGCGGCAATAGTGAGTTCGTCCAGTGAAGTTTGGTAAAGAGCACGTACTGCGGGATCATTACCACCGCGAACGGGATCATGATAGTGGCAAGCAGGACGATGAATATCGCTCCCTTCCCCCTGAAGTTCATCTTGGCAAATGCAAATGCAGCAAGTGATGACGTGAATCCGCCGATTATAAGCACGGGTATCTCAACCTTGATGGTGTTGAATATACCGGAAATGAACTGACCCTTGGACATGACCTGGGAATACTTGCCTATAAGGATCGGATCCGGGAACAGAGTGAGCGAACCGGACAGGATCTGATTCTTGGTCATGAATGATGTAGCCACCATATATATAAGAGGAAACACCATAAACACGGCCACGATAAGAAGTATCACCATGATGAATATATTGAACGCCTTTTCCTTCGGGGAAATGACTCTCGATGACATGTAGTCTTTGTTATTTGATTTTCTTTTCTCTTCTTTTATGCTCATGTCGTCACCCCCTTAGTCTATGGTCTGTACCCATTTATCCTGACCCCAGAAATTGATGGCCGTGATAATGAATATGATTATGGCAAGGATCACCGCAACTGCGCATCCGTAGCCGAGCTGTCCATTGGTAAATGCTTTCTCAAACAGATAATACACTACCGTAGCTGAACTGTAGTTTGGTCCGCCGCTTGGCGTCATTACCTGAACCTCTACGAATACCTGGAATCCGCCGATGAGCGAAGTGATGAGTACATAGAAAGTTATGGGACTCAAAAGCGGTATCGTGATATTCCTGAATTTCTGCCAGCCATTGGCTCCGTCGATCTCGGCGGCTTCATAATAGTCCCTGGGAATGTTCTGAAGTCCCGCCAGATACAAAAGGATCGTGCCGCCCAGGCCTTTCCATACCATGAAGATGATAAGCGATACCTTGACCATGGTCTCATCGCCGAGCCAGTTGGGGCCGTGCATGCCGGTGATGGCTTTGTAAATGGTATTCAGTAAACCGTAATCGTAGTTAAATACCCACGCCCACAATATCGACACTGCAACAAGTGATGAGATAACGGGCACATAATACATGGTGGTAAGAAGCCTCTTTAACGGAAGCTTACGGTTTAAGGCCATCGCAAGGGATACTCCCAGGATCATTCCGATAGGAATACCTATCATATATATGATGGTGTTAGCCATTGATCTCCAGAATTTGTGGTCCGTGAAGATCTTGGCGTAGTTCTTAAATCCGACCATATTGCCCCAAAGTGAATTGATGCCGGTCCACTTACTCATGCTGGCTATGACTGCAAATACGATCGGATAGATCATGAACAGTGCAAAACCAATCATAGGAAGCGCTACAAAAAGCCAGGCCCAACGTTCTTCCCGCTTAGCCATTGCAGATAAATGCTCTTTTCTTCTACCCTTTGCCATTTCAGTCTCCTTATTAATCTTATCAGACACTTCGAGCCCCTCAGTATGTGTCCCAAGGGGCCCGGTTTGATTCATTTCAACGATCCTAAATATCGGTCGTTATGCGTCTTTATTTCGTTGCCGAGTTCTGAAGCTCGATCGCCTCATCAAGCGCTGCCTGCATCTCAGGCTCAACCTGCGCAAGATAATCATCTACAGTGATATCTCCGTTCTTGATATTGAATACTCCTGACCAGAAAGGCGTCCACCACTCTGCGTTGTAGGTGTAGTCGAATTCCTGAAGAGCTGCTGCATAGTGATCGTTGCCATCGAAGTATCCGAAGATAACATCCACATTTGATGCGTAAGGCACGGTTCCGTTATTAACTGCATCGCGGAATTCCCCGTATGCAAGATCAGTGATATTAGGAAGCTGGATGGAAGCGCCTGTTGTGATACCCGAAACCGCTCTCTGTCCGTCAGCATCTGTTGAAAGCTTGGAAATGAGTTCAGCGCACAGATCAGGATAAGGAGTGGTAGCCGATACGCAGTATCCTACAGAACCCATCCATGTATGTGATCTTCCGTCACCGCTGGGACCTACAGGCCATCCGCAGAGATTCCAGTTGTAAGGGAATGTGTTCTTGTCCATGAATGCTGCAACATCCCATGTACCGCATGCATAGAAACCAACCTGTCCGTCAAGCCATCTCTGATATCCGCCAAGTGCCGTATCCTGCTCTACAGAAGGAGTAAGTCCGTTTGCCGTAAGATCCGTATAGAACTGAAGAGCTTCCTTAAGCTGTGCATTGTTGGCTACATTGACCTTAGTCATGTCGTCATTTAAGAACTTAACGCCGTTGCTGTACAGGAAAGGAGTCATGCCCCACTGATCTGCATTGGCAACGCCCCACTGATCAACTTCACCATCACCGTCGGTATCCTTGGTAAGAGCCTTGCAGACTTCAACAAACTCATCATATGTGTAAGGCTTGTTGGGATCGGGATAGTCAAGGCCTGCTTCATCGAACATATCCTGATTGTATGCAAATGCGAAGCAGCTTAAATCCTTAGGAAAAGCATAGAGAGGACCGCTTCCGATCTTGCTGCCGTCATAACGGTAGATCTCCTGGGTCGTTCCCCAGATGCTGTTTATTACTGCCTCATCAACATAATCATCAAGAGGAAGCACATAGCCGTTATCTACATAAGAACGAACTGCTGCAGGTCCTACATAGAATACATCGGGAAGATCTCCTGCTGTCATATTCGCTATCATCTTCTGGTTATACTCTTCCTGGGTTGTTACTTCAAATACTACTTCCTTGATCTGATCGGAATGATCCTTAACAAAATCATCAACGAGTTTCTGATAGATCTCCTTCTCATGCTCCTGCATGTAAAGGAATACTCTGATGGTCTGATCGCCCTCACCTGTCATTGTGTCGCTGGTAGTGGTGTCTTCTGTTGTGGTTTCTGCAGCAGCAGTTTCTGTTGCTGTTGTGTCAGTGCCTGCGCTTTCAGTTACCTCTACTTCGCCGGCTTCCTCGACAGTCTGTACTCCGCCGCATCCGCCAAGAAGAGTTGCTCCCATACATGCCGTAAGAGTTAATGCTACAAGTTTCTTTTTCATTTGTACTCCCTTCTACATTAAAATGTTAAATGTTTTACATTCTTTTGATCTGTTTCGTCAAAATGACGAAAAATCGAGCCGAACTTGTTGTCTATATTTGCATATTACTATCCTATTTTGCGAAAGTCAATAGTTTATTCTAAATAAATCTAAAATATTTTAATTTATCTAAAATATCTAAAGTATTTTATTGCACATTCTACAATAATGAGATATATTAATATTGCCTGTTTATTGATAGCCTGTTTCATACATATATAGCTATGCGTAATATGTATAATGAAACTTTACGTCAATATATAACTATGCGTAATATATTTAATGAAACTGTACGTCATCGATATCGGGTTATCACATTGGATTTATCATTATCAGGAGGATCATCATGTTAATAATATCAACACCGGATGAAGGATTGGAGCTGTTTAAGACCTTAGGCTCCGATGTAAGGATAGATATCATTAAACTTCTGCTTAATCACAAACAGATGAACCTCAATGAGATCGCCAGAGAACTTCAGATCACTAACGGCGCGCTTACCAGCCACATTAAGAAGCTTGAAGCATCAGGTCTCATCGTGATCTCGAATGAACCCTCAGGTCATGGCAACCAGAAACTGTGCTCTCTTAAGAAGGATAAGATCCTGATCGACTTTGATTCGCCTCAGGTCACCCAGAACGTTAATAATACAAGCGTCAAGATCGGTCACTATACCGATTATAATGTCTATCCCACCTGCGGACTTGCTTCCAGCTCTGCGCTCATCGGTGAAGTGGACGATACAAGATATTTCTCACATCCCGACAGATACAATGCGGATATATTATGGTTTACAAGAGGATATGTGGAGTATGAGATTCCCAACTTCATACCATCATCCCAGAAGATAACGCAGCTTATGATATCTGCCGAGCTTTCATCGGAAGCGCCGGGAGTCAATTCGGTATGGCCATCCGATATTACTTTTTATCTGAATGACAAGCCGATAGGCATGTGGACTTCGCCCGGGGATTTCGGAGATGTGAGGGGAATATTCACTCCGGAATGGTGGTTCCCCAACTGGAATCAGTATGGACTGCTCAAGCTCCTTGTGATAAACGGAACCGGAACCTTTATAGACGGGCTGCAGATCTCGGATGTAAATATCGATGAATTCGACCTCGATTACAGAAGCAAGCTCCGTTTCAGGTTCGCAGTCAATGATAACTCCGAGCACGTGGGCGGATTGACGATCTTCGGTTCAACCTTCGGCAATTATGCCCAGGATATCAAGGTGAGCATCAGCTATATGCCGATGTAAGAATACAGTTTTAATAATCTGCCTTTTGGCGGCTCTGCGATATAAAAGCTGACCCCGGGAAGATGCCCCGATCCCGGTCAGCATGGAAACTCATAAGCCCGATCCGGGTAAAGCCTGTTATGTTACACGCAGTTTATTTCAGATATTGTACTGCCCAGACAGTCTCATTTTCTCCGCATGCCATAATGCACAGCACATGATTGCCGGCTTCGTCGGTCATCTCCACGATAACTCCGCGGTAATCCCGCCCTTCAAGGCTTATATGTATATAAGCGCTTCCATCCACGGTTTCATATGTGCCTGCAGACTGCGCCGACGCCGCATCCGTCTCTTCGGAGAATGCTGTATCATCTCCCAAACCATTCGTCGATCCATCTGCTCCGTAGGCATCTGAAGAAAGATCGTCGCTTTTATATATCATGCCGTTGCTGAACATATATGCATCATGACGGTGTATGATATCGCTTACATCCCGCTCATGATTCACGATATAGAAAGTTCCGGCCAGATCTTCGGTCTTATATCCCTCCGGATCCAATGTTTCTCCCACGGTTTCAAAAGGACTCATGACAAACCATCCGTCTTCATTAAGGAAAAGTCTGTGTACCCTGGGCTCATGATACTCACTCCCGTTATCGAATCTCTGATGATATGTGATATACATGTTTCCGTCAGTACCCTTAAATACCGACTGTCCTCCGGGAGCCATATATGCGGTCTTAAGAGATGGGAATGAATAATTGCCGGCCATTTTAAGACCATAGGACATATAGTCCTCCTCGTTTCCCATCAGATTGTCATTCATATCCAGATACGGCCCCGTGGGGTTCTTGCTTCTGAACTGTCTTATCTGATATCCTCCGGTCCTGGTCAGCCCTCCAAATGAGGCAAACAGGTAGTAATACCCCGTTTCGGGTACATACTCTATATACGGACCCTCGCAGGCATGATGACCTCCGCCGATCAGATGATATCCGAAATACGGATCCGGCGCGTTTTCGCCCTCAATATCAGCTGATGTGCCTTCAACATCAGCTGACGCGCCTTCAACATCCCGGGTGAGAGGATGCATCACAAGTCCGGTTGAGGGATCGATCTCCAACAGGAACAGACCTCCCGACCAGGAGCCGTACACCATCCACTGTCTTCCTTCGGCATCCGTAAATACTGCCGGATCTATGCAATTGGGCCAATCGTTATTATTATAGCCCCCCAGCTTAAGATACCTCGATACATCAGCATCCTTTCCCAGGATCTCATACAGATTTGTCTCTTCAACAGTCGAGCCTGTGAATCCGGAATAAAGCAGGGTGTCCGTATAAGTATAGGGTCCCTCGGGCTTATCCGATACGGCAAGCGCCAGAGTGGACTTGATATACGTTGAGCTTGTGCAGAAATACAGAAGATATTTCTCCATCTGTTCATTATAGAAAATGTTGCCTGCCCACACGGAATAACCGCCCTCTTCATTCTTGCCCACATACTTAAAAGCGTCAAGCGAGCCCGAGTAGAGATTGCTTATATATTTTTTCGCGCTTCCGTTTGATATGTATTCCCATTTATCCAGATCGTCGGACTTTGCAAGGATCATGTGAGACCCCGTCATATAATAGGAACCATCGGAAGCCGGGATTATCTGCGGATCATGACATGAAATCCCGTTTGTGTAATTGCCTTCGGATATTTCTGCGGCCGGTTTTTCGCTGAATCTTCCGGAACCGGATAATCTCTTCATATCATCTCCTTCACCCGCGCTCCCGGATCCGCCATTACGGGTATCCGTATTCTGCGCGTCTTTTGCTGCATCCGTGGCGCTGCTGCCCGGTTCATCCGTACTTATCTGACTGCCCGGTGTTTGGGAACACCCCGACAGGATCGCCGATGACAGGACCGTCACCGACATCATCACAGACAATACACGTGTCGGGATATGGGCTTTATATGCTGTTGATCTGTTAATTATATTATGTAACTTCATGCTCAAGGTCTTTCCTGTCAGGCAGATACACCTGTAAATACATCCGTATGATCGATCCGGTCAGCCGTTCCCATAACTGGAGTTGAAAGTTAAGATCAGATACCTGGTATCCGTCCTTACAGATTGTTGTATGCGAACACCGGTCTGTCATTCTCATCCCACTTAATCTTCATAAGAAAAGCATGACGGTTGGGATTATATAAAGGATCGCCGATAATCTCAGCCTCTGTCCTTGCATGATATACCATGATGTCATTGCCTTCCTCGTCAACCGTAAATGAATTATGACCGGGTCCGTAAAGACTCAGAGATGCGTCTGTCTTTAATACGGGATATCGTTCTTTCTTCCAGTTAAGCGGATCTGTAAGATCGGTTCCCGACCTGGCGCTGAGCATTCCCACACAGTAATCTGCGCCGGTCTCACTGGCAGAATAGGTCAGATACAGTTTGTCTCCGCGTCTTATCAATCCCGGGCCTTCATTGACCCAGAATCCTACCCTCTCCCAGTCATAATCGGGAGTTGTAAGAAGTACCTGAGTTGTCTTAAGCTTCGTTGCGGATTCCATCCTGGCTATATACAGATTGGATATCTGTCTTCCGACACTGACCTTCTCTGCCCAGACAAAATATCTGTCTCCTCCGTCCTCGAAGGTTGTCGCGTCCAGCGAAAAAGCTCTGAAGGAGAACTCATCATCATCAGCGCACTTCATGGGACCCGCTTCGATCCAGGGATCCTCATACGGATCCGATCCCGTGCATTCAAGCACGTAAGGCCTGATATTCCAGATATCGTCCTTGCGTCCTCCCGCAAAATAGATATAGAATTTCCCAAAGAGAAAATGAAGCTCCGGCGCCCAGATATGCTTACTGGCAGGACCGGTTTCATGACAGATCCAGAGGGTCTTCTCTTCAGCATCCGCAAGACCTGTAAGCGTATCGCTTCTACGAAGCACCACACGGTCGTATTCCGGAACAGATGCCGTAAAATAATAATACCCGTTCAATCTGGTTACAAACGGATCCGCCCTCTGAAGGATCCACGGCTGCAAATAATCAAAACCCCCATTCATAATAACCCCGCCTTTCGCTATTCTGATCGTCAGATATCTTATGATTAATGACACGGACGAAATCCAAAATAAAGTCCGTCTGCGTATTATTTTTGAATAACCAAAAATAGTTTAAGTGTATCTGAAATAAGAATAACATAGTGGGGTTATGGATTGCAATACGTTATTGTAAAATATTTTATATTTTTCTTAACAAAATTGGAGACAGGATACCCATCGATGCGATACTTATCCTGTCAGCCCATACCCTCTTAAAAATGCTCCCATCTGGTCGGAACGCATCTCCTTAAGTTCTTTTATGGCAGCTTCCACGTCGCAGTCAAGGATAGTGTTAAGTTCTTTGTCAGTAATCTTCTCAGGATCTATGGACGCCACGCGCTCTGCCACATGACGTTCACACTGTTCAAGCAGTACCCTTGCTTCACGCCCGTTGCCGAAGTCCTCCTCTTCCATCCTGCCATCAAAGTAATCCGCGATCATCTTATCGGTTGATGGCGCAAGCTTAAAAGAAGCCTTCGATGCCAGATGATGAACGATACCTACCATATCTTCAGGTGTGTAAGAATCAAAGTATATAGTAGAGTTGATGCGGCTGCTGATACCGGGATTTGACTTAAGGAACTTATACATCAGATTATTCTTCTTTGAAGTATTCCTTCCGCCATATCCTGCAAAGATCACAAGCTTGTCTGTTGCGTGTTCCTCCAATTCGACCGCAAGCTGGGCAAGGGCTTCCTGCGAATAGGAATCTATGCCTCCCTCGTTCTCACTGCCTGCTGTCAGTGAATACGCCTCATCGATAAATATGGCGTCATGCTGTTCAAACAGCGCATGAACCTTCGGAGCTGTCTGTCCGACATAGGATCCTTTAAGCTGAGCTCCCGTCACGGATATAAATCTGTTGCCGGGAAGCAACCCCTCTTCCTGCATGGACTTCGCCATGATCCTGGCTACCGTGGTCTTGGCAGTGCCCGGAGCGCCGATGAACAGATGCACATTGTGGAATCCGTTATTCCTGATATCTCTGGATGATCTTAATCTGACGAACCTGAGCATGTTCATCACATTATTAACCTGCTTCTTAACGCTGTCCATACCCGTCAGTTCTACGTCCAGAGTTCCGGCCGTATCTCCCGGCGTCCTGTCGATAAGCTTCTTAAGACCCAGACTGTCGAAGTCGGATGCCTTCAGCGTGTGCGGCGCCTCGATATGCAGAAGATACTTCATGACCTTTTCGAATTTCGAGCAGGGATACTGCTTATCGATCTTACTGATCTTGTCGGCGAGAAGCTCAACGTCCATCGTCTTAGACAGAGCAAACCCGAAACGCGACGTTTCATATTTGAACAGCTCCAGATAATACTTTGATAATACCGTGTTTTTCGTCTCAACTCTGAAACAGTTCGCAGTATAATCAAGCATTGCCGTATTCAGGGAGAAATCATCCGAGCGGATTTCATCTGTTATAATAAGTACATATACGTGTTCGTTTGACTTAAATCTCTTCAGACACTCGATCTC
>JAEEGI010026671.1_pt1 | contig 11112 bp, 12 predicted proteins | sample 8958751 | NCBI WGS metagenome assembly JAEEGI01 (sample SAMN16246545, study PRJNA631951) | gut metagenome | biome: gut microbiome; feature: rumen; material: KS-attached | host: Bos | place: Iran: Karaj | collected 2018-10 | reverse complement strand
ACACCACTTACTTCGCTCCATTTGCATATTCACTTGGTGGAAACATCACTAATGCGTATGTTGTAACGGGTATCAATAACGATGGAGTTATTGAGAAAACATCTATTGCGACCAATGGTCAAGAGGTCCCCGCAGGTACACCTGTTATTTTGGAATGTCTGAGCAATGTGCCGTCAGAGAATTTCATCATACCAAAAGCTGAGGAGCCTATAGTGGGAGGCAGCGTGGAGAACGGAACAGCTGACGTAAGGACTACCACTAATTACACAGGAATAAATCTGCTCAAAGGTGCCTATTTCTGCAATACTGATGGAACACTCTTTTTCCTGTTTTTCCGACAAAAATCTTTATAGAAAAATCATAATTGATTTTCAATAATATAGCTCTTGAAATTTGCAAATTTGGGTGTCTCGCACTAAATTTGCAATATGTTTTACCGAAGGAAGCCTAATAAATCGGGTACATACAGTGTTGAAGTCGTTTCCAAAATAGATGGCAAAAACGTTGTTGTCCAGCGTTTTGGCACCTAACGTGATGAGACAACACTCCGTTCTTTTGAACGGAAAGCTCAACAGTGGATCAGTGACCAGCATGGACCAAAGCTTCCGTTTTCATGGGATAAGGATGATATAATCTCCGATTTCATGTCAAGTCTTTCGAACTCTCAGGTTCGCGTTCAAGGTCCAGAACTTGTATATGGCTCAATTTATGACCAAATCGGTTACAGCGCAATTGAAGAGCCAATGTTTCGCCATCTGGTCGTGTGCCGTCTGTTCAGTCCTGGCAGCAAGCTGAAGACAATAGACTATCTGCAGCGTTATCTGCATGTGATTGTGACCAAGCACAATATATACAACTTCATAGATAGGTTGAGTCCTGCCGAAGGATGCGGGATTAAACACTTGGTTGAACAAATCAGCTATGCTCAGACACAGAAGGTGCTCAAAGGCAAGGTCGGTGTTGTGTTCTATGATATGACTACGCTCTACTTCGAGACCTCAGACGAGGACGACCTCCGTATGTGCGGCTTTTCCAAAGAAGGCCGTCATCGCAATCCGCAGATATTTCTCGGGTTGTTGGTTGCCATTGGCGGCAACCCTATTGGCTACGAGATATTCGAGGGCAATATTCATGAGAGCAAGACACTGATTCCGATGGTGGAATCTCTGGCTGCAAGATTCGGCTTCGATCATCCGGTTGTCATTGCTGACGCCGGTCTGCTTTCTAAAAATAACATAGACGCCTTTGACCAGGCCGGCTATCAGTATATATTAGGTGCGAGACCTAAGAATGACAGTGCAGATGTGAAGGAAAAGATTCTTTCCATGAGACTCAGGGACGGGCAGGTGCGCTCATTCATACGCAAGGACAAACGTCGTATAGTTGTGTCAATGAGTGATGCAAGAGCAAGAAATGATGCCAAAAACAGAAGGGACGGACTCCGGCGATTAGAGAAGAAACTGGGTGCGGGCAGGCTGACCAAGAACAATATCAACAACCGTGGCTACAACAAATACCTCCGTATGGAAGGCAATGTGAGAATTTCTATCGATTATGAACGGTTTGAGTCTGATGCCGCATGGGATGGTATCAAAGCGTATGTCACAAATTCAAAACTGCCGCCAAAAAAGATTGTAGCGAACTATCATAATCTGTGGTTCATTGAACGGGCATTTCGAATGAATAAAACGGATTTACGAATAAGACCAATTTATCACAGACTACGAAATCGTATAGAGGGACATATCTGTATCTGTTTCACAGCATATACCATCATGCTTGAGTTGGAGCGGAGGCTAAAAGCATCAAATATGCCTTTTTCGCTCAACGAAGCAAGGGAGTTGACCAAGAATATATATTCAATAACTTACACACTTCCAGAAACAAAGGAAGAAAGAACCACATTGCTGCAGATGACGGATGAACAAAGATTACTGGTAGATATTGCTCAAAACTGATTTGGGTGTCTCATTCAGAAAAACAGGAAAAAATAGGCTGATAATCAAAAGATTAAAAGCCTATTCGTGTACACCCTAAGGGAATCGAACCCTTATCGAAGGAACCGGAATCCTTTATTCTATCCATTGAACTAAGGGTGCATCATAATAATTGGTTCTTTCAACTGAATATCACTGTCTTGTTCTTGTACGACAGGATTTTTCTGTCGATATGTTTCTGAACTGCTCTCGACAGCACTATCTTTTCCAAGTCTTTGCCTTTGTTGGCCAAATCCTGAGGAGTGTCCTTGTGGGTGATCCTCACCACATCTTGCTCGATGATAGGACCCGCATCAAGGTCTGCCGTCACGTAGTGGCTTGTGGCACCTATGATTTTAACACCGCGTTCCCATGCCTGATGATAAGGTTTCGCACCGATGAAGGCAGGAAGGAAAGAGTGGTGGATGTTGATGATGCGGCCGTCAAAACTCTCTATCATGTTCTCTGATATCACCTGCATATAGCGGGCAAGAACGATGAAACTGATGTTGTGTTCCTTCAGCACTTTTATTTCTTCGGCTTCTACCTCTGCCTTGTTCTCCTTAGTGATGGGGAAGTGGTAGTATGGAATGCCGAACCGGTCAGCAGCCTCTTTCAAGTCTGGGTGATTGCTGATAATCAGAGGAATTTCGCAGTCCCATTCACCTGCTGTGTAGCGGGCAAGCATGTCGTACAGACAATGGCTCATTTTGGAAACAAAGATGGCCATCCGTGGCTTCACATCTGAAAAATACAGACGGAGATACATATTGTACTTCTGACCATAAAGGGTTGTCAGATATTCCGAAATCTTCTCACGGGGAATCACAAAGTTTTTCAACTCCCATTCTATCCGTGCAAAAAACACACCGTCTATCGTATCAACATATTGGTCCACATAAACGATGTTACCACCATTTTCTGTGATAAAACCTGTCACATCTGCTAATATTCCTGAACGGTCTGGACAATGGAGAAGAAGTTTGGCTGTCAATCCCATTTTGTTTTTTGTTTCTTTTGGTTTTAACCGAATCTGCTTGAATTTTAAGCTTTTATACAATATCCATATTGCGCCGCAGCACAATGAATCCTGAATTCGATGCAAATTTAAGAATTTTTCTTCAATTATCAACCTTTCATTTCCATTTATTTCTCTGAATCCTGTCCTTTTCTCCTGTCATAAGGGATAAATACAAAAACATCCGGATGCTTCTCCGGATGTTTTGCAAGTATAGGGGGCTGGATTCCTCTTATTTAATGATTTTCTTTCCGCCTACCACGTAGATGCCATGTGGCAGTCCGTCAAGGGAGCCTGCTTTACTTTTCACCATACGGCCGTTCACGTCATATACATCTACCTTTGAGCCGTTCATATCCAGCATTTCAATGCCTGTGGCATCACTCAGGCTCTTCACGTGTCTGATCTCAATTCCTAGGGCATTGGAGGATTGCGTTTCCCATACGAATCCGCAACGGGTTGGGAGGAATGTCTTGTCGCCAGTTGTGCGGATAAGAACACTTTCAAGTGGTGTCACATCCTGCTGGGCTGGGATGCCATAACGGCCATTTTCGGCTATACTGTTCCAACTACTGCCAAACGTAACGGAGTTACCACGGTTGTCGTGCATGCGGATGGTTATCGCATTGGCGTCAATGTGCATCGATTCCTGACTGGTGGCACGCAAGGTCTGGGAGGTTGGGGAATAAACCAGATATGGCATTCCAGCTTCGATTCCTTCATTGGTGCAGTCAATGAAATAAAGACAGAGTGTGGAGCCTTCCTGACCGATTCCAGCCAAACGCTCAATCTTTAGATCCTTGGCGCAGCGTGATAGCTGATCTTTGTCCAAAGAGAATGGAAGGCAAAGCGTGTTGTAGCCAGCGAGAAACTGACGGGTGATCACTGTGTTGACATTGTTATCGCTCAAACTGGTCAGGTTCATCGCAGAAGTGTTGGAACTGACATACTTTACTTTGTTCTGTGCCGAAACCGACAAGCACAGCAACAATGAAAGGGAGAGTAAAAGTTTTTTCATGATGTTGGGTGATTTATGAATGATGTACATTATAACTTAATTCTCTGACCACAAAGATAATGAATATTTCTTTACGATGGACAAATATTCAAATATTTTTTATAGGTTGTTCTAAAAATTAGCTTTAGACAATTTGTCGCTTATAAATGAGATGATTTATCTTCACTGAATCTTGTCACGACTCGACAAATAGAAAGTAAACTTTCTTTTGTTCTCGCTGCTCCAAGATTTGTTCTTGAAGTCGAAGAAGCATAGAGGGCTATGGTTCAAGACAAAAGTTTGCCAATATATTGATTTTGCGGGCAATAGGGAATTCCCTACTAAAAAAAAGGAAAAGAAATATTGGTGCATATTCTTTTTTTGTTTATTTTTGTAGGCGAAGTAAAGGACGCCAACATTCGTACTCTGCTGAACGAGTATGACTATTGCGAGAAGATGGAGCTGGATGGTGAATTCTTCCATGTTGTAGGCAAGGGATTACAAAGAATGGCGTTGTCCTTAGTGTATTGCTGCAGGCAGAATTTAAAAGTTTAATTACTATAATCAATTTTATTATGAAAAAGTTTGTTTTATCATTGGCTATAGCTTTCGTAGCTATTGGAACTACGCTGGCACAGGAAAAACAAGAGTGTTGCAAGAAGGAATGCTGCCAAGCCGAAAAGAAGGAGAAAGTGACGGTAGTCAAGATTGAAGACAACAATATCTTCTCGCAGTGTTTCAAAGACCTCGATGCCAACGGCGACGGTATCGTGGATTGCTGTGAGGCAAAGAAGGCAACGTTCCTGTCTCTCGAAAGAGGCGGCCGCAGCAATGTTATCGACAACTACGACTTCCTGAAGTATTTCCCTAATCTCACAGCACTTGGTATCGGTACCACGCCGGTGGAGATTATCGACCTGCGTAATCAGAAAAAGTTGGAGAAACTCAATGTCAGCAATGCTTCATGGCTCAAGAAGATTGTGTTGTCGGAAGGTTGCCAACCGGAAATTAGCGGACAGGGCGATGCTCAAGTGGAGTATGTGAAGATTGAATGTGCTGAGAAGCTGAGAAGTGTGATAAGGCAATGAAATCTTCTAAGAAATAATATGAAGAAGCAAGTGTTATTGACTGTGGCGTTGGTGAGCTGTCTCTGTGCAAGTGCTCAGAAGTACGGCTCATGGCATTCGTCGGTGACCGACCGAGAATATGGAGTGTCGGTGGATTCCGTCAGGGGCGAGGCCTTTGACTGTCTGCTCTACGGGCAGTCGCTCAACAAGCACATCCCCATCGTGGGCTGCCGCATAGCCAGCGGTGACATTCCTACATTTGTTAAGGAGATGCGCACCCTGGCCGACATGGCAGGGCAATGGTGGGAAACGAAAGCACCTGTTACCGGAATAGAGGATGCGGGACTTCAGTTTCCCACAAGCTTCCAGAACGTGACGGCTTGGTTTGATATGGGTATACCGCCGGAACCGCAGTATCACAACATGGAGAATGCTCGTGTAGAGGCTTACACGCAGATGATGTTCGTGGGCGATGGTGCTGTCTGTCTCAGCGTGGCACCTATCGTCGACAAGGACGGCAACCGTCATCCGGGCTTTGTCTTGCCCTTTGGCTCCAAAGAGGAGATGGAGATTCTTATCACGGTTATTGAAGGTCTGAATCCGAATGCAGAAGAAGCATATTGCATCTATTGTGATGTGAACCTGAAGACGGGTGAAGCCCACAAAAAGAATTGTCCGTACTACGTTGATGCGCAAGAGAATGACAGTTTGACGACGTCGCAAAGTCCACACCTGGAGTCAGTATCTGCAACTCAGCACATGCACGACATCAGCATAACGTGTCCCCAGTGTGGTGCCACGTTTAATGGCAAGTCGGCAAGTATCTTTTTTAAGAATCCTCGTAACCATGAGAAAGATTGTCCTCTTTTCAATGGAGGTATCCAGGTTCCGCAAGTTCCTGCCACGCCTGACTTGAATAAAGCTACAAAAGAGTAACCTATAAAAGAGTAACCTATAAAAAACATAAGACTATGAAACGTATCTTATTAACATTAGCAGTAGTCCTGACGGGAACCATGTCAACGATGGCTCAGAACGTCAAGGAGTCCGACTCGGACACCATCATCTCGATGAAGGAATTCAGTATCTTCTCAAACTGTTTCAAGGACATCGACACCAATGGCGACGGCATCGTGGATGCTGCTGAGGCTTCGGCGGCAACGATACTCGTGCTTGACAGGGGCGGCCGTAGCAATATCGTCACCGACTATAGCTTCCTGAAGCATTTCCCCAATCTGAAGGCTTTCTCTGTGGGTAACACCCCAGCGGAAGTTATCGACCTTCACTATCTTGGGAAACTGGAAAAACTCAACCTCACTAATGCGTTGTTCCTTCAGAAGGTTATCCTTGCCCAGGGCTGTCAGCCGGAGATTGTCAATCCGCAAGGTAAGGCACGTATTGACATAGAATACTTTGTGGAGGACGAAACCATCCGTATGTTGCTGGAGGAGTACAGCTATTGTGAGAAGGTGGAGCAGGACAGTGATGTCTTGTATATCGTCAGCAAGGAGTATGGCAAGTATGGCATCTGGCATAATGGCAAACTGGAGGTTCCCTGCCAGTATGAGCTGGAGGAGTTGAGGAACAAGTACTTCACGGTTAGCCAGCCCGTGGAGCTTGTCGCATTTGCCGATGAGGGTATCAGGGATTTCTGTCTTCGTGACAAGAAGATAGATGCTGACAAGGATGGTAGTATCACCATTGACGAGGCTAAGGCAGTAACGAAACTGAGTTTCATGAACTTCAGGAGTTTCATCCGCAACATCAAGTCGTATGAAGACCTGAAGTTTTTCCCCAATCTGGAGTATCTTCATGCCGGCATGACTTATGTGGAGACGATAGACCTGAGTTGCCTGAAGAATCTGAAGGAGCTTGACGTCAGCGACTGCCGCATGCTGAAGACCCTCATCCTTGCCAAGGGGTGCAAGCCCGAAATCAAGTATCCTGTAGCATACAAAGGCGAGCAGGCAAAGGTGGTTTATAAATAAAGCCTCCCAACTCCTCATCGCAAGAATGTGTTGGAGGCACAGGGTATAACCGTTAAATAGTTCTTCCCCCATGAACGATGACATAATATTGCTACAGATTGAGGAGCAGCAGCTGAGAGACCAATGGCTGATGAACGAGTCTGCACAGTGGATAACCGACGAGGTGCATCGCGACATGATGTGGGGAGAGCGGAAGAAACCTGCCGCTGGAAGGCGCAGCCAGCGCACCTCGCTGATAGTGTTCCTCATCTTTGTATTGCTGATGGCAGGAACCTTCTTCGTTTTCGTTCATGCGCTACAACCTACATCGGCAGAGCTCTATCAGCAGGAGCTCGTCAGGCAACTGCACACTGACTCGCTGGGTAACCGCTCGGAGAGTTACAAAGCTTATGAGCGTATGAACCAAGAAATGGATCACTTTATTCAGAAGGAAGAGGAACACCGGAGAAAATTGTTGTTCGGGTTGGCTGTATGTGCTTTGGCACCTCTATGGTTTGTCGGGTATCTCCTCGTACAGTATTTTAAAGACAGAACCTACCGTCCTGGCAGGCGCGAGGTGTTGCTGGTGACTGTCGTCACTCTTGCTACGGCAATAGTGCTGTATGTGGTAGATGTCTTCTTCTATATCAGGTTCGATGCCGACCGCAAGATTCGTGAACTCTTTATGGTGCTTGTCGGTCTTGCAGCCATTGGGTGGCTTGTGTTCCAGTTGCGGAAGGGTAAGAAGGGCGAGGAATGAAAATGAACAACCCTCGCAGACGCGCCCTATAGTATAAAGAACTAATACTGTCAGCTAATTTTATTTTAGAACATTTCTTTTGTCAACAAAACTATTGTTGTTTTAATTTTAAACAGTTATGAGGTACTTTATTTCTATTATATGCTTTTGGGCTTTTTCATCATTTTGCGTAATGGCGCAGTCCGACTATTATGCTCGCCAGGCACAGAACTATATGCGTGAAGTGGACTACTACAACCGTCAGGCTCAGGGTTACGACCGTGAGGCGGATTACTATAACCGTAAAGCTCAGGATTATCTCCGTGAGGCAGATTACTATTCCCGCCGTAAAAATTATGATAAGGTGCAATTGTATAACAGGTGGGCTCAGGAAGCCACTGACAAAGCCCGGACTCAGACTCGTTATGCAAATGATGCCAGAGACAAGGCGCAAATGAGATTGAAATGGGCGAATGACGCACTTGAAAAAGCCAATAGGAAATGATTATTCTATCGCTTTGCATCAAACTCTCAAACTGACTTAAATGTTAAATCCCATGACTGGGGACGTTTTGGCGTGACGTAGATTGTCAAAACTCTTAAAAAAAGTGAAAATAAAACCTCTTGTTTTGGGCATATCGTGATTTAACCATAATTTTGCATCAACTAAAATTCAAATTAATTTTTGCTATGGGAAAAGTTTTAATCATCGGTGCTGGTGGAGTTGCATCTGTGGCGGCTCATAAGGTCAACCAGAATCCTGATGTTTTCACCGACATCATGATTGCGAGTAGGACTAAGTCTAAATGTGATGATTTGGTCAAGGCTATTGGAAATCCAAACATCAAGACAGCGAAGGTTGATGCTGATAATGTGGATGAGCTGGTTGAACTTTTCAATGAGTTCAAGCCCGATATCGTGCTCAATCTGGCATTGCCATATCAGGACCTCACCATCATGGAGGCATGTCTCAAGGCTGGAGTGAACTACCTCGACACGGCTAACTACGAACCGAGAGATGTGGCGCATTTTGAATATAGCTGGCAATGGGCATATAAGAAACGTTTCGAGGATGCCGGATTGACTGCCATTCTTGGATGCGGATTCGATCCGGGCGTGTCGGGCATCTACACCGCTTATGCGGCCAAGCATTATTTCGATGAGATTCATTATCTGGATATCGTCGATTGCAATGCAGGCAACCATCATAAGGCTTTTGCCACCAACTTCAATCCGGAAATCAATATCCGAGAAATCACACAGAAAGGACAGTACTACGAAAATGGTGAGTGGATCGAGACAGAACCACTTGAGATTCATCAACCGCTCACCTATCCGAATATCGGACCACGGGAATCCTATCTGCTCCACCACGAGGAATTGGAGTCGCTGGTGAAAAACTACCCTACAATCAAGAGAGCACGTTTCTGGATGACTTTCGGGCAGGAATATCTCACACATCTGAGGGTGATTCAAAATATCGGTATGGCGCGTATTGATGAGGTGGACTACAACGGAGTGAAAATCGTTCCGCTGCAATTCTTGAAGGCGGTACTGCCGAATCCGCAGGATCTGGGTAAGAACTATGAGGGAGAGACTTCTATAGGATGTAGGATCCGTGGCGTGAAAAACGGCGAGGAGCATACCTATTATGTCTATAACAACTGCTCTCATCAGGCTGCTTATGAGGAGACGGGTATGCAAGGTGTCAGCTATACCACAGGCGTTCCGGCAATGATTGGAGCCATGATGTTCCTCAAGGGCATTTGGAAGAAACCGGGTGTGTGGAATGTGGAAGAGTTCGATCCGGATCCTTTCATGGAGCAACTCAATAAGCAGGGACTTCCTTGGCATGAGGTGTTCGATGGCGACCTCGAACTTTGAGCATAGTGACAATGAATCTTTTTAATGATTATATTTTGAAATTAAGTTTGTTATAATGGCAGAACAGAATAGTGAGAAAATGAAGGCATTGCAGGCTGCAATGCAGAAAATTGAAAAAAGTTATGGCCATGGCTCCATCATGAGAATGGCAGACGAAAATATTGAGCAGGTTGACGTCATCCCTACTGGTTCGATTGGTTTGAATGCGGCGCTTGGTGTGGGAGGATACCCTAAAGGACGTATCATCGAAATTTATGGACCTGAGTCGTCTGGAAAGACCACCCTCGCCATCCATGCCATTGCTGAGGCACAGAAAAGAGGGGGAATCGCGGCGTTCATCGATGCTGAGCATGCCTTCGACCGCTTCTATGCACAGAAACTGGGGGTCGATATGAACAACCTGTGGATTTCTCAGCCCGATAATGGTGAGCAGGCTCTCGAGATTGCAGACCAACTCATCCGCTCATCGGCTGTTGACATCATCGTGGTTGACTCTGTGGCTGCCCTTACGCCTAAGGCGGAAATCGAAGGAGACATGGGAGAAAACAAGGTGGGACTCCATGCTCGGCTCATGAGCCAGGCTCTCAGAAAACTTACATCCAACATCAGCAAAACCAACACCACGTGCATCTTCATCAATCAGCTTCGTGAGAAGATCGGTGTCATGTTCGGAAATCCGGAAACCACTACAGGTGGTAATGCGCTGAAGTTCTATGCGTCTGTGCGTCTCGATATCCGGCGGGTAACCAGCATCAAGGACGGAGATGAGGTGAAAGGTAACCAAGTCAGGGTCAAAGTGGTGAAGAATAAGGTGGCACCTCCTTTCAGAAAAGCGGAGTTCGACATTATGTTCGGCACAGGAATCTCAAAAAGCGGAGAAATCGTTGACATCGGTGTGCAGCTCGGTATTGTTAAGAAGTCTGGAAGCTGGTTCTCTTATGGAGACCAAAAACTGGCACAAGGAAGGGATGCAACCAAGAAACTCATGGAGGACAATCCTGAACTGGCTGAGGAAATTGAGAACAAGATTATGGCTCAACTCACAGGCAAGAATCTTGACATACTTGAAGATACTCCAGAAGAAGATTGACCTGCTGTTTTAAAAGAATGGAGAACAATGTTGTTTGCGTTGTTCTTCATTCTTTACTCCTTTTATAATTCTTTCTTATCATAGCCTTTTTTATGATTCCTCGTCTTGCCATCATCACTCTAAACACACTTGAGGCCACCGGTCTCAAGTCTATTCTCGACGACATTATCCCTGGGGCGGATGTCACTGTGTTCAATTCACTCGAACAGTTCCAGGATGAACACGCCATCACCCCTTTCGTCCATTTTTTCGTCTCACCCGAAGTTCTCATCCTTGATGTCGACTTCTTCTTGAGTCATGCACGGCAAACCATTGTCATTACTGCGAGAAAACAGAATGACATGATGCTCAAACATTTCCATATCATCGACATT